>Ga0209751_10003141_pt1 | contig 16130 bp, 8 predicted proteins | sample RifCSP13_1_FD_184019 | JGI IMG/M metagenome (GOLD analysis project Ga0209751, IMG submission 184019) | Soil microbial communities from Rifle, Colorado - Rifle CSP2_sed 13_1 (SPAdes) (version 2) | ecosystem: Environmental > Terrestrial > Deep subsurface > Rock core/Sediment | place: Rifle... | reverse complement strand
ACTGGATTACTGGGTGCGCTACCTGCGGGCGCGCTCGGTGCAGTTGCGCGGCGGGGCCGCCAACACGCTGCCAGAGCTGAAGGCGCTGCGCGAAGACCCCCAACTCCCGCCGAGTCCTGCGCTGGTTGGGCGCGTGGCGCGGGCATATGGCCGGGCGCTGGCCGACAAGGGGATGTACGTCGAGGCTATGGAGCAGTACAAGATCGCGCTCGACACGTTTCGCAAGCAGCCCAAAAGCGAGGCCGAGCAAGGGTACACCATGCTCAACCTGGGCGACGCCTACGTGGACCTGGCCGTCTCCGCGCGCGGCCAGCGCGACTTCATCCCGCCCAAGATCAGCGGCTGGCGCGACTGGCTGGCGCTCCTCGCCACGCAGTTCATCTCCCTCCCGCTGATCCTGTACCTCATCGCCTCGATCGGCATCCGCCTGAACCCGCGCGTCTGGACGATGATGCTCGGGCAGGACTGGATCATCGCCCGCCTGTTCAGCACCGCGCGGGGATGGTACCGCCGCGCCGACGGACTCCTCAGCCCGCTCGGCCAGGCGGCCGACCCGATCCAGGCCGACGAGAAACTCGCGCAGCTCTACGTGACGATGGGCGACGCGGGCCACGCCCTGCCGATCTTCCAGCGGTTGCTCGCGGAGCAGGAAGCGCCGCTCAGCGAATACCGCCGCGCGCGCGTCCGCATCGGGCTGGGGCAGGCGCTGCTGCGCCTCGACCGGCTGCAAGCGGGGCTGGAGCATCTCGAGGCTGCCCTGCCGGTGACGGCGGCTTACGCCGATGCGCACCTCGAAGCGCAGGTGCGCGGGCTGATCGCCGAAGCCTATCTCCGGCTGGGGCGATACGCCGACGCCCTGCCGCAGTACGATCAGGCCATGCGCCTCTACCAGAAGCAGGACGACATCATCGGCGCGACCGAGATGGCCGAGCGGCTGCAAATTCTTGAGCAGAACAAACGGCTGACCGCCGAGGCGCGCGAGGCGGCGACGAGCACGACGCGGCTCCTCTCCCGCCGCCACTACCCCTGGCGTTTTCAGCATCCGGTCCTCCTGATCTTCCGGCGCGTCGTGCTGACGCTCCCGGCAGCCCTGATCTTCCTCATCCCGCTCGTCACGACGCGCGTCGAGATCGGCAGTTTTTCGCTGGCCAACGTCAATTTTTACGCCTCGCCGCTGTTGGAAAATGACACGAATTACAGCCCGTCGCTCACTCAGAGCATCACGGCCCGGGTCGAGACGGTCTTCGAGGTCCAACCGGCGCTCCTGCTGGCGCTGGGGCTGACGCTGTTCTGCATGTTCGACTACGCCGTGCTCGGTTGGGTCATCATCGCGACGACGTCGCTGCGCACGGTGCAGGAGGCGCAGGCCGAGGCCGTGCGGCTCGACATGCAGGGCCTGGCGGCGGGGCTGGGCGAGAGGCTGCACCTGATCCCCTGGCCGGACATCAGGCGCATCTACAAGGCCGACGTCCGATACCTCGGCCGGCTGGTGCGTGACAACTCGGCGACGGTGGTCATCACGCCCACCGAGCGCGTCACGTTGCGCGGCCACGTTGCGTGGTACTCGAGCCTGTGCGCGCGGGTAGAGGGCATGGCCAACTTCCTGGCCAAGGAGGCGCGGGTGATCGACCTGAGCTTCGACGTCATCCGCAGTCCCATGGGCGCGCTCTACCTGCTGGGCGCGCTCGGCCTCACCCTCTTCACAGTCATTGGGCGCTTCGCGCCGGGGTTGATGACCGTTACCCTCCCCGGCCTGATTTATGCCCCGGCTGACCTTTACCCCTATCTCCAATTGGGGTTGTTCATCCCGCCTCTGTGGTGGTTCATCGTCCAGCCGATCCGCGTCCACCTGCGCCTCAATCCGCGCAGCGCGTTGCTGTGGTGGGTGGGCGGCGCGGCGGCTGCCGCCTCGGCCTTCCCGGTAGGCGCGATCTTGCGCCCCTGGTTTCTCGTCGCCGACATCTTCCCGGCCCTCATCCTGCTCGCCGCGCTCGGCGCCGTGCTCGCGGCCTTGTGGATCACAGACGAGCCGCAGCCGGTTTATCCCCTCTCACTGCGGGCCGCCGCTGCCGCCGTCATCCTTGCCGCTGGCGCGCTGAACTTCTATCGCATCGGGCAGGACGTGAGCACCTATCACAAGTTAGTCGTGGGAAATCATTGGCGCGGCGAAGGGCTGATGGCGCAGGCGAGGGGCGACGAGGCGCAGGCCGCCCGGTGGTTCACCGCCGCCCTCGATGCCTACAACCCGGTGCTACGGTTTTCGCCCAACCACGCGCGGACGCTGACGAACCGGGCGGCGATTGAAGCCGAGCTGGCCCAGTACGAAGCCGCCATCGCCGATTACACGCAGGCGTTGGCCCTCAGCGCGCTGCCCGACCGGGCCTACGCCAGCCGGGCTATCGCGTACACCGGCTGGGCCGGCACATTGCCCGATTCCGACTCAGCGAAACAGAAACTCGCCGCGGCCCAGGAAGATTTCAACGCGGCGATCCGCGCCGCGCCCGACAACGCGAATTATTACCTGCTGCGCGGCGTCACCTACCATCGCCTGGGGGAACTGGAAAAAGCGCTGGACGACTACGACCACGCGCTGACGCTGAACGCCTCCAACGCCCAGGCGCTCACCGGGCAGGGATGGGTGTTCTTCGAACAGGCCGACCAACTGAGCCAGGAGGCGGCCAATGCGGCGGGGGACGTGCAAAAGCAATTGCAGGACAAATCGCAGGAGGCTTTCCGGCGCGCGCTCCAGAGTTTTCAGGACGCCGCCCGATTCGACCCCAGCTCGGCGCCGGTGTGGTTGGCGGCTGGCTATGCCCACTTCCGGCTGAAGGAATTCGACCAGACCCTGGCCGCGTGGGAGAGAGCCGTCGCGTTAGCGCCCGCCGACTCGGTCATGCTCATCTCGCGCGGCACGGCGCACTGGCGGCTCGCCAGCCCTGGCGGCGGCGACCGGTGCGCGAGCGCCGAAGCCACGGACGCCGAAAAGGCTGAGGCCGCCCGGCAGCTCAGTTTGGCGATTGGCGATTTCAATCGAGCATTAGCGCTGCGGCCTGAAGATGCGTTCACCTACCGCACGCGCGCGCAGGTCGAGTATCTCCTGCGCCTCTGCCCCGGCTACGATTTCAAGGAGCAACTGTACAAAGCCGTCGCGAGCTACGGCGAGGCGGTCGAGCTGGCGCCGGAAAACTTCCTGTACTGGCAGTTCAAGGCGAGGCTGGAGTACGTGCTTGGCCTGCACATCTTCGCCAACGAAGTGGAGAACGAGGGCGAAGCCCTGCAGATACTCGATCACGCCATCGCCGATATCAAACAAGCCTTCGCGCTCGACCCCCTCGACCCGGAGAATAAGCGCTGGCACACTTTCATTCCCAACAGCGCATTGGGCAATTACCACCTGAGCCGGGGCGAGACGGTCTACGCCGCCGGGAACTACGAACTGGCGTTCTCGGACTTTGTAACCGCCGCCAATATTTTGACCGGCAGCGCTGGAGCGGCCCTCAAAGCCGGGCTGTCCGCCGTCGCGCTCGAAAAAGAGACGCAGACCCAGGAATGGTATGCCCTCGGCCTCGAACGCGCCTCAGCCCTCGCCACAGACCAGGCCCGCCAGGTGCTGCAAACCGCGATTGACGACTTGAACGCGCTGCTGAAGGCCAACCCCAACCTGAGTCCTCTCGGTCAGCCGATATTGGAGGAACTGAGGGCGAAGTTGCCGCCGGGGTAACTCAAACCATTATAGTTCCTTCATTTCCCTGAGGCCCCGCAGTTCGGAGTCCGTATGTCAGAACCCTTCACCTTCGGCGGCGAAATCGTGTGGCGGCCCACGCCCGATTACGTCAACCGCTCGCACCTCAAGCAGTTCATGAACCGGCACCGCCTCGCCTCGTTCGACGCGCTCATGCAGCGCTCCACGAGCGACGTCGCCTGGTTCACCGACGCCCTGCTGAAATACCTCGACATCCAGTTCCAGCAGCCCTACCGCCAGGTCGTGGACCTCAGCCGGGGCATCGCGTGGCCGCGCTGGTGCGTGGACGGGAAACTCAACATCGTCTACAACTGCGTGGACAAATATCAGAAAGACTCTAAGCTAGCGCGGCGTCCGGCGGTCATCTGGGAAGGCGAAGAAGGACAGACGCAAACACTCAGTTACAGCGACCTGTATCTCGAAGTCAATCGCTGCGCCAGCATGCTCCGGTTATTCGGCTTCGGCAAAGGCGACGCCATCGGGTTGTTCATGCCCATGACGCCGGAGATCGTCGTCGCGCTCCTCGCCATCGTCAAGATCGGCGGCATCGTCCTCCCGCTGTTCTCCGGTTACGGCGTGAGCGCCATCGTCTCGCGCCTCGCGGACGGGAATGCGAAGGCGCTCTTCACCGCCGACGGGTTCTTCCGCCGGGGCCAGGTCGTCCCGATGAAACCCATCGCCGACGAGGCCGTGGTCCAGGTCCCTTCCATCCGCGAGGTCTTCGTCCTCAAGCGCGCCGGGAACCCCGTGCGCATGGCCGCCGGGCGCGACCGGTGGTGGCACGACCAGATGCCGCTGCAATCGTCCTTCGCCGCGCTCGAACCCACCGACGCCGAAGACCCGCTGATGATCATTTACACCTCCGGCACGACCGGTCGGCCCAAGGGCGCGGTGCACACCCACTGCGGCTTTCCCGTGAAGTCCGCGCAGGACATGGCCTTCGGAACCGACGTTCAACCAGGCGACACCCTCTGGTGGATGACGGACATGGGTTGGATGATGGGGCCGTGGCTGGTCTTCGGCGCGCTTCTCCTGGGCGCGACGATGTTCGTCTACGACGGCGCGCCCGATTACCCTGGCCCCGACCGAATCTGGGCCATGATCGCGCGGCACAAGATCACCGGCCTGGGTATCTCGCCCACGCTCGTGCGCGCGCTCATCAAGTTCGGCGACGAACCCGCCCGGAAGCACGACCTCTCATCGCTCCGGCTGTTCGGCTCGACGGGCGAGCCGTGGAATCCTGACCCCTGGCTGTGGCTGTTCAACAACGTGGGCGGCGGCAAACTACCCATTATCAATTACTCCGGCGGGACGGAAATCTCCGGCGGCATCGTCATGGGGAATCCCATCCTGCCCCTTAAGCCTTGCGCCTTTAGCGCCCCCTGCCCCGGCATCGCCGCCGACGTGGTGGACGAGAGTGGCAACTCGGTTCGCAACCAGGTCGGCGAACTGGTGATCCGCGCCCCGTGGATCGGGATGACGCGCGGTTTCTGGAAGGATCCACAGCGGTACGAGGAAACTTACTGGCGCCGCTTCCCGAACGTGTGGGTGCACGGCGACTTCGCGGCGGTGGACGACGACGGGTTGTGGTATATCCTCGGGCGGAGCGACGACACCATCAAGGTCGCGGGCAAGCGCCTCGGCCCGGCGGAGGTCGAGTCGGTGCTGGTCTCGCATCCCGCCGTCGTCGAGGCCGCGGCCATCGGCGTCCCGGACGAAGTGAAGGGCAGCGAGGTCGTGTGCTTCTGCGTCCTCCGTCCCGGCCACGCGCCGTCCGAGGCGCTGCGCGAGGCGCTCAAGGCTAAAGTCGCGGAAGGACTGGGCAAACCCCTCCAGCCGCGCGAGATCAAATTCGTCAAAGACCTGCCCAAGACGCGCAACGCCAAAGTCATGCGCCGCATCATCCGCGCGGCCTACCTCGGCCTCGACCCCGGCGACACGTCCTCACTAGAGAATCCGTTGGCGGTGGAGGAGATTCGGCAGGCGGCGTAGTCGTCCGGCGGTCTTCCGGCGCGTCGTGTCCTCCGGCCAGCAGGAAAATAACCATGGGCTTTTCCTTCGTGCATATCACAGATCATCATCTGCGTGAAACGGAGGCTACACTCAGGCAGGGGTTTTCGCCGTCGTATGCCTTTCGGGCAGTCATGCGCCATATCGCGGAGAACGTCGCCAGCCGGGCCGATTTCATCATCACGACCGGAGATCTCGTCGAGCCGGATACGGATACCGCTTATGAGACTCTGCGCCAGATGCTGAATCTGCACGCCGGATCGGAGCAAGCGCCGGGGCCACGACTGGTATCCATCGAGGGACTGCGCGACTTTCCGATGTATTTCCTGCCCGGCAACCATGACGACCGGGACAAATTCTTCCGGCATCTCTTTCCGCAAACCACGCCAACGCCCCTGATGAATGTCGCGTTCCCGCACAAGGGTATCGAGTTTGTGTGCCTGGATTGGGGGGCGCAGTCCAAGGCTATCGCCCACTCCGAAACGCTCGGCTTCCTTGCGCGCGCTTTACAGAGGGGTCTGCCCTCCATTCTGATAATGCACCATCACGTGGAGCCGATAGGCAGCCGCTGGCTCGACAATTTCATCGCAGACGAGGTTGGACGGTTTTGGGAAATTGTCGCCGGGCAGAATGTGCTTGGCATCTTTTGCGGCCATGTGCACATCACATATGAAAAGCTGGTGGAAGGCATCCCTGTCTTTGGCCTGCGTTCCACGGCCTTCCCAATGGCCTTGCAGGACGAGCCTATGCCCCTTCTGCAACCGCCCCATTACCGATTCGTGACAGTCCAGGATGGCATACTCACGACCAGAATCTTTGAGGTTCCTCTCTGAATAACGCCTCTACACATGGATCATTTCCGTGTTGCGATTTATTGCATTCCTTCGAGCTATAAACGTCGGCGGTCACACCGTCAAGATGGATCACTTACGCCGACTCTTCGAATCACTAGGCTTTGCGGGTGTTGAAACTTTTATTGCAAGCGGTAACGTCGTGTTCGAGACGACGTCGAAGAACGCCAAGACTCTTGAAAGGCGGATCGAGAATAGGCTGCGAGAAGCGCTTGGTTTTGAAGTTGCCACGTTTCTCAGGACAGACGCAGAATTAGCAGCGATCGCGAATTACAAGCCTTTCCGACAATCAGATCTCGATGCCGCAGCGGCGCTTAACGTCGCATTCCTGGCCGATAAGCTCGATGACAAGTTAAAGCAAAAGCTAATGGCATTGAGAACGGATATTGACGACTTCCATGTCCATGAGCGTGAGATTTACTGGTTGTGCCGCAAGAAGCAAAGCGAATCCACCTTTTCAAATGCCGTCCTTGAGAAGACTCTCGGCAGGCAGTCAACACTACGCGGGGCAAACACGATCAAAAAAATTGCCGCGAAATACTCCGCCGCCAAGTGATGAAAATTCTCATTTCTACGCTGCCGAAAGACTGGCGGAGGCCATTCACACCGCCGCCTACGGCGATGCCGCGTTGCGCGCCCGCACCGCCGCGTTGGGCGAAAAAATCCGCGCAGAAAATGGCGCCCCCCGCGCGGTGGAGGTGATTGAGCGCCATGCGGCGCATTTCAGTCAACGCTTACGGGTGAAAGTCCTCTCGTGACTCACGGGTGCAATGCCTGAATCGAATGCCACACATCCGCATCCGAGCCACTGGCTACCGCAGGCGCTCGTGATCGGCCTGAGCGTGACGCTCGTCTTACTGCTGGTTGCCTGCCTCGTGAGCGCCGTCGCTATTCAGCAGCGAGTGATTCCGCCGCCGAGCTTTGCGCTGCGGCTGGGCCGCGTGGAGATCATCGCGCCGTGCCCGCGCGGAATTCTTTGTGACCAATCCACGCCGTTCTACGCCATCTGGCAGGGCGAGGTGCAGCCCAATGGGAGTATTCAGTATCGCGAACTGTTCTTTGTGTATCTCAAGCCGACCAGGCGCTACCGATGAAATACACTTGTCGCTGAGGAGGCCCTGCCCATCCCTCGCCGGCCGTATCGCGCCATCCGCCTGGGCTGGCCCAATCACTCAATCTCGGTATCCTCCTGTCCGTTCTCTCTCGACGCCGCCGCCTTTTCTCCATCCAACTTCAACCCGATCACCTGGCTGGCCGAGTCCGCGCCCATGGTGATGCCGTACACCGTGTCAGCGACTTGCACGGTGTTGCGGTTGTGGGTGATGATGATGAACTGCGTCTTCTCCGAGAGGTCGTGGAGCATCTCGCGATAGCGGCCCACGTTGGCCTCGTCGAGCATCGCATCCACCTCGTCGAGCACGCAGAAGGGGGTCGGGGAGACGCGGAGCAGCGCGAAGACGAGCGCGCACGCGGTCAGGCTGCGCTCGCCGCCGGAAAGCATCGCCAGGCTCTGCGGGCGGCGGCCTGGCAGCCGGCACTGGATGTCAACGCCGGTCGTCGTCAAATGATCGGGGTCGGTGAGCACGAGTTTCGCGGCCCCGCCGCCAAAGAGCCGCGCGAACGTCTCGCGGAACTCGTTCGCCACCGCGTCGAACGTCTTGCGGAAGTCGCGCTCCATCAGCACGTCCATCTCCGCGATCACCTCGCGCAGCTGCGCCTGCGCCGCGTGCAGATCTTCAACTTGGGTGGTCAAGAAGTCGTGGCGCTCCTTGACCTCCTGATACTCCTTCTCCGCCTCCGGGTTGATCAGCCCCATGCGCCGCCACTGCGCGCGCTTGCGCGCCAACTGATCTTCCAGGTCGTCGGGCAGCGCCTCCACGCGCTCCAGTTTCTGCACAAGCGGATACATGGGCAGGGGCGTCGGGCCGGAGGCGGCCTCGCCATAGTCGAACTCCACCAGTCCGAAATCGTCCTCGATGCGGCGGCGCATGTTCTCGACTTCCTCGTTCTTGCGCGTGAGCTCCAACTGCGCCTGCTGATTGCGCTTCTCAGCCGCGTGCAGCGCGGCGCGCGCCTGTGTGTCGCCGGTTTCGAGGCGGGTCTGCTCGGCTTCCAGCTCGGTGAGCGCCTTCTCTTTGGGGAGGATCTGCGCGTCGAGGACGGCGATCTGCTCCCGCAAGCCCTGCTCGCTCGAGCGTGAGGCCGCAACCGACTCCCCGACCGCACGGGATTGCGCTTCCAACTGTTCGGCCTTGCGCCGGCGTTCGTGCAGCAACGCCTCGGCGGCGGCGCGGGCGCGCGCCAGTTCGGCAGCGCGCGTCTGCGCGTCCTGCGCGGCGCGGGAGGCCACGGCGAGCGTGGTCTGCCAGCGCGCAAGCTGCTTGGCGGAGTCGGCGGCGGTGAAGGCGGCGATCGCCTGCCGGGCGGCGTCGAGGTTCTCCAGCGCGGCGCGCCGTTCGGCGTAGAGGCGGTTGAGTTCTTCCTTGAGCGTCTGGGCCTCGGCGTCCACCTGGGTGATTTCGGCCTCCAGCGCGGCGACCTGCTCCCGCTGGAATTGCACGGTGTGCGAGATGCGCTCGGCCTCGAGCGCCGTCGAGTCGCGCGAGATCGTCGTCTTGCGCTCGACGTCCTGCGCTGCCTTGAACGCGGCTTGCAGTTTGGCGAGCGTCCCGCGCGCCTCGTCCATCGCGCGGGCGGCCGCCTCGCGCTCGGCGTCGAGCTGGGCGCACAGGGCGTGCTGTTTCTCGATTTCAGCGGCGAGGTCGCGCCGCTCGCGAGCCTGCTGGAGCATCGTCGGCGCGACCTCGCGGCCAATGAATACCGGACCGGAGGCGTAATAGACCTCGCCGGAGAGGGTCACGAGAATGACCTCACCCCCCAGAGGCGCCCCCTCTCCCGGAGCGTGCTTTCGCGAAGCGGCTTCGGGAGAGGCGGCGCGGGGGGTGAGGGCTGAGAGCCAGCGTCTGGCAACCGTCGCATCTTCGACGATCACCACCTGCCCGAGCAGCAGGTTGACCGCGCGGGCCAATGTTTCGTCGGCCGGGGCGAGGAGGCGCGCGGCGACGCCGATGACGCCCGGCTCGGCCGGAGCGGTCAATGGCTCGGGGACGGCGAGGCGTTCAAGGGGCAGGAGGGCCGCGCGCCCGTTCGACGGCCCGAGCGCTTCGAGGGCAGCGTCTACCTCGGGCAGGTCATTCACGATGAGCGCTTCGATGTATGCGCCGAGCGCCGCGCTGATGGCTGCTTCAAGTTTGGCCGGGACATGGAGCAGTTCGCCGAGTGCGCCGCGGGTGGGGAAATTTTTGGCGAGGAGCGCCTTCGCGCCGGAGGTGAAGGGGCGAGTGTCAAGCTCGCCTCCACTGGCGCGCGCCTGTTCGATGACTTCGTGGCGGGCGCGCAGGCGTTCGAGTTCGGCGCGGGCGGCGGCGGCGCGGGCGGTGGCGGCGGCGAGTTGGGCATCGGCGGCGCGGACAGCCTCGGCCTGCGCGTTACCTTTTGCCTCGGTTTCGGCGCGCGCCGCCTGCACCTGGTCGAGGTTGGCATTGGCCGCGCGGACGAGGCTGCGCGCGGTCGTCTCGGACTCTTCCAGTTGGCGGAGCACAACGCGCTGCTCGCCTTTGGCGCTGATGAGGCGCTCGGCCCGCTCACCGAGGTGGGTCTGGCGCGCGCGGAGCTCGGTCATTTGCCCATCCAGGCGGGCGAGCGCGGCAAGAGCTTCGGATTCGCGTTCGCGGAGCGCGGCCTCCTGCGTTTCGCGGTCGGCCAGAGAAACCTGCGCGGCCTCAACCTGTTTCCGCGCTTCGTCGGCCTCGGCGGCCAGGCGCGCGACCTCGGCTTGTGCGGCGGCGGCGCGTTCGGCCTGTTCCGCGTGCTGCGCGTCGAGCGTTGGGAGTTCGGCGAGAATGGACGCGCGCTGCGCGTCGAACGAGCGCAGGCGCTCGTCGGCGACGGCAAGTTCGCGGACGAGCGACTCGGATTGAGCGTGAAGACGCGCGGACTCCAGGCGCAGCGAGGCCAGTTGAGCGCGGTAACCGCTGATCTGCGATCGGAGCGCGCCGACTTCCTGATCGTAGTCGTCCTGCTGGTTCTGCATGGCGGCCAGTTCGGCGGCGGCCTCGGCGGCGGCGAGCCTGACCTGCTCCAGGTCTTCGACCGCGCGATACCAGTGGTAGCCGTACCAGAGCTTGAGGCTGGCGTGCAGGTCGGCTTTGACCTGATTGAAGTCGCGCGCACGCTGGGCCTGCCGCTCCAGCGAGCGGAGGCGCGGCTTGAGCTCAGAAAGGATGTCAAGCACGCGCTCCAGGTTGTGCTGCGCGGCTTCGAGTTTCCTCAGCGCGTCCTCGCGCTTGTTGCGGTACACGCCGATGCCGGCGGCTTCCTCGAACAGCGCGCGGCGCTCGTCCGCCTTGAGCGAGAGGGCGGTGTCAATCAGCCCCTGGCCGATGATCGTGTAAGTGCGCTCGGCGAGGCCGCACCGGGCGAGCAGCTCGCTGATGTCGCGCAAGCGCACGCGCTGGCCGTTGAGCAGATACTCGTTTTCGCCGTCACGGTAGGCGCGGCGGGCGATCGAGACTTCGGAGAAGTCAATCGGGAGCCAGCCGTCGGAGTTGTCGAAGACGAGGTTGGCCTCAGCCATGCCCGCGCGCGGGCGCAGCTCGCTCCCGGCGAAAATCATGTCCTCGGTCTTCTTGCCGCGCAGCAGGCCGAAGGACTGCTCGCCGAGCACCCAGCGGATGCTATCAACGACATTACTCTTTCCAGAACCATTCGGGCCGACAATCGCCGATATGCCATCGCTAAAGATGAAGTCTGTTTTGGTGGCGAAGGTCTTGTAACCGTGGAGTTCGAGTTGTTTTAAGCGAAGAGGCATATAGTCAGCAGTTGTTTGTCAACGGATTGAACGGATGAATGGATGGGGAGATGGCTGGAGCGGGGGGATTATAGCACGAACGGTTCGCGGAGAAGTCATGGCTGGCCTAAATCGTTCAAGCCTCATCTTAAAACGAACTAGCGCCGAATTATCCACTTGGGCGCGCCGGGTCGAGCGGCCCGGCGCGTTTCGTTTTGCTCGTCCCCGCGCGTGACATTTTGCTTGGCGAAAGGGGAACAATAACCATTGGCGCGGCGCGCAATTCGGCTACCCTGAAAACAGTTATTTGCGATCACACAGGAGGTCGAACGATGCGCAGCTTTATGGGACGCGACATCTTGTCGCTGAAATGCTTCGAACGGGAAGAGTTCTTCCGGGTCTTTCAGGTCGCCCAGGAACTGGCGCCGCTGGCGCGCGACCGCCGCAACAGCGACCTGCTAAAGGACAAGACGCTCGTGACGGCGTTTTACCAGCCCAGCACCCGCACCCGCCTCGCGCACGAGGCCGCCATGCATCGCCTGGGCGGGCATGTGCTCGGTTTTTCGGACGTGAAGAACACGCGCGCGGGCGATTTCTATCAGGAGTCGATCAAGGACACGGTGCACATGCTGGAGTTTTACGGCGACGTGATCGCCATGCGCCATTTCCAGCAGGGCGCGCCCGCCGAGGCCGCCCACTGGGCCAGCATCCCGGTCATCAACTGCGGCGACGGCTGGGGCGAGCATCCCACGCAGGTGCTCACCGACCTCTACACCGTCTGGCAGGAGAAGGGCCGGATTGATGGGCTGACGTTCCTGTGCATCGGCGACATGCGCATGCGGACGATGCACTCGATGTCCTACGCGCTGACCCAGTTTGATGCGCCGGTGCTCTACGTCGCCCCGCCGGAAATGGCGCTCACCGAGGTATTCAAAGCCGAGATGCGCCAGCGCAACCTGCGCTTCCGCGAGGCGGAGCACGTCGAGCAGGTGATCGGCGAGGCCGACGTGATTTACATGGAGCCGGTCGTCCAGCCGGATTACACCAAGTCCCGCGACGAGCGCGCCGGGACGGTCGGGCTGACGCCAAGCAACTACAAGGTCACGTGCGAGCTGCTGGCCCGGAAAGCTAGGCCCGACGCGATCATTCTGCACTCGCTGCCGCGCATGGACGAGCTCCCGGCTGACGTGGACGACACGCGCCACGCCCGCTACTGGGAGGAGGCGTTCAACGGCGTCGTGATGCGCATGGCGCTGCTGGCCCTCGTGTTGGGGGCGATGGAATAGAGCGGACTACAGGAGGTGAGTCATGTCCACCTACGAGACACTCAAGCACGAATTTGCCCACGCCCACCCCGAGGACAGACTGCGGGTGCTGAAATCTGAATTGCAGGGGCCGATCCTCACCATCCAGAGCGTCGCCGCGCTGCTCAAAGAAGCCGAGGCCGGCGGGTTACGGGAACTGCCGGAGCACGTCCGCCCGGAGGAATTCGACCACCTGGTGGAATGGCTCAAGCAGGCGTGCGACGACATCAAAGACATCCTGGATGCGCTGACGGCGGATATCGTGCAGGCGTAGAGAATGCGGAGCAAACCGAATAGTCCGCTCAGGCGGAGGAGGGATAGGCCTCCGTCGAGGTCCGCGCCATTCTGCTTTTGCCAAGCGATTGCGTGTTGGGTCTTGTGACATCTTCGCCCAACACGCTTTCCTTTTTACCGTATAATCAGAGGGGTAATGCAAAGTCTTTACGAAGTTCTCGCCGCGCGCGTCGGCGAATGGCGGAAGCAAGGCTACCCTCACGCCGATTACCCAGCCATCGCCGAAATATTGGAATGGACGGTCAGCCCGGAGGGCGGAGGCTTCCGCCTGCGTCCGCCACAACTGCGCGCGCTGGAAACCTATTGGCATCTTCGGCTGACGGCGGGCACGCCGCACATTTTCGATCTGTATCGCCAGCTCTTTCCCAAGCGATCCGATCTTCTGCACGCGTTGGGCATCCCGCAGGAGGCATTCGAGCGGGCGGATTATGATCTGGAGACACTGCTGGATATGATCCGCAGGGACGACAACTTCGTCCGCGAGTTTCGCCTCGAAGCCTTGCGCGAAACGCTGACGCTCGACTACCCCAGTTATATTCTCGCGCTGGCGATGGGCGCAGGCAAGACCGTTCTCATCGGCGCGATCTTTGCCACCGAGTTTGGAATGGCGCTGGAATACCCCAACGGGCCATTTGTGCAGAACGCGCTCGTCTTTGCGCCCGGCAAAACCATCATCGAGTCCCTGCGCGAATTGGCCGAGACCCGCTACGACCGCATCCTCCCCCCCCGCCTGTATAGGCCATTTGCCGCCTCCATCAAACTGACCTTCACGCGCGACGGCGAGAAGGATATCCCTGTCATCCGGGGCAGTGTCTTCAACGTCGTCGTCACCAACACCGAAAAGATTCGCATCCAGAAGGAGAACGTGCGCAAGTCCGACCTCGGCCCGCTGTTCTCGCCGGACAAGGAAGACGAAGCGAGAGCGGAAGTCGCCAACCTGCGCTTGCAGGCCATCGCCAGCCTGCCGCACCTGGCCGTATTTTCGGACGAGGCGCACCACACTTACGGCCAATCGCTCGACGCCGAACTGAAGAAAGTCCGTAAGACGGTGGATTACCTGCACCAGACCAGCCCCAATCTGATCTGCGTCGTCAATACCACCGGCACCCCGTACTTCCAGCGCCAGCCGCTCCGCGACGTGGTGATCTGGTACGGCCTCTCCGAGGGCATCCGCGATGGCATCCTCAAGCCGGTGGCGGGCAATATTCAGGCGTTTTCGTTCGAGGGGAACGTCGAAGCCTATCTGGCGCACGTCGTCGAGGACTTCTTCAAGGACTACGGCGACGTGACGCTTCCCGACGGCGCGCCCGCCAAGCTGGCGATCTACTTCCCACAGACAGACGACGTGGAGCAACTGCGCCCGGTGGTCGAGGCCAAACTGGCTGCGCTCGGCCTCCCACCCACGATCATCCTCGAACATCATACGCAGAACGACCACAAGGCCGACTTCGACCGCTTCAAGTTCAGAGACTCGCCGCACCGCATCGCCCTGCTGGTAGATCGCGGGGTGGAAGGCTGGGACGTGCCCGCGCTGTTCGCCTGCGCACTCGCCCGCAAACTCACCTCCAGCAACAACTTCGTTTTGCAGGCCGCCTGCCGCTGCCTGCGGCAGGTGCCGGGCAACCGGAAGAAGGCCCGCATCTATCTCTCGATGGACAACTACAGCATCCTCGACCGCCAATTGCAGGAGACGTACGGCGAGAAGATCGCCGACCTGAACAACGCGCAGAACCGGAGCCGCACCACCCTCATCCGCCTGCGGAAACTCACCATCCCGCCGCTCGTCGTCCGGCAGATCGTCCGCACCGTCGTCCCGCGCGAGTACGAGCGCCCCGACGAGTCGCCCCTACACTTGACCCGGCCCACAGCCCCCGCGCCTGTGCTGACGAAAGTGACGCTGGACATCGCCGAGCAGGCCGCTACTGTCAGTGTGCTCAAGGAGATCGGCGAGAGCGTCACCATTGCCGCCGCGCCGGGCACGCTGGACGTATATGCCGCCGCCGCCGAGCTATGCGCGGTGTACCGGCTGGAACTATGGGCTGTGTTAGACGAACTCAAGCGGCTATACCCCTCCGGCGAATTGCCCGCCGCCCACCTGCCTGAACTCGCGCAGCAGATTGAAGCGCGCACGCGCCGCTACGAGGTGCGCGAGGAAACTATCGAGCGTGCGCTGGCCCTCGTCAAGCCGGAGGGCTTTGAGAGAACCGTGGACGCCGACGGCGCGGAGGTGTTTACCGCCGAGATTGCGTATCCCGTTGACCGCGAGGGCTTGCTCGCCCGGTGGGAGGATTTCAGGGACAAGAACACGGGCGACTTCGGCTTCCATTATTCGCCGTACAACTTCGACTCGCGCCCGGAGCTCAGTTTCTTTGAGCAAGTGCTGGAGCGGCTCAACCTGCCTCCCGCCGAGGTGGAAGACATTTACTTCACAGGTGCGCTCACGACGCGGGGCAAAACTGACTTCTACGTGGAGTATTGGGGCGAGGACGGCCAGTGGCACCCTTACACGCCCGACTTCATGATCCGCCGCCGGGACGGGCGGTGTTACATCGTGGAGATCAAACGCGAGCGCGACCGCCAGCATCCGGTGGACGGCGAGCTCGGGCGTAAGGCGATGGCGATGCAGAAGTGGGTGGAACTCAACCCCGACCGCCTGAAATATCACATGATCTTCACCAGCGCCGAGGCCCTGGGCTTCGACGACGTGAAGGCTGCCTGCGATTTTGTGGAAGGGGAAGATACGTGAAATATGATCCGGTCAAACACCACCGTCGCTCCGTCCGGTTGAAGGGGTATGATTATGCCGGGGCGGGGGCGTATTTTGTGACGATTCTTGCCCGCCAGCGAGATTGTTTGTTGGGCGAGGCGACCATGGGCCAAATGCGGCTGAATGCCGTCGGGCAGGCGGCAGTCGTGGTCTGGCAGGCGCTTCCCTATCACTTCCCCGGCCTGATGCTGGATGCGTGGGTGATCATGCCAAATCACATGCACGGTATCGTGATCATTGGTCGGGAGGTGGGGATCATGCGTAAGGGCGAAGCATCCGCCCCAGGGTCGCCGGACATATCCGATACTCGACG
>Ga0209751_10003136_pt1 | contig 16144 bp, 22 predicted proteins | sample RifCSP13_1_FD_184019 | JGI IMG/M metagenome (GOLD analysis project Ga0209751, IMG submission 184019) | Soil microbial communities from Rifle, Colorado - Rifle CSP2_sed 13_1 (SPAdes) (version 2) | ecosystem: Environmental > Terrestrial > Deep subsurface > Rock core/Sediment | place: Rifle... | reverse complement strand
ATTCCGCGGCCGGCGCCGAAGCCGCCGGCTCTGTCTGCTCGCGCGATCTCTCGCTGAGCACCATCTCCGGCGCGCGCGCGGCGAGCTGCAGCCGAGACGACGTCGTCAGGTCGCCGATGAGCGCGAACGCGAACAGCGCCATCGCCGCGACGGTCGCAAAGCGCAGCGCCGGGTACATGCGCACGGCCAGGCTCGGCTTGCGCGCCATCGAGCGCGGCAGCACGAACGAGCGCGGCGCTTTGACCGGCGGCAGCGTCTTCGTCATGTAAACCGCCGCCTGGAGCAGCTCGAACTTCTCACGCGCCTCGGGATGATCGGCCAAATACCGCTCGAGGAACTGCTTTTCCCCGGCGGTCACCTGCCCGTCGATATAGGGCGAGAATAGCTCCTCGGCCCGCTCCTGGTCGGCCAACTTCCTTCCGAACAAACCCATTCCACACGCCTCTCAAACGACTCTACCGCGTTTCCTGCCCGGTTCTAAGACGTAACGAGCCGGGCGAAAGTTCCCCGCTCGCCACCAGGTAATCCCGCAGCTTGGCGCGCGCCCTGCTCAAGCGGGACTTGACCGTGCCCAAGTTCGCGCCGGTGATGGCGGCGATCTCCTCGTAACTCATGTTTTGCACGTCTGACAGCACGAGCGTGATGCGCTGATCGGGCGGCAGCGTCTCGATGCCGAATTGTATCGCTTGCGCCAGCTCGCGCCGCTCGACGCGGCTTTCCAGGCTCTCGCTCTCGTCGGGGATGTCGTACTCGATTTCGAGGTCCTCGTCTCCGACAAGCCCCTCCAGCGAGGAAGCGGGCCGGCGCTTGCGGCGACGCAGCTCGTCGTAGCATGCATTCGTGACGATGCGGAAAATCCACGACTTGAACGAGTCACCCCGGAAAGACTCCATGTGCTTGTAGGCCGAGATGAAGGCTTCCTGGGTCGCGTCGGCGGCGGATGCCTCGTCGCCCATAATGCGATAAGCCAGGTTGTACACCTGGTGCTGGTACGCGAGCACCAGTGTATTGAACGCGTCCAGGTCGCCCTTGCGGGCCGATGCGATCAGAGCCGGCTCGTTCATCGCAAGATGATTGTAGCATGGAAGGGGCAAAAACCGAAAAGAGCATATCCATGTTCCAAATTGAACAATTGTTGACTTTGCGGCCCGCCAGGGGTTATACTCATGTGCGAAACCCTTGCGATGGTGTAACTACTCAGCCGTCATTGCGACCCCGCTGAGATTGCTTCGCAAAAAGATGCTCGCAATGACGTGCGGGGCAGGTGAGCGCCGTGTGCGACGAAGCAATCTCCGCTTTCCTGAGCGCACATGGCGGTCCGTGCCGGAGATTGCTTCGCAAAACTTGTCCTGAGCGCAGTCGAAGGAAGCGCTCGCAATGACGCGGGCTGAGCAGTTGCGCGAAGGTTTCATAGCCTTCGCAAGGGTGGGTCTTACTGTTCTCACCGCTGCAGGTCATCGAAGCGGACAACTCGGTGTAACTTATCTCCGACGTTCGTGCGTGCTTGAGCAGATGGGAAAGCGCCCGATGTGCTTTCCTGATTGACACTCGTTCCGGCAGGTTCGATACAATCAAACCCAGAGGAGGTAGAGAACCATGAACGCTCGTTGGTCGCGTCTCGCATTGGCCCTGGCGATCCTGCTGGTCGCCCTGGGCGCACTCGTCGTATTGGGCGGCATCGCGCTTGCGCGAAACCCGGACGGCGTCTCGACCGCGCCGCCTGCCGCCGCAGCCGTCGTCGATGCCAGCGCGCCTGAAGCGCAGGCATTGACTGCGGGGAACGATCCCCTCGTCCTCTCCTATGCGGCCAAGTTTGTGTGCCAGGAACCGCTGCAGCCGGGCCAGTTCTACTATGGAACGGCAGCACCGATTGTCGAAGAACAGACCGGCGTGCTGGTGCACAACTCACAGCCGTACACCGTCACCCTGTACAAGAAGGCCGTTCAGGCGCGCCTTGAAACTGCGCCGGAGATCGCGCCGGGCGCGTGGGTGTCGGTGACGCTGAAACCTGACCACGCCATCCGGATCGATTGCGACGACATCGCCAAGCTGCTGACCGGGAACCCGGCAGCCACCTTCCTGGGCACTTACGGCGTCGGCTTCGAAGTCGAGGGCTTCGTCGTGATCCTGGTCGGCCCGCAAACGGTGGCCGGCACCAATGTGCCCCGGTTTGGGCCGATCGACGTCACCGCTGAATACGTCCGCGCGTCCGAGGTGCTGAAGAAGGATATAAGCTACCAGCCGTGGTGGTGGTGGTGGTGGTGGCCGCTCCCCTGGCGATTGGGCTATGCCTATCAGCGTATCCTGCCCATCGACCCCGCTACCAACATCGATTGCAGGGGTGTGCTATACGCTGCTCTGAACCAAGACACCCTACAGATAGCCGATCCACAACAACGCACGCTCACGATGGCCGCTTTGGATGTCGGTCGAAACACGGACCCGACCAAGCCAACAAGAGGAGAACAGGACCCACCGGCCCTGGTGGCGTTGATCGGTCGCTGCGACAAGATCGACACGACGAACATGACTGTGGACTACGTGCTGGTCAGCAACAAGACGGAGACCGACCCTGATCCGCGCAATCCTTCCGTCCTGCCCATTCGATACCCATGGGTCCCGGGTCGTTGGTACGACCTGACGGTAGTCGTGCCGCAGAACGTGAGCAAAGACATCGACGACTACATCCGGCAGTGGCACACGCAGCGCTGGATCGACGCGAATCCCGGCGTTCCGGCCGCCACGCTACGAAGCGCCATGGTCTACTACTTCCCCTGGTGGTGCGGCTGGGGCTACTGGTGGTGGTGGTGGAACGGCGGCGACTGCATCGACATCGGCGTCGGCGAGGGCGAGAGCCTCGACGTCGAGCAGATCGTGCCGATGCGCGTGTTCGTGCCCACCTGGCCGCCGAAGTGATGCCGGGAAGGGATGAGGTGATCCATGAGCGCGGCTCGATCGATGCGATGGGCCGGCGCGCTGGCGGCAGGCATCGCGCTGGTTTTGGTCTCAGCGCAGATCTCGCCCTCTGCCGTCACGCTGCCTCAGGCAGCGTCGCCGCCGGATCCACAAAGCGTGAACTTCACGGTGGCAGCTAACGATCCCCTCGTCGCCCAGGGTGTCATGCCGGCGGACATCCTGAGCGCCGGGGGAAATGCGGCCATTTTGTGCGACGACCTCGGCCTGCTGTGCGTCGATCCGATCACGAGCGACTACGATGTGATCGGGGGCCTGTCTTACGGCCAGGATTTCGTCTCCACCGAGGATTTGCCCATTCAGTTCTCGGTCGATCAGGGTTCTCTCGGCGCGGCCGGCACGGCGGTGCGGGTCGAGGCGGCTTGCAGCCCGGGTGAGCCGCAGGCCGACGTCTTTGCGACGGCGGGCGGTGGCTCGAACGTCCAGGCCCTGGACGGAGACGGCATCGCCTGCGGCGCCAACAGCAGCGCCGGGCTATACCTGGAGGAAGGCGCGTCTTCCAGCGACCTGTCGGCATTGGATCGCGAGGCGTGCCTGTTTGCCGACCCGAATTGCGACGGCGTTCCTGAGAATCCGGTCTTCCTCACCCTCGCTCCGGGATCGCCGACGCTGGCTACCCTCGGCGCGTCTCCTGCCGACATCCTGATGGCCGGCGTCGACTACGTGCCGCTCGAGTGGGCGGACGGCGTGGCCGATCTGGGACTGAACACAAACGATGCGATCGATGCGCTGTGCGTGCTCGACAACGGAGATGGCGAGTACGGCGGCGGAGACCGGGTGCTGTTTTCGCTCGCGCCGGGATCGCCGACGCTGGCGGCGCAGTCGTTCAGCCCGGCGGACATCCTGGCGCCCGGCTCACCGCCGTCGAGGCGCTTCACCGCCGCGTCGCTCGGCCTGCAGGCGGGGGACGACGTGGACGCGATGATGTGCGCGTCCGTGCCATTCACGGTTTATCTGCCAGTCGTCCTGAAGAACCCGTGAGCGGTCTCCCCGTATGGGAATGATCTCACCGCATAACGCGCGGAGAGCGCTGAGCTTCTGACATTGCTCGGCGCTCTCCGCAGGCGGGCATCCCTCTGCCAGCCCTATCCGAACGGCATCGGGATGCCGTTCTACGGCGTTTCCCGACAGGAACGAGACTACGCGTTCTTCGCCGTCTCGGCCAGCCGGGCGAACGCCGATGCGTCGCGCACGGCCATATCGGCCAGCACCTTGCGGTCGAGCGTGACCCCGGCTTTGTTGAGGCCGGCTATGAGCCGGCTGTACGACAGGCCGTTCTGGCGCGCCGCCGCGTTGATGCGCGCGATCCACAGCCGGCGATACTGGCGCTTGCGCTGCCGCCGATCGCGGTAGGCGTAATACAGCGAGTGGAGCATGGCCTCGTTCGCCTTTCTCCACAGCCGATGGCGCGCGCCGCGCTGGCCTTTGGTCAGTTGCTTGACTTTGTTGTGGCGCCGGCGCACGTTGGGGCCGGCTTTTGAGCGTGGCATGTCAGGTCACCTTCTTTATCGAGATTTCCCTCGGCCCGAGGGCCTGTGGGGAGGTGACGCCCTGATGGGGACGTCTATTTCTGATCCAGATACGGCGCCAGGCGCTTGACGCGGCGGCGCAGGCCCTTCGGCGCAACCGTTTCGGGCTTGTCGGTGGAGCGCACGACGCGCGACGCCTTGTTGCGGCGCAGGTGCTTGCCCAGCCGCATGCGTCGCAGCTTGCCGCCGCCGCTCAACCGGAAGCGCTTAGACGTGGCTTTGTGAGACTTCCTCTTTGGCACGGCTCGGTTCCTCTTTGCTGGATTTCTTCTTCGGTTGCGGCGCGAGCACCATCAGCATCGTCCGCTCTTCCATGTTCGGCTGCACTTCCACGTGAGCCACGTCGCTCAGCTCCTGAGAGATCTCCTCCAGGTCCTGCAGCGCAACTTCGGGATGCGTGATCTCGCGGCCCCGGAAGCGAATGCGCACCTTGACCTTCATGCCCTGCTCCAGCCACTTGCGCGCGTCGCGCACCTTGAAGCCCCGGTGGTGAGGGTCGGTCTTGGGGCGCAGCCGAATTTCCTTGACTTCGATGATTTTTTGGGCTTTCTTCGCTTCGCGCTCTTTCTTCTGCTGCTCGTACAGGTACTTCCCGTAATCGAGGATCCGGCATACCGGGGGATCCGCCTGAGGGGAAACTTCGACGAGATCGAGCTGTCGCTCGCGGGCGAGTCGCAGCGCCTCCTGAATCGGCACGACGCCCAGGTTCTGGCCGTCGTGTGCGATCACCCGCACTTCACGCGCGCGAATGCTTTCGTTGATTCGTAGCTCTCTGCTGCTGATAGTTCTGCCTCTCTCGCGATGTGCAATGCTCGCCGGTCAACGGCGTGACATGATAACACACTCAAATCGATCCGTCAACCAACTCGAAGACCTGACGGGGCCATGTTGGGGCGACAGTTGCACTGTCGCCTAGCGTCCGCAGTGCAACTGCGGACGAACGGAGTCCACGAAGACCCGTCAGGTCTTATTTCTTACTCTCGATCGCCTCTCGCGCCAGGGCGATGAACTCGTCGACCGGCCTGGCCTTGAGGTCCTCGCCCGATCGCAGGCGGACGGCGACCGCGCCGGCTTCCTGCTCCTTGTCGCCGACGATCAGCATGTACGGGATCTTCTGCAACTGAGCGTTGCGAATCTTGGCCTGCATGCGCTCGTTCGAGTCGTCCACCTCGGCCCGGATGCCGGCGGCCCTCAACTTTTGCTCGACCCCTCTCGCGTAAGCCACGTGCCGATCCGCGATCGGGATGATCTGCGCCTGCACCGGGCTGAGCCAGACGGGGAACGCGCCGGCGAAGTGCTCGATCAGGACGCCGAAGAAGCGCTCCATGCTTCCCAGCAAGGCACGATGAACCATGTACGGACGGTGCGGCTGACCATCCTCGCCGACGTATGCCAGATCGAAGCGCACCGGCAGGTTGAAATCGAACTGGATCGTGCTGAGTTGCCACTCGCGGCCGAGCGCGTCGTTCACTTTCAGGTCGATCTTCGGGCCGTAGAACGCGCCACCGCCCTCGTCCACCTCGTAGGGAATCGCGTGCGCTTCCACGGCGCGCCGCAGCGCTTCGGTGGCCTTGTCCCAATCGGCCGGATCGCCCACGTACTTGTACGGCCGATTGGCCAAGTAGGCTCTGAAGTCGCTCAGGCCGAAGGAGCGCAGGATGAACAACGAGAATTCGAGCGCGCGGCTGATCTCACTCTCGACCTGATCGGGGCGACAAAAGATGTGCGCATCGTCCTGGGTGAAGCCGCGCACACGGGTCAGGCCGTGCAACACGCCGCTGCGCTCGTAGCGGTAGACCGTGCCATACTCCGCGTAGCGCCTGGGCAGATCGCGATATGAGCGTATACGGCTCTTGTAAATCTGGATGTGGAACGGGCAGTTCATCGGCTTGGCATAGTAGGCCTCGCCTTCGATATCCATCGGCGCGTACATATTCTCTTTGTAGAAGTCGAGATGGCCGGATGTCTCCCACAGGTGAGCGCGGCCAATATGCGGCGAAAAGACCCACTCATAACCGTTTTCCAGGTGAGCCTGGCGGCTGAAGTCTTCGGCCACGACGCGGATCATGGCACCTTTGGGATGCCACAAGATCAGCCCAGGCCCCACGTCGTCGGAGACGCTGAACAAGTCTAACTCCTTGCCCAGTCGTCGGTGATCGCGCTTCTTCGCCTCCTCCAGGCGCCATAGATACTGCTCCAATTCGTCGCCTGTTGCCCACGCCGTGCCGTATACGCGCTGCAGTTGCTTGTTCTTCTCGTCGCCGCGCCAGTACGCGCCGGTAATGTTGAGCAGCTTGACGGCAGCCGGGTTGACCTTGCCCGTGCTCTCGACGTGCGGGCCTCGGCACAGGTCGACGAACGGCCCGTCGACGTAGAACGAGATGACCGGCTTCTCTTCGAGCGGGTTGCCGTATTCGTCGAAGCCGCCCTTTTCCAGCCCGTCGATCAGCTCCAGCTTGTAAGGCTGGTCCTTGAACTGGGCGCGCGCTTCCTCCGCCGAGACTTCCTTGCGCACGAACGGGTGATCCTCGGCGACGATCTCGCGCATGCGTTTCTCGATCGCTTCGAGGTCCTCCGGCGCCAGGCTGCGCGGCAGATCGAAGTCGTAGTAGAAGCCGTTCTCGATCGGCGGGCCGATGGCGATCTTGGCCTGGCCGGGCGGGAACATCTCCATCACCGCCTGCGCCATGATGTGCGCGGCGGAGTGACGGACCTTATACAGATGGGAGTCTTCGTATCGCTCGGACATGGCGAAACTCCTTCTTCAGTTCCTTGAGTTCCCTTGGCGCCCTTGCCTGTTTAAGGAACTCAAGGGACTCAAGGAACTAAAGGAATCATAATCAAGTCACGGCATCTTACACGATGCAGCGACCGGGCCACCAGTCGTCTTCGTCGTCGACGACCGGCGGCTGCGCATCGTCGGGCCGCAGCGCGACGCAGCAGCCGGCGTGCTGCCATTCGTCTTCGATCTCCGGCGCGACGATCCATTTGACGTAAACGTGCGAATCGAGTTGAGCGCTCATGGTTGCCTCCAATTCGCTGCCAAACATAAGCGCCTCTCATCCATATGGGACGAGAGGCGCTCTCGCGGTTCCACCCAATTTCGGCAGCGGATTGCTTCGCACAACGGATAAACGGATACGGCTCCGCTGCTGCACTCTTGGCTCGTGATTACCCACAAGTCGCTCAGAGCGCCGAGGACGGCGCGGGGAGCAAATGTGTGCAATCACCAGACTCTTGGCTGTAACGGGCCGACCCGGGGCAACTTACTTGAAGTCTGCGTTCAGCCGCCCGCTCGCGGGGGGTATTCACCGGCATGGCTGCGGTGGAGGCTCTCAGTCTTCGGCCACCACTCCCTGGCGCGCTCGCGCCGGCTACTCGTCCCGCTCGACGCTTTCGATTTTCAAAGATGCGCACATTATAAATGGATTGCGTCAAATTGTCAACCGAATGGCTTGTGCTGGGTGCATTTCAGTTTGGGGGCGACTTATAAGCCCCTTGCCACAGCGGGTCGAAGCGCTTGCTCAGGATAGCGGCGCGCACAGGCAGCAGACGCTCCAGCCCTGACCGACTCCAGCGCATGCCCGGCCCCGTGAAGCGCGCGCGGAACTGTTTACAGCCGCTCTCAACCATGCCACTGCCAATGGGGAAGCCATCTTCGCGCAACTCCAGATATTGCATGCGGCGGTAGTTGTCTTGAAAGTAGTCGGCTTCACGGCGCAGGTCATCGGCCACGTTCGGGTTCGTCAGAGCGGCTTGCTGCAAGCGCGTAGCGATGTGATCGGCATGACCTTCAAACAGAGGCGTCTTCTGCTCCTTGAACCAGCGCTGCGCGGTCGAGGCCCCCTCGCCTTTGAGCAGATGGGCCGCGTGGGCCAGATGTTCGGTGGCGTGATACCAATCGACGGCTTGGCGGCTGGTGTAGAAATGTTCGCTGGCTAAGTTCCACACCCACGGCGCGCCATCGCCTAACACCTCGGTGTCGCGAGCTTGCGTCCAGCGCCGCCGCCGGGCTTCGGCCCACACCAGGTGCCCAAACACCTCCGGCCCCCCCAGATAGGCCACCTAACTGGTGTGCACGGCGTGCGGGAGATCGAGCCGCTCGCCCGTGCGCTCGTCCAGGGTGGGTCGCAGGGCAATCTCAAAGACACAGCCCACTTTCAGTTCTTTCCAGCCTTCGCTGCGGATATGCACCTGGGCGCCATCCATGGCCACCCCCATCGCCGGGGGCGGTGGCGCGTCTCCCGCCACCACCACCTCGCTGCGGGTGAGCGCCGCACTGGCGGCCACCCGTTGGGCGGTCTCGACCGCCTGACACCGCACCCCCCACTTCTCCACACGCCGCCACACACTGCTGTCCGACATCCCGATCTGGCCGAGGCTGCCCAGGATCGCCTCGGCCTGCTCAAACCCTACCAGCCCGCTCAACCACACGGCGTGCTTGGCGACTTGTTCACTCCAGTGCGTATCCCACACTTGGAGCTGCTGATCCAGGGGGAAAAAGACCGGCTTGGCAGGTCTCGCAGTAGTAATACCCCCGCGCCAGCGGCAGACTCCCGACACGGCTCTCGACCGTGTGCGGCTTCATATCCTTGTAGTGCATCTCGCGCTGACAGGTGGCACAGCGCGGGCCGGGCAATGGCCGCGTCGTGTCTTGCGCCTCAATCACCGCCACCGCCATGTGTTCGCTCATGCGCTTGCGCAGGTTGAGAATCACATCCTCGATCTGGGTGAGGCTCGGCTGGGGGGTCTGCTCTTGCCAAGTCAGCAACTCATCGATCAGGATTTCCGCCTGGCCCATTAACTCAGCCCTGAGTTCTGCGCGGGTGCGTCGCATTTGATGCCTCCAAGAGATGGGGTGCCTCTATTATAGAGCCGAAATCTGCCCCCAAACTGAAATGCACCCTAGCTGGTGATTATTCACATCTCGCTCCCAGGGCTGTCCCTTCGACACTCCCTTCGGTCGCAGGGCAGGCCCTTCGACACCCCCTTCGGCCGCAAGGCAAGCCTCGGCGCGGGCAACGCCGCCGGGGCCTGCCCTGCGAAGTCCCCGACCGAAGAGAACGGGGAGCAAAGCCTGCCCTAAGCCCTGCCCTGAGCCCTGCCCTGAGCGCAGCCGAAGGGTCGAAGGGACGGCGGCCTGAGCGTTGTGGGTAATCAGCAGAGGGTGGCGACTTTGCGTCTTGGCGTGAGGTTTTTCGTCCCGGCCTGGGAGAGCGGGTAATATCAGAACGGAAAGACGACGGCGCGAATCACGTCTGGGCGTCGAGCAGTATTTTGATCTCCCAGGCGCCACTCTCCAATCTCTTATCAGTCCGGAGTTTGCTGCGCTCGATGAAGTGCAGAATCTGCTCGTTGCTGTAGTGCACGGTCGCCAGGAAATAGCGAATCCCGTGTGCACGGGCATACTCGACGATGTGCTGCACGAGGATGACTCCTAACCCGCGCCGCTGGTACTCGTCGACGACCGTCACCGCCGCCTCTGCCGTGTCCGGCTTCGCAGGATCGACGGCCACGTACCGCGCGCTGCCGATAATGTGCTCCTCGCCATGCTCTTCGATGACCGCGACGATCGCCATGCTGCTGTGATAGTCGACGGTTGCGAAGCGCCGCGCTTCGACGTCAGACAGCGCGGCGCGCTGGTCGAGAAAGCGCAGGAAGACGCTCTCCGGCGAAAGCTGCTCGAACGCTTCCTGGAGTCTAAGCGCATCTTCAGGCCGGATCGGGCGAAGCGTCACGGCCGTGCCATCGCGCAGCGTGACGGTTTCTGGATATGACCTCTGGTTCATAGGTGCTTGCTCCCCGGAACACTAGCCGACCCTGGTCATATTATACCTGAGTCGTGCGATCGGCCGGGTGTTCGTCGCAGGATTGACGACCTATTCCTGGCGCAATCTGGACAAAGGCTCAACACGTGCGATAATTAGGCGCATCCTCGCTTGTGAGGTCATTTATGCGTGTGATCATCGCCGGAGGAACCGGACTCATCGGCAGGGCATTGGCATCCAGCCTCGCCGCGGACAACCACGACGTCATCATTCTGAGTCGCAATCCGAAGTACGCTCGATCGCTTCCCAAGAGTGTGCGCGTCGAACCGTGGGACGGGCGCACGGCGAGCGGCTGGGCTCACCTGGCCGACGGCGCGGACGCGATCGTCAACTTGGCCGGCGCGAGCATCGCGGGCGACGGTTTCCTGGGCGTCTTCTTGCAGCGCTGGACATCTCGGCGCAAGCGCCTGATCCTGGAGAGCCGTTTGAACGCGGGACGCGCCGTTCTGCAAGCGATCGAGGCAGCGAAAAAGAAGCCAGGCGTTCTGGTGCAGGCGTCTGCCATCGGCTACTACGGCGCCGCGCGCGAGGAGCCGCTGACCGAGGACGACAGGCCCGGCTTTGATTTTCAGGCGCGCGTGGTGTGGGATTGGGAGCTGTCTACCTCGCAGGCCGAGGTGATGGGCGTGCGGCGCGTAGTGATTCGGTCCGGCCTGGTCATGAGCAGGAATGGCGGCATGTTGCCCGTCATCGCGCTCCCCTTCAAGTTCTTCCTGGCTTCGCGGCTGGGCAGCGGCAGGCAGTGGTTCTCCTGGGTGCACGTCGCCGACGAGGTCGGCGCGATTCGCTTCCTCATCGAAAATCCGAACGCGCGCGGGGCGTTCAACCTCACGGCGCCGGATGCGATCACGAATGCGCAACTGACCCATCTACTGCGGCGCACCCTGCGGCGGCCGCCGTTCATCCCGGCGCCGGCTTTTGCTCTGCGCCTGCTGCTCGGCGAGAAGTCGACGCTCATCCTGGCGGGACCGCGCCCGATGCCGAAGCGCCTGACGGAGATGGGCTATGCTTTCAAGCTCCCGCAAGCGGAAGCCGCGTTCAGGGATTTGCTGTCGAAGGGAAAAAAGTAAAAAGACATGTCGAAAGCAGCACTCAACGCGCAGGCCCCCGACTTCATCCTCGACGACTTCGAGGGTCGCGCGATCCGGCTGTCGGATTATCGAGGGCGCAAGATCGTCGTGCTCGTGCTCAATCGCGGTTTCATGTGACCGTTCTGCCGCCGGCACATGGCGCAGTTGCGCCGCGATTATCATCGGTTCGTCGAGCGGAACGCCGAAGTGATCGTCGTCGGGCCGGATGACGCGGACGCCTTCGCCGACTACTGGCGCGAGCAGAGTTTGCCTTTTATCGGCCTGCCTGACCCGGACGGCAGCGTGCTGAAGCGCTACGGTCAGGAATTCAACCTGTTCAAGTTTGGTCGTATGCCCGCGCAGGCTATCGTCGACAAGGCCGGTCGAGTGCGCTACCTGCACTACGGCAGGTCGATGAGTGACATTCCATCCAGCGAACAACTGCTGACTCTTCTAGACGACTTGAACCGGCAGGGCGAGCGTGCCGCAACCAAAAGACAAACCACGGATGACACGGATGACACGGATATATTGAGAAGTTGCCGATGATCACGAGCACCCGTAACCCACGCATCGTCGAGGCGCGCAAGCTCGACCAGCGCAGGCAGCGCCGCGAGCAGGGACGCTTCCTGGTCGATGGTCTGCAACTACTGCACATGGCGCTGGATGCGGGGGCACGTCCGATTGAAGTGTTTTACTGCGAGGAGCAATTCGACGGGCCGGAAGCGCCTGCGCTGCTCGAGCGCTTTCGAGAGAGCGGCGCGGATCGGCTCGCCGTCTCCCCAAACGTCATGCGGGCGCTCTCGGAGCGCGATGCGCCGCAGGGTCTCGTCGCCACGTTCGCGCTGTTCGAAACGCCGCTCGACCAGATTCGACTGGCCGGTCACGAGCTGGTCGTCGTGCTGGATCGACTGCAAGACCCCGGCAACCTGGGAACGCTGATCCGCACCGCCGACGCGGTCGGCGCAGCGGCGGTCGTTTTGATCGAGCCGTGCGTCGATCCATTCGACGTCAAGACGGTGCGCGGCAGCATGGGGTCGCTGTTCAACGTGCCGCTAGCACACACGGCGGACGTCCCGGGCCTGTTCGATCGACTGCGTCGATCCGGCCTGCGCCGGGTCGGCGCAGATGCGCGACTCGGCGAAGCGTACGGCCAGGGTGTGTTGAAAGGCGGCGTCGCGCTCCTGCTGGGCAACGAAGCGCGGGGGCTGTCGGATGACGTGCGCCGCCACGTCGACGCCTGGGCGCGGTTGCCGATCGCCGGCAAGGCCGAGTCGCTCAACGTGGCCGTGGCGGGCGGCGTCTTGATGTATGAATGGCTGAGGGCGAATCTGGGCGAATAGAGGACGCGCAGAGGCAGCCTCATGCTGCGGACGAGGCGCCCTTGTAGGGCAAGGCTTCCAACGCCGTCTGACCCGCCAGCGCCTCGAATTCCGGATCTTTATGGAGGAGGGTAACGTTGTGGCGAATGGCGAATGCGGCGATGATCGCATCAGCCAGTGAGAGGTGATGAACGGCTTTCAATCGGGCAGCCGTCAGGAGAATCGGTTCATCCGCTTCCCATAGGATGGTCACGGGCAGTTGCTTCATCAGGGCGTAACGATGATCCGCTTCGGGTTGTCCACGCTCTTGGAGTGTGATGTAGTGCGCTTCCAACAAAGCCAGCCAGGGCAGCAACGTCTCGCCTTGAGTGAGCACATTTTCTACGCGTTCAGCGCCGGTTTCATCCTCGATCAGTGTCAAGAGAGCCGAGGTGTCCAATAGATAACGCTCAGGACTCACGGTCGCGTTCCTCTCGGCGCAGGATCAATAGCCGTTCCACCAGGCGCTCACCCCGACCGCGACCGCGCAGCGCATGAATGGCATTGGCTGGCACAGGAACAACCTTGATGGTCTGTCCATCATCCAGCCATACCAGGCGATCGCCCTCTTGAATATGATACCGTCTGCGAATCGACGCCGGAATCACTGTTTGACCACGCTTCGTGACCGCAGTCTGCACAATCTGCCTCCTGTTTGAACTATTATACAAGACAATCAAAGAAAATGCAAGAGGAATCTCAGAAATACAAGATATTAATTCAGCCACTCAACCCCTTCTTGCTCACGCCATCAGAAGACGCTCAAGCCTGCAAATGATCGCGGAGTTTCTGAATAGCCTGGTCAAGCATCTGCTCGGTATCGCGCAGAGTGGCGGCCGTTTCGGGCGGAATCTCGGGCAGCGTGGATTTAAGAGAGGCGAGCAGCGCACTGGCGGCGAACAGCGTCTGCAGCGCCTCGTCGCTCAGCTCGCGGCTGATGCGCTCGCTCTCGCGGGCGTGCGCCAGCACTTGCGCCTGAAGCTCGGCCGTATCCCGCTCGTCCAGCCAGCGGCCGACGAAATCGAGGAGAAGGAAGGCGAGTGCCGGCCCTACCGTGCCATACATCAAAATCTCGGCGACGAAGTGATGATCCTCGCCCAGGACATCGTGAATCCAGCGTGCCGGGCCGATCTCGTAGACGACAACCAGAAGCACGAGCGCCGCCGGTATCAGCTTCTGAAGCAGATGAAAGCGCCGCCGGAAAGTAACATGCGACAGCCACCGCTCGCGGCTCGGGTTTTGCATACGGTCGAGCGCCAGGCGCTTCGAGAAATCAGACATTCTGCTTTCCGCATCCGACCTCACGTGCGCCGCACTCTTGCCCCCGCAGCGCCTGTCCTGAGTGCAGCCGAAGGAAAGCGGAGGGGGTCGGACGTGCGCCGCACGTTACTGCCCGCTCACTGCACCCAGTTCGACAGGACGACCACTTCTTTCTCGGGATTCGTCGGATCGTTCGTCGGCAGGTGCAGGCGGAAGTCGTGCAGGCCGCCCATGTCGCCGTGCATCATGAACTGCATCGATACCAGCGTGCGCTCGCCCGGGTTGAGGACCATCGAACCGATGGTCGGGGTGGGCGGTCAGCACCCCTCCACGACGGTGACGTACGGCTTCTCTGTGAAACGCAGCGGCTGGTCGCCGGCGTTCGCCATCTCGAAGTTGACGGTCACCCACTCGCCCAGCCGCACGGTGCCCAGATCGACTTTCTCCTTGTCGACCTTGAGCGCCGGCGCGCCGCTCACTTCGATGGCCGCCGGCGGGCTTGCCGGCGCGCCGCCACTGAAGATCAGCAGCGCGGCGATAACGACGAGCGCCACGCCGCCGGCAATGATCAGCAGAGGCGCCTTCGATCGAGGAGTCTTGTGCCCGGAAGCGCCTGGCTTCCTCTTCTTCTTTTGACTCATCCGTTCCCCTCCAGGTCAAATTGGAATGTCCACAGATAGCTGATGACTGACCACAGTTGTTCCTCGGTGAAAATCGGTCCCCAGTACGGCATGCCCGTGCCCATGCCGCCGCGCACGATCTTGCCGTGCAGGAGCGCCGGGCTTGCGCCGAGCAGCGACGACGCGTCGGTGAAGTCGGCGGGCGCTTTCGTGTCGTGTCGCTCGCGCAGCGTGTCGCCAGAGTGAGTCTCTCCGGTCAACGATTCGGCCATCACGCCGTCGCCCGCGCCGTTTTCGCCGTGACACGCGGCGCAGTTTTGGGCGAACAGTTTCTTCCCCGTTTCGAGCGCCTGCGCAGTTGTATTCGATCGCCACACGTCTGCGACGAGATCCCATACCTGCCCATCGGTTAAGCCTTGTGTGAACGGCTCGTCGCGCAATCGCTTCCAGGCATCGGCCGGACTATGCGCGCGGTAGAACTCGGTCGTCAGGTATTCGACGGGGATGGCGATCCCGAGCGCGGCGCCGCGTCCCGCCGACGGCGCTCCACCGGGAATGACGTCCGCGGGATGCGGCGCATCGATGTCAATACCGAGCCTCAGGTACAGCGGCTGTTCCACTGCCAACTGATAACTGACAGACTGATCACTGGTCACTTCGATCGTCCCCCGCATGCGCCAGTGGTTCGGCCCGCACCAGCGCGTGCAGTAAAACGTGTACTTGCCAGGTTCGTCGAAAATCAGTGTCGTCTCCGTGACTTCGCCGGGTTTCACGTCGAGCGCAGGCAGGCTGCTCTGGCCGACGGCGAAGCCGTGTATCACGTCGTCGGAGGTCAATCGCAGGCGGATAGGCTCGCCGGCCTTCGCCGTGATGTCGGACGGCGTCCAGCCGCCGATCTCGGACATCGTGCCGTTCAATTCGATCGTTTGACCGGCGACCGATTGGGCCTTGCCGGCGATGACCGCCGCGACCGGCAGGCCCACGGCGAGCACGATGACGATGATTCGGGCGGTGCGTTCGGCGCTCATCCGATCAACAACCCCAACAGCCCGATCGTCACGAGCAGGCAGAAGGCTGTGACGGGCAGCGCTTGCTGCAGGGCCGGGCGCTTCGGCAACTGCTCGCCCGCGATGCGGCGCGCCGTCATGCTCGCCCACGCCAATCCGCCAAGCAGTGCCGCGGTCTGCAAGACAGGCACAGCCTGCGTGAGATACGGCGCCCACGCGACGCCCACCGTGCCGAGCAGGTTCCAGCCCTCACCCATCGGGTCGGACAGCGCAGGCCATACGTACGAGAGGTTAGCGAACACGAAAGAAATGCTGAACGCGATCCACGCCGCTAGGCCGAGCGGCACGAGCGCGTAGGCGAAAGACGTGAACGCCTTCTTCGACTTCACTTTCGAGCCGGAAAGTCGCCGGCCGAGATGGACGGCGACGAGAAACAGTACCGGCAGCGCGACGAGCACGCCGGCGAGGAAACCAGCCGCGTAGACGAGCCAAGATC
>Ga0209751_10003135_pt1 | contig 16144 bp, 12 predicted proteins | sample RifCSP13_1_FD_184019 | JGI IMG/M metagenome (GOLD analysis project Ga0209751, IMG submission 184019) | Soil microbial communities from Rifle, Colorado - Rifle CSP2_sed 13_1 (SPAdes) (version 2) | ecosystem: Environmental > Terrestrial > Deep subsurface > Rock core/Sediment | place: Rifle... | reverse complement strand
GGGCGGGGGCGGCGAGGGCGCCGCCCCCGCCAGGAACTGAGCCGCCTCCTCGTGCTCGGGGTTCAGCTCGAGAACCCGGCGGTACATCGCGGTCGCGCGTGTGCGGAGGCCCCGGTCGCGGTAGAGCCCGGCCAGGAGGGCGTGGGCGTCGACGTTCTGGGGATCCTCCTTCGTCACCGCCAGCAGCGTCTCCTCCGCGTCCTTCCCCAGTTTCGATTTCGTCAGGTAACAGCGGGCGAGCGCGATGCGGCCGCGCTGCTTCATCTTCGGCTTGGCGGCTTCGATCGCGGGCTGAAGGAGCTGGATGGCGTCGAAGTACTGCCCCTTCTCATAGAGCCGCTCCGCCCTCCGGATGGCCTCTTCGGCCAACCGCGCCTCGTCCTCGGGGTCGGGCGGGGGGGCGGGCGGGCCCGCCTCGGGCGCCGTCGCCGCCGCCGCCGGCTCCCGGGGGCGGGGCTGGCTCCGGCCGAGACGCTCCTCGTATTCGGCGCGCCGCTTCGGGTCGCGCAGCACCTCGTAGGCCTCTCCCAGGTGGATGAAGACCTGCTCGAGCTTGTCCCGAAGGTCGCCCAGCGAGGCGGCGTGATGGGCGTCGGGGTGGAAGCGCCGGGCGAGGCGGAAGTAGGCCTCCTTCACCTCCGCCTCCCCGGAGGCGCGGGGGATGCCGAGGACCTCGAAGTGGTTGTGCGTCTTGAGACCCTCCCAGGCCTCGAGGACCTCGCGGCGCCGCTCCTCGGTCTTGTCGTCGACGGTCGCCGCGGGCCCCGCGGCTGGGGCCGACGCCGCCGGGACCTGCACAACCGGAGGAGCCGGCGGCGGCGCGGCGGGCGGGGGCGGGCTCGCCGCGGTGCGGGCCGCGGGCGGGAGTGGCTCCGCCTCCACCGCCGGTGGGGCCGCGCGCGGGGCGGTCACCGGCGCGCGGGGCTTCCGCGCGCTCCCGTGCTCGATGATCCCCGTCGAGAGCAGCGCGAGCAGACTCTTCTGCACCACCTCCGCCGGGAGCGGGATCATCTGCAGGATCTCTCTCGCGCTGGTCGTGCCGTCCACGCGGGAGAGGACGAACCCGTCCGCCGGCGACAGCGTGGCCTTCTGGAAGCGGAGCAGGGGGTCGTTCGAGAGCGCGAGCACGCGCTCGAGGTCGCCCAGCAAGTAGCGCACGACGTCCGGATCCTGAATGGCCTGCACCGCCTCCAGAATCAGCTCCGCCGTGGAGAGCTTCAGCGTCAGCTCTTCGCCCGTTTCGTCCGTCTCCTCCACGAACTCGTAGGTCCCCTCGCCCCAGGTGAAGAGCCGGGAGAGCATCTCGTGCACGTGGAGCGGGATCGCGTCCTCGAGCCCGCTCTGGTCCATCAGCCCCAGCTCGAGCAGCACCTGGCCCAGGCGCTTGTGTTCCTTGACGACGACCTCGGTGGCGCGCGTGAGGTCCGCCGGGGAGAGCAGGCCCCGCCTCACCAGCATCTCGCCCAGCCGGTCCTCGGGCACGTTGGACTGGGCGTTGACGATATGGCCGTGGCGCAAACGCACGCTCTGGCGCTCCGAGCCGCGGGCGAACTGGATCGTGCCGCTGCGGCGGCCGACGTAGAGCTCCTGGAGAAGGCCCGGGATCACGCCTTCCGCGAGGTCGCCTTTCACCGGCCTCCTCTAGCGCTTCCGGGCGGGGAGCGCTCCGAGCTCCTGCGGGTTGAGGGCGTGGATCAGCGGGACGTCCTTCGTGCTGAGAAGCCCCGCCGGGGCCGCCATCAGCTTGGGGATGCTGTTCACGACGATCGCGGCGGCGGCGAGGTCTCCCGTGACCCCGCCGGCGACGGTGGCGTCGACCGGCGGGTCGGCGTCGACGAGGATGTGGTCGCGCGGCGACTCGGCCCCGACGTAGACCTGCAGGTCGAGGCTGATCGCCGCCTCTTCGCCCCGATAGCCGCGGGCGGATTGCCGGATGCCCGCCACCGAACCGGCGGGGATGCGGAGGTACTCGGTGTCGAGGTCGCGCGGGGCGATCGCGGGCTCGAGCGTCTCGTCCACGCGCTCCAGCTTCCAACCCAGGGCGGCGGCGATCATGTACGCGGACTCCACGAGCCCCACGTGCCGCACCGTGCCCTCCGTGACCGCCCGGCGGAACTGGCCGAGGTTGAGCCCCGCCCCCACCCGGCGCTGGAGGGCCAGGCGGCGGCCGGCGGCGTCGACGACGCGGGTCACCGACACCCGACGCACGCGGGCGCAGGGGGCGGTCAGCATGAGCGCGAGCGCATCCATCGCGTAGCCGGGGTTGACTCCCGCCGCCAGCACCGACACCTTGCGGCTCTTCGCCTGCCGATCCAGCTCCCGGAACGCGGAGAGCCGGGAGGGGACGGGGAAGGCCAGCTCCTCGCAGGTGGTGACCACGTGGATACGATGCTTGACCAGGGCCAAAATCTGCGGCTTGACCTCCTTCATGGAGGAGGTCGTGCACACCACCGCCAGGTCGGCGCGGACCCTCCGGAAGAACCGATCCGGGTTCCCCTCGACCTTGATCCGCAGGCGGCGGGGCAGGCCGAGCACCGCGCCGAGGTCCTTGCCGGCGTGGAGCGGGGCGGGATCGGCGGCGGCGACGAGCTTCAGCGCGGGGATCTCGAGGATTCGGCGCGCGACCTCCTGGCCGACCAGCCCCAGGCCGGCCACGGCGACCTTCAGGGGACGAGGCATGCCGTCCTTCCCTCCGGCACGCGGGGGCCTAGCGCTCGACCTCGAGGGCTGCGACCTCCGGCTCCGGCTTCGCCGCCATGATGACGGTGGAGGCGACGGGGAGCAGCGTCGTGTAGTTGCCGCCCTGCGCGGCGAGGGTGACCTCGAAGAAGCCCTCCGGGGCCACCCGGACGAGCTTCCCGTTGGCGACCTTGGCTCCGAGCAGGCTGGCGAGGATCTCGCTGTAGATGCGAACGGGGGCTTCGCGCTCGATCATTCCCTCTATAGCTCCTTGAAGGTCTTGCGTGCGATCTCCAGACCGGTGTCCGCTTCCCCTGCGGTCAGGTTGAGCGGCGGGCGGAAGCGGATCGACCTCGGGCCGCAGGTCAAGAGCAGGAGGCCGTTGGCGAGCAACCGCTGATGGGCCTTCTTCCTGAGCTCGGGCGAGGGCAGATCGATGGCGATCATGAGCCCGCGCCCGCGCGCGTTCGAGACGAGGCCGCCGAGCTCCGGCTCCAGCGACTGCAGCCCTCGCCGCAGCTGCTCGCCGACCACCCGCGCGTTCTCCACCAGGCGCTCCTCGTGGATGATCTCGAGATAGCGGGAGAAGCGCACCATGTCGGTGAGCCCGCCGCCCCAGGTGGAGTTGATTCGGGAGGGCACGTGGAAGACGTTCTCGGGCTCTTCGTCGACTTTCGGTCCCACGAGGCAGCCGCACACCTGGGTCTTCTTTCCGAAGGCCATCGCGTCCGGCTCGAGGCCGAAGTGCTCGTGCGCCCACATCTTCCCCGTCAGCCCCACGCCCGTCTGCACCTCGTCCACGATGAAGAAGGCCTCGTGCTCGCGGGCCTTGCGCTGCAACGCCTGGAGGAAGCCGGGGCGGAAGTGGTTGTCCCCGCCCTCGGCCTGGATGGGCTCGATGATGACGGCGGCGATGTCGTCGGGGTTGTCGGCGAAGGCGCGATCGATCTCCGCGAGCGCGCGCTGCTCCGCCGCCGCCACGTCGCGCTCGACCTCCGCCGTCACCGGAAAGCGGAGCTTCGGGTTCTCGATCCGTGGCCAGCGGAACTTGGGGTAGAGGTCCGTCTTGACGGGATCGGTGTTGGTGAGGGAGAGCGTGTAGCCCGACCGTCCGTGAAAGGCCTCCCGAAAGTGGATGACCTGGCTGCCCTTGTCGCCCGGGATCCCCTTCGCCCGGTTGCGTCGCACCTTCCAGTCGAACGCGGTCTTGAGCGCGTTCTCGACCCCGAGGGTTCCCCCTTCGATGAAGAACGCGTACTTCATGTAGGGTGGCTTGGCTAGGCGGGCGAAGGTGTCGACGAACGCCGCGAACTCCACGCTGTAGATGTCGGACAGCGAGGGCTTGAGCTGCGCCACCCGGTGCAGGACGGCGAGGAAGTCCGGCTCCTTCATGCAGGGGTGGTTGTAGCCGATGGGGCTGGACGCGAAGAACGTGCAGAAGTCGAGGTACTCGCGGTCGCGGCGCGAGTCGTGGACCCACGCGCCGTGGCTGCGGTCGAAATCGAAGACAATGTCGAAGCCGTCGGCGAGCATGTGACGCGCGAGGACGGCGTGGACGTCGGCGGGCGCGATGGCGCTAGAGATCGAGGTCGTCATGAATCAGGGCTCCGTCATGAAAAGCGGGGTGCGAGGGCGAAGGATGGACCCACGGGGAAGGACCTAGGTCATCCCTCGGTCGTACTGTGACAAGAGCTCTCGTTTCAACGGGTTAGCCACGTTTCGCCTCACCCGGGCCGGGGCCGCCCGCTGCCCGTCGCGCCGGGAGATGGTAGCACAGAAGCCCCATCACGGCCGTGCCGCGGGGGCGGGGGATATAATCAACGCTTCGGCATGCCCGCGCCGACCGACGCCGACTTCCTGAAAAGCTCGGAGCTGTTCGAGAACCAGCCCAACGAGGTCGTTCGTGCCGTCCTCGCCCAGGGTGAGCTGCTCGAGCTCGGCCCCGGCGAGGTGCTCTTCCGCCAAGGCGACGCCGGGGACCGCCTCTTCGTCGTCAAGAGCGGGGTGCTGGAGGTGCTGTCGACCCCCGGTGACGGAACCGATGCCGTGCCCATCGCCTACCTGGGGGCAGGGGAGGTGCTCGGCGAGCTCGCTCTCCTCACCGGCTCTCCGCGGAGCGCCACCGTGCGCGCACCGGAGAAGGCGGAGCTCTTCGCGGTCGACAAGGCGGTCTTTCACGACCTCGTGGAGAACCTGCCCACCCTCTCCCGCAACCTGTGCGTGGTGCTCGCCCGGCGTCTGGAGACGACGACGCTCAAGGGCCCACGGGCGTCGGGCAAGCAGCTCCAGGGCAACCTCCGGTTCTTCGACCTCGCCACGATCATCCAGACCCTCATCGGCTCCCACCAGACCGGCAACCTCGTCATCATCCGCGACAAGAGCAAGATCGCCGAGATCTTCTTCTACAAGGGGAACATCGCCCGCGCGAAGTACCGTCACCTCGTGGGGGACGACGCGGTCTTCCAGCTCTTCCAGAGCTCGCTGGAAGGGGAGTTTTCCTTCACCGGCCGCGAGGTCCGGGAGGAGGAGGTGACGAGCGACGTCAGCATGCCCGCGATCTCGCTTCTCATGGAGTCGGTGCGGCTGCAGGACGAGCTGCCCATCCTCAAGGAGAGGCTCCCCGACCCCGACCGGCCGTTCCACCAGAAGGCGGCCCAGCTGGGCTGGGAAGAGCCGGAGACGGTTGAGCTCGCCGTGGCCGTCTGGTCCCGGTTGAAGAAGGGGGCCTCGATCAACGACCTCCACCGCGACATCCCGCGGTGCTCGCACGCGATCTATCGGACGGTGGCGACGCTGGTGGAGACGGGCCAGATCGAGTAGGGGGCGAGGGCGCCCTCCGCTCGGGACGCTCGGGCGCGGCTTCAAGAGGAGCGCGTGCCTTCGCGCCCTCGCTCCGCGATCGGGCCCGAACGCGACCGAAATGCACCGATCGAGGCCCGAGCTACGGGCGCCCCGCCTCCCTCGCCTATCCTAGATTGGGCTAATGGACGAGACTTTACAGCCGCGTGGCGTCCCGCATGAGCTGGCGGAGGCGGGTGGCCTCCGCGCGCGCCTCGTCGAGCTCGGCGCTGATGCGGATCATGGCCCGGCGCTTGGCGAGGAAGGCCCAGTTGGCGCCCTCGAGCAGCAGCCCGGCGACGATGGCGACCCCGAGGGCGTTGAAGAGGAGGCCCGCGTTCACCGGGTGCTCGTTCGCCGCCACCTGGTACAGCGCGAAGATCAAGCCGATGCCGATCCCGTTCGCCCCGATGCCGAAGCTGCCTCGCGCGTGCGCCAGCTCCGCCTCCAGACGGTTGACCAGCTGCTCGTTCTGGGCGAGGGCGTCCTTGACGGGTCCGACGTCGGCGAGAACGAGCCGGAGCCGATCCCCCCGCACGACCTTGTGCTGCATCCCGCAGGACCCGCACTTGATGTGGTCCCCGTGGGCGTAGCTGTCCGGGACCGCGACGTCCTCCCGGCAGTGCACGCAGCGGGCCTTGGGGACGCTCGCCTCGCTTACCATCGCCCTAGTATCCCCGATCGGGGACCCTCTTGCCGGCAAGGCTAGCAGAACGTTCGGATTGTGGGCAAGACGCACTCTTAGTCGGCTAAGACATTTCTGGCAAGCATCGCGAGGCCGACGAGGATCACGAAGATGCCGAAGGCCCCCCGACCGGTGCCCCCAGCATCCCCGCCCCCCCGGCGGGTAGGCGTCGCCCCGGAATCGTTCGGGGCCCCGGGGCGTTATCCTGTGTACATGAAGCTTCGAATCGCCGTGGCCGGGCTCGGCCTCGCCCTGGGGACCTTGGCGCTCTTCGGTGTCCGGGGAGCGGTGGCGCGGAGTGCGGCCCCGCCGCCGACACTGGAGCGCGCGACCTTCGCCGGGGGGTGCTTCTGGTGCATGGAGCCGCCGTTCGACGCCGTGCCCGGCGTCTTCTCCACGACCTCGGGCTACGCTGGCGGCCGCGTGAAGAACCCGACCTACGAGCAGGTCTCTTCGGGTGGGACCGGCCATGCCGAGGTCGTCCAGGTAGTCTACGACCCGGCTCGGATCCGCTACGAGCGGCTCCTCGAGGTGTTCTGGCGCAACGTGGATCCCCTCGACGCGGGCGGGCAATTCTGCGACCGGGGCCGGCAGTACCGGACGGCCATCTTCTTTGAGGGAGAGACCCAGAAGGGCGCGGCCGAGGAGTCGAAGCGCCGGCTGGAAGCTTCGGGCCGCCTGTCAGGGCCGATCGTGACCGAGATCACGCCCCTCGAGACGTTCTATCCCGCCGAGGAGTACCACCAGGACTTCCACCGGAAGAGTCCGATCCGGTACAAGACGTACCGGTTCGGCTGCGGACGCGATCGCCGGCTCGAGGCTCTCTGGGGCAAGCCAGAGAAGCTCTCCGGGCCCGCGGACGGATCCGGGAGCAGGGGCGCCCAGGGCGCCGGCGAGACCACGAAAGGATGGCAAGCCGTGACAGAAGGACGCTTCGTCAAGCCGAGCGCGGAGGAGCTGAAAAGACGGCTGAGCCCGCAGCAGTACAGGGTGACACAGGAGGAGGGGACCGAGCCCGCCTTCCGCAACGAATACTGGGACAACCACGAGCCCGGCCTCTACGTGGATGTGGTGTCGGGGGAGCCACTCTTCTCCTCGCTCGACAAGTTCGACTCCGGGACGGGCTGGCCCAGCTTCACCGCGCCCATCGAGGCCGCCAACCTGGCCACCCACACCGACCACCACATCGGCTACCCGCGGACCGAGGTCCGCTCCAAGCACGCGGGCTCCCATCTCGGCCACGTGTTCCCAGATGGACCCAAGCCGACCGGCCTCCGCTACTGCATCAACTCGGCAGCGTTGCGCTTCGTCCCCCTCGCGAAGCTCGAGGAGGAGGGCTACGGCGAGTACCGGAGGCTCTTCGAGAAGGCGGAGCGTTAGCGCCTACGGCCGCCTCCGCTGGCGCTGCGGTAGCCGCTGCCGTAGCCGCTGGCGCGGGCCCGGCTGTAACCGTCGGCCCGTGCCTGCCCCGTCGATCGCGCGCGCTGCTGCTGGTCGAGGCTGCTGGTCCGCGCGCGATCCTGGACGCCGCTCCAGTCTCCGCTCGGCTGGTGCTCCTGCCAGCCGCCCCCGGGATCGCGCTTGTAGATGTTCCCGTCCTTGCCGGCGTAGATGTCGTCGCCGACGCGAACGGCACCGCCCTGCTCGCCGCGGACCCAGCCCGCGGATCCGGACTGGCCGCTGCCGGTGGTTCCGGACACCCGGCCTGCCGTCGCCTGTCCTCCCGTGTTGACGTTCCCCGCGGTGACGCGCCCGCCGCTGACGGTCGCGCCGGTGCGCGTGTTGGTGGCGGTCCCGCGCCCTCCGTAGGCGTAGTTCCCGGTGTAGACGTTGCCCACCGCCGAGCGCTGGCCGGCGGCGAGGTTTCCGGTGCGGGAGTTGTACGACATGCCGGCGGAGTTGCGCCACGCGTCGCCCGTCCACGCGTTGTATCCGCCGGAGCGGCGTGTCACCGCCGAGGTCGAGCCCCAGCGGTGGTAGACGTTCCCGGTCGTGGCCGCCCATCCGCCGGGACCCCACACCGCCCCTCCCCCCCAGGGGCCCCAGGCCGCCCCGCCCCAGTACGGCGGCCGGTAGTAGGGGTACGGGTAGTAGTAGCCCCAGCCGACCGGCCCCCACCACGGGTACGCTCCCCACCCCCAGCCCACGGTCACGGATCCCCAGCTCCAGCCGAAGCCGAAACCGTAGGTCCAGCCCGTCCACGGCGTGTAGCTGATGCCGACGCCGAAGCCATACGTCTGGGGCGCCCCGTACCACACCGTCCCGACGTAGGGCGGGTGGTAGTAGCCGGTGCCGTAGACGACGGTGCTGTGGGAGACGCAGGTGCCGTAGTAGCCCGGCGTGTAGCCGACGACGACCACGTCCGGCGTCGCCTTGTAGATGCGCACGTAGGTCACGTTGTACACCGGCGAGCTGGGGGGGATCGTGTAGATGACGGACGGCACCGAAGTCGCCACCATCCAGGGACCGCCCAGCGAGGAGGACGTGAACCACACCGCGTTCTGCACGGCGTAGTACGAGTTGGGAGCGACCTGTATGATCGGCGTCGCGGTGTTGACCACGTAGTGAAGGCTCGTCCCCTCGACGGGGGCGAGCTTGGGCTCCCCGTCGAACTTCGGGGGGTCGATCTTCGCCTCCTTCACCTTCACCTCGGCCGTCTGCGGGATGCTGTTGGCGATCAGCGCCTCCTTCGCCTGAGGGGTCCCCGCCACCGAGGCCTTCACGTTCTCCTTCGGGCTGTCGTCCGGGATCTTCGCGAAGTCCCCGGGCAGGGCGTCGTTCGGGACGTGCTCCCAGGGCCCCGCCTCCGAGGCCGCACGGAACCAGCGGCCGGAGACGAGCACGTAGACCTTCTGGTCCGCGAGATGCCGGAAGATGTTTCCGGTCGTGTTCTTGACGTACAGGAGCTGGGTTCCTGCGATCGGCACGTAGTCGGGCTCGCCCTCGGTGACGATGAGCTCGGTCGGGGTCGTGGCAACCACGATGGCCGGGACCTTGCCTGACTTGAGGGAGGGCAGCGTCTTCGCGTCGTTGGGGTTGCCCCCGGGGAGGAGGTCCACCTGTCCGGAGGCCTTCGCGTCCTGGAGCGCGGCCGTCAGCTCCTTCGACTCCTTCTTCACCACCGTCCAGGGCCCCTCGAGCGACGGCGCCTCCAGCCAGCCGTCGAAGACGCGCAGGGAGAGACGACCCTTCTTGTCGCGCACGAGCAGCACCTTCGTGTTGATCACGCGCTCCAGCTTCGTCCTCGGCACCGGCCGGTAGGACGGCGTGCCGTCGATGTAGACGAGGATGGCGGCCGTCTTCGAGAAGACGATGCGCGGCGGGTCGGTCTTCAGGGCCAGGGCCCGGATCTCCTTGTCCACGTCGGCCATCTCCAGCGCCGCCGTGAGGCGGTCGAGGGCGATCGTCCGGACCCGAGGCGAGACTTCCTTCTCGAAGACCGCGAGCCAGGCCGCCTGCTTGTCGGGAGCGGAAGGGAAGACGAGCTTCTGGATCTTGCGCTCGTCGAGGGTCACGAGCCGGGTTTCCTTGTCGACGTCGGTCCGGTTCTCGACCCAGGCGACCCCGTATACGGGCGGGGTGTCCTCCTTCTCGCGGAACGCGACGGCGGCCCTGTACTCCACGCGGTACCCGTCCCAGGCATCGAGCTGGGGCAGGTGGACGGTGAAGGTCCCGACCGAGGTCTTGAAGTCCTTGGGCCAGTTCCCGTCGATGGGCTCGGGAGCCGTCGCCGCGGCCGTCGCGCCGGCAGCCGGGGTCGAGGGAGCCTGCGTCCCGCCGGTGGATGAGACAGCGAGAAGGAGGCCGGCCACGACGGCCGGCACGAGGGATCCCGTCTGGCGAGCGCGCATCTGCGATTCTCCGAGATCTAGGGGGCGGCAGGGCAGCCGCCGACCTTCCATGAGACGCGATCGGGGACCGGCGCGCAAGTCGTGGGCGGGGGAGGGGTTGCTCCGTGGCCGACCGGATTGACGAGGGAGTGGTGAAAGTGCATGATAAGTGCATGGCAGTGAAGACCATCACCATCGACCTCAGGGCCTATGACCTGCTGGCCCGCCACAAGAGGCCCGGTCAGTCCTTCTCCGAGGTCATCAAGGAGCACTTCGGCCGGGGCGGCACCGGTCGCGGCCTCCTGGCGGCGCTGCCGGCCCTGCATCTCGACGAGACCTCCCTCGACGCCATCGAAGCGCAGGTACGCTGGCGACGCTCGTCGCCGGCGCGGTCGCCGAGGCTTTGATCCACCTCGACACCACATTTCTCGTCGATCTGCTGCGCGAGGAGCGGAGGCAGAAGGCCGCCGGGGCCGTGGCTTTCCTCAAGGGACGGCCGGACGAGGAGCTTCGTGTCTCCGTCCACGCCGCCTGCGAGCTGTTTGCGGGCGTCGAAGCTGCGCGCCTCCCGGACGAGGAGCGCGCACGCGTCGCCACCCTGCTGGAGGTCGTGGGTGTCGTCTATCCCGACGAGCGGTTCCAGCCCGTCTACGGGCGGCTTCTGGCGCACCTGGAGCGTGTCGGTGCGCGCATCGGCGTGATGGACCTCCTCATCGGCGCGGCCGCGCTCGTCGAAGGCGCTGCTCTGGTAACCCGAAACGTCAGGGAGTTCGGCCGGATCCCGGGGCTCCGCGTGGTCAGCTACTGAGGGCATAGAATACGCGCCGTCACTTCAACCCGGGGGTACACGTGGGCCAGAGAACGCCGTTCCCGCCGGTCTTCTGGATCGCCAACACGATCGAGGTCCTGGAGCGGTTCGCCTACTACGGGATCTACTTCGGCTTCGGGATCTACATGGAGCACTTGGGTTACACCCGGGAGAAGCTCGGAGTCGTCCAGACCATCTTCCTGTTCGTGTCGTACGGGGTACCCGTGATCTCGGGCAGCTTCGCCGACCGCTACGGCTTCAAGAGGGTCCTGATCGTCTCCTACCTCGCCTACCTGCCGTCGATCCTGCTCCTCATCCTGACGAAGTCGTTCTCCGGCATCGCCCTCACCATGCTGAGCATCGGGCTGGCGGCGGGCATCTTCAAACCGCTCATCTCCGCCACCGTCCGCGCCGTCACCGACAAGACGAACAAGACCCTCGGCTTTGGGATCTTCTACGCGATGGTGAACGTCGGCGGGTCGTTCGGGCCCATCATCGCCGGGCGGCTCCGCGCCATCTCCTGGGACTACGCCTTCTACGCCGCCGCCGCCGCCATCGTGCTCATGCTGCTGATCACGGTCTTCTTCTACAAGGAGCCGCCGCGGGAGATCGAGGGCACGACCCTCGCCCGGAAGCTGCGGGACATCGGCACCGTGCTCTCGGACCTGAAGTTCGCGACCTTCCTCGTGCTCCTCGGTGTCTTCTTCTGGCTGCCCTTCTGGGCCTTCTTCAACCTCTGCGCGCTCTACGTCGACCGCAGCCTCGACACCGCCCGGCTCTACCTCGATCTCAGGGCGGTCTTCGGAGAGGGCTTGGCCTCTTTCTTCTCGAGCGCGGACGAGACGGGCACGCGGCGCGTCCTCGGAGAGACGATCTCGCACACCGGCTACATCATCATGTTCCTGCAGATCTTCGTCTCGGGCTTCCTCGAGCGCTTCCGGGCCATCCCGTCCTTCCTGGTCGGTCTGGTCGTAGCGGCGGCCGGGTTCGCCGTCCTCGGCTACTCGGCGGTCGGCGCGGCCTCGTTCGTCTTCCTCGGGATCTTCCTCTTCGCGGTGGGGGAGATGATCTCCTCCCCGCGCATCCAGGAGTACATCACCTGGATCGCGCCCAAGGAGAACGCGGGGCTCTACATGGGGTGCAACTTCCTCGCCATCGTCGTCGGCTCCCTGAGCGGGGTCATCTACACCCCGCTCTCCGGCCGCTTCCGCGATCAGGGCCACCCCGAGTACATCTGGTACACGCTCGGCGCCCACTACCTCGTCGGCGTCCTCGTGTTCCTCGCCTTCTCACGCCTCGCGGGCGAGTTCAAAGAGCAGGAGGCCTGAAGGGTCTACCGGCCGGTGAGCAGGTCGTCGAAGGCGGTGTCGGGGAGCTCGGTGAACGAGGCCACAACCAAGTCGGCCTCGAGCGCGGGGAAGTGGGACGAGAGGATCCCGACGGATTTCATGCCCGCCCGGCGCGCGGCCTCGAGACCGGGCGGCGCGTCCTCGACGACGACGCATCGCTCGGGCGGGACGGTGAGACGCCGCGCCGCCTTGAGGAAGATGGCGGGATCGGGCTTGCCCTGGCCCACCTCCTCCGCCGAGACCGCCGCGTCGAGGAAGCGGCTCAGACCGAGGGCCTCGATCGAGGCCGCGATGTTGGCGGGGGGGGCCGAGGTGGCGAGCGCCTGTTTCCAGCCCGCGCGTCGGAGCCGCCGGAGCCAGTCCATCACCCCGGGCAGGGACGCGAGCCCCCCCTCGCGGACAAAGCGGCGGTAGCGCTCCTCCTTGTCGTCGCTGATGTGCTTGATCTCCTCTGCCGTTAGCGCGCCGCCGAGGAGCCCGCGCAGGATCAGGTCGTTGCGCTTTCCGAACGCGGCCGCGAACTCCTCGCGGGTGTGTTCGTGTCCGCGCTCGGCGAGCACCGCGCGCCAGGCGAGGTAGTGATATTCAGCGGAATCTGCGATCGTGCCGTCCAGGTCCCAGAGGACCGCTCCCGTGATGCCCACCGCGTCTGTCTCAGAGCCTCGTCTGTGCCGGGTCCGAAGCCTCTCCGGTGTCGATCGGCCCCGCGAGGGACAACGTCGTGTCCAGGAAGAGCGGGCTCAGAAGGGCCGCCGGTCCCGCTCCTGCTCGACGAGGAGCGCGAAGTCCACCGCGGGGCGGTCCTTGGCGGCCGGGGTCGGGCGGGCGACGAACCGGCCTCCCCTCCCGGACGATCTTCGGCGCGGGAATCCTGGGCTGAAGGCAGATCGCGTTGCCCTCGAGGACGACCTCGAGAGGCATCCCCGGCCGGAGGCCGGCGCGCGCCCGGATCGCGGCGGGGATCACCACGCGGCCGGCCTTGTCGATGGTGGATCGCATGCGAGCAGGATACGCTGCACCCTGGCGGGCGCGGCCTGGTCCCTGGAGCGAAACTTGACTAAACTTGACTATTCAGTCAAGATTCGATAGCGTGAAGCGGCGATGAGCAGCGACCCCCGGACCGTCGACGAGATCACGAAGGCCGAGTACAAGGCGGGCTTCGTCACCGACATCGAGCAGGAGACGATCCCGGCCGGCCTCGGCGAGGAGGTCATCCGCCTGATCTCGGCGAAGAAGGACGAGCCGGACTGGATGCTCGAGTGGCGGCTCAAGGCCTACCGGCACTGGCTCACGATGGAAGAGCCGAAGTGGGCCAACGTCCGCTACCCGAAGATCGACTACCAGGCCATCGTCTATTACGCGGCCCCGAAGCGGAAGACGGACGGGCCGAAGAGCCTCGACGAGGTCGACCCCAAGCTCCTCGAGACCTATGAGAAGCTCGGCGTGCCGCTCCATGAGCGGGCGATCCTCGCCGGGGTCGCCATCGATGCCGTCTTCGACAGCGTCTCCGTCGCCACCACCTTCAAGGAGAAGCTCAAGGAGGCCGGGGTCATCTTCTGCGCCTTTTCGGAGGCGGTGCGCGAGCACCCGGAGCTCGTCCGGAAGTACCTCGGCTCCGTCGTGCCCTACTCCGACAACTTCTTCGCCACCCTCAACTCCGCCGTCTTCTCCGACGGCTCGTTCGTCTTCGTCCCGAAGGGCGTGCGCTGCCCGATGGAGCTGTCGACGTATTTCCGCATCAACGCCGCCAACACCGGCCAGTTCGAGCGGACGCTGATCATCGCGGAAGAGGGTAGCTACGTGAGCTATTTAGAGGGTTGCACTGCCCCGATCCGGGACGAGAACCAGCTCCACGCCGCGGTCGTCGAGCTCGTCGCCCTCGAGCAGGCGCAGATCAAGTACTCGACGGTCCAGAACTGGTACCCCGGCGACAAGGACGGCAAGGGCGGGATCTACAACTTCGTCACCAAGCGCGGCAAGTGCGCGGGCGTGAGTTCCCGGATCTCCTGGACGCAGGTCGAGACCGGCTCCGCCATCACCTGGAAGTACCCCTCCTGCATCCTCCAGGGCGACAACTCGGTGGGGGAGTTCTACTCGGTGGCGGTGACGAACAACCGACAGCAGGCCGACACCGGCACCAAGATGATCCACATCGGCAAGAACACGAAGAGCACGATCATCTCCAAGGGCATCTCCGCCGGTCGCGGCCAGAACTCCTACCGGGGGCTCGTCCGCATCGGCAAGGCCGCCGACAACGCGCGCAACTACTCCCAGTGCGACTCGCTGCTCATCGGCGACCAGTGCGGGGCGCACACCTTCCCTTACATCGACGTGCAGAACTCCACCGCCCAGATGGAGCACGAGGCGACGACCTCGAAGATCAGCGAGGACCAGCTCTTCTACTTCCAGTCCCGCGGGATCGGCGGCGAGGACGCGGTCAACATGATCGTCAACGGCTTCTGCAAGGAGGTCTTCCGCGAGCTGCCGATGGAGTTCGCGGTCGAGGCGCAGAAGCTGCTTGGCGTCAGCCTCGAGGGCAGCGTCGGGTAAGGCTACCGCCCCTGGAAGAGGTGTCCACCGGGGCTACGCAGGCGTCCCTCCCCCCCCGGAGCCCGGGGCCGCCGTTCAGGCGGACAGGACGAAGACCCGACGACTTAGACCATTGCCGCGAAGGAACCATAATGGTCACCGACGGCGCTGACGTACGGGAAACGAACGGACCCGGCTCAGGAGCAGGCTCACCGTGCGCCCCTCCCGATCAGCATCACCTTCGCCGTCGCCAGCATGATCGCCAGGTCGAGGAGGGGCGACATGTGCTTGACGTAGAAGAGGTCGTACTCGAGCTTCTCCTCCGCGTCCTCGAGGGTCGAGCCGTAGGGGAACTTCACCTGCGCCCAGCCCGTGATCCCCGGCTTCACACCGTGTCGCTCGTCGTAGTAGGGGATCACCTTGCGGAGCTTCTCGACGAAGTGCGGCCGCTCCGGCCGCGGCCCGACGAAGCTCATGTCGCCCCGGAAGACGTTCCAGAGCTGCGGCAGCTCGTCGAGGCGCGTCTTGCGGAGGAGCCGCCCCAGGAGCGTGATCCGTGGGTCGTCCTCCGCCGCCGCCCACACCGGCCCCGAGGCCGATTCCGCGTCCTCGCGCATGGTGCGGAACTTGAGCAGGGTGAAGATCCGTCCGCCCTTGCCGACGCGCTCCTGGCGGTAGAGGACGGGCCCTCGGCTGCCGAGGCGCACGAGCAGGGCGATGAAGGCGAGGAGCGGCGCGAGAAAAGCCAGCAACATCGCCGCGAGCACCGTCTCGATCGCCTGCTTGGCGCTCTGCAGGAAGCGGGGCTTGCTGAAGCCACCGGAGAAGATCAGCCAGCTCGGGCGCAGGTCACGCACCAGGATGCGCCCGCTCATGTCCTCGAAGAGGCTCGTCGCCTCGACGACCCGCACGCCCGCGAGCCGGCAGCGCAGGAGCGAATCGACGGGCAGTCGTCGCCGGCGGTCCTCCTGCGCGACCACGATCAGGGTGGCGTTGCGCTCGCGCACCAGGCGCGGCAGCTCGTCGAGGGTGCCGATCACGCTCGGGTTGACGAGGACGCGCCCCACCTCCTGCGGGTGCTCGGTGAGGAAGCCGAGGACGCGGTAGCCGAGCGGGGAGCGCTTCAGGATCTCGCGCGCGATCTGTCGCGCCGACACCCCCGTGCCGAGCACCAGCACCCGCTCGCCCAGGGCATCGCCGCTCCAGGTCCAGAGGAGGAAGTGGCGCCAGGCGAGGAGGGCCGACCACGCAAGGGGGAAGTAGATCCCGAAGATGCCGCGGCCCACCTCGAGGCGGGGAACGGCGAAGAAGACGACCGTCAGATCACACTTGCGCATTTTTCGGAAGGAGCGAACGGCCACGACATCGCCACGCTCAAGGTTCTCGGCTGGGATGAACTCGACACGCACCTCAATCTCCAGCATGT
>Ga0209751_10003134_pt1:10000-16144 | contig 16144 bp, 10 predicted proteins | sample RifCSP13_1_FD_184019 | JGI IMG/M metagenome (GOLD analysis project Ga0209751, IMG submission 184019) | Soil microbial communities from Rifle, Colorado - Rifle CSP2_sed 13_1 (SPAdes) (version 2) | ecosystem: Environmental > Terrestrial > Deep subsurface > Rock core/Sediment | place... | reverse complement strand
TCATCTCCTTCGCCGAGATCGCGCCGCTTGCCCTTTCCCAGTCCCTTGCCGTCGTTCTCGGCGCCGACCTGGGGAGCACGGTCACCGTCCAGATCCTCTCCTTCCGCATCTACCGGTACGCGTTCCTCGTCATTTCGGTCGGCGTCATCTGCTTTCTGTGGGGCCGGAAGGGGACACTCCGGGCGATCGGCCAGGGGGTGCTCGGATTCGGAATCGTCCTGCTCGCCCTGATGTTCCTTGCGAACGCCGCATCGGAGATCGGAACCATCACCAGCCTCCGTCTCCTGATGGCCGACCTCGGCGAGGCCCCGTTGGTCGCGTTCCTCTGGGGGGCGATCGCGAGCGTCCTGTTCCAAAGCGGGACCGCGGTGATGATTCTTCTGATCGCATTCACGCAGCAGGGGGTGCTTCCGGTGTCCGCCGTCCTTCCCCTGGTTCTCGGGGCGAACGTGGGGGGAACGTCGGTGGCGTTTACCGCCTCCTCGGGGCTTGCCGAGGAAGGAAGGAGAATCGCCTGGGGGCACCTGCTGATGAAGACCCTCGGTGCGGTCCTGTTCCTCCCGTTCTTTTCGGCCGCCCAGGGGTTTCTCTCCTTCCTGTCGCCGGACCCTTCCCGGATCGTCGCCAACGCCCACACGATGTTCAACTTCACGCTGGCCATACTCTTTTTTCCCTTTGTCCCCCGGCTGGCCTCCGCCCTCTCCCGTGCGTTCCCGGAGAAAGACCCCGCCACCTCCGCGGGGAAGCCGGCCTATCTGGACCGCGAGCACCTGCCTGCCACCGGGGCAGCGCTCGGACAGGTGGCGCGGGAAATCGTGCGGATGGCGGACATGATCCAGGAAATGCAAGAAATGGCGCTCCAGGCGGTCCGCGGGATGGAGGCGGACCTCGCCGTGCGGATCGCCAGGGCGGACGACGACGTCGACCGGCTGACCCGTGAAGTGAAGGTATTCCTCTCGAAGCTCGGCGAGGGAGCTCTGGACCCGGAGCAGACGCGCCGCGCCGTGGCGTACATCTCCATCGTCTCCGATCTGGAGAACATCGGGGACTTCCTCGACAAGACGCTGGGGGAACATGTACGCAAAATGGCCGGGCGGAACCAGCGCTTCTCGGAGGAGGGAGTGCAGGAGCTGGAGTCATTGATGCTTGAAGTGGGGTCGATGTACGGCGAGGCGGTGTCCGCATTCGTGACGAGGGACAAGAGGGCCGCCGAGATCGTGATCTCCCGGAAGGAGGTCGTCGGCCAGATGGAGCGGCAGTTGCGCATCGCCCACATCCACCGCCTGCAGAAGGGTACCCCCGAGTCGCTCGAGTCGAGCGCCGCCCACCTGGACATCCTTTCCTCCTGGAAGGTGATCGCGTCCCACTGCGCCTCCATCGCCTACGATGTCATCCAGATGGATGCCTGACCGGCGCATCGGCGGAGGCAGGCCGGTACCGCACCCCGGTGAGGGCGGGAGAGATGCCCTTCGGCATTGATTCCGGTTCGGGGACGAGGTATCGTGATTGTCGAAAAAACCGTGAAAGGCAAGATTGCGGAAGACGTTGCTTCCGCGGGGGAAACCGCCCACACGGGAACCTACATGCCTACCGAGGGGAGAAACCGGCACATGGTGGAATCGTCATTTTCGGTGATCGAAAAAAAGATCTCGGACATTGCGGGAATGGTGGTAGCGTTGAAGAAGGAAAAGGCGGACCTTTCGGCCCAGTTGGAAAAAAAGGAGGCCGAAGTCAAGGATCTGACACGGAAGGTCGCCGAACTGACCGAGGAACGAAACGAGATCCGCGACAAGGTGGAGACGATACTGGCGCGGATCGAAAGCATTGAGTTATAGCGCACGGATTGTATAATGGAAGGTGTGAGGAAATGGGCGACCGGTTTAGTGTGAACATCGCCGGGTACTCGCTCACCGTAACGACCGAGCGGTCGGCGGAGCATATGGAACGGTTGAGCGAACTCCTGAACGAAAGGGTTCGCGAGGTCCAGAAGTCCGGCGGGACCGCGAACTATCTCCATGTGGTCATGCTGGCCGCGATGAAGCTCGGGGACGAGATCCTTGAGCTTCGCGAGGAACTGGGCAGGGAAAAACGGCGTTTTGAAGATAGGAGCCAGGAACTCCTGGCGGTGCTGGACCAGGCGTTGAAGTAGGACGAGATGGCAGGCGGCCCCTGCCGTGTTCGTGATTGGCGGAAGAGTTAGAGCCAACACAACGAGAACGGGATCCCTTCCTGGCGTCGGTGAGCATGCCCCTGCACGGGGAAGCCTGAAGGCGCCAACCCAGGGAACCCACCTGGTGAAAACCAGGTTCGACTCGACTGCTGACACGGCAAAGCGCAGGGGCTTTCCCGGAGTTTTCGAGGGCGCAGGCCTTTCACATAGATTCGGGCGGCAGGAACATACGTTTCGTACGTTCTACTACGAATAAGGTTTGATCGTTGTTCCGATAGACTGCAACCTCGAGCGGACCCGGATTTCCCTTCCGGGTTCTTACCTTATTCGCGGTTCCTGCCTCCTCGCACAACTCCTTATTCGGAAGGACGTTTCATGTTTGTCGGAGACCGGAAGGCGCTTCTTCGCCTGAACGAGCGGAGACGCGCGAGCCCAGAAGACATGGACCGGGAGCGCGCAGGGAAAAACCTCCGGGTGCAGGAGATCTTCCTGGCTGCGTTCCCACCGGCGTCCGGACGGAAGATCGCCCTGTACTCGGCGGTGCGAGGGGAAGTCGGCACCGATAGAATCCGCGAACAGTGCCTGGCCGCCGGTGCGTGGCTCTACTATCCCCGGATGTGCGAGGACGGCAACCTCACCTTCTTCCGACACGAGGAGAACGACGGCTGGGAACGGGGAAGATTCGGAATCCGGGAGCCCCAAATGGGTCCGGGCAGGGAGGGGATCCGGAAGGGGTTCGACCTGGTCGTCGTCCCCGGTCTTGCCTTCGATGCAGCCGGCAGGCGGCTGGGGCAGGGGCACGGCTACTACGATCGTTTTCTTTCCGGCCTTGACGGGACGGCGGTGACGGTGGGGCTGGCCTTTTCCTGGCAACTGGTTCCGGAGGTCCCCGTGGACGCGTGGGACGTCCCCGTCGACGCCGTGGTCACGGAGAACGGCGTCGTGGAGCGGGGCATAAAATAGATGCGGTATCAGGGAGGCATCCGTTGGATACGAATCTGATCATCATCGCGGTGCTTGCGGTATTTGTAGCAGGGCTCACGCTTGTGGTTTTTTCCTTGCTGTCGAAGAAGAAATTTGCGGAGGACCGGGCGCAGGAGTCGGCGGCCAAAGCCGAGGAGATTCTTCAGAGCGCGAGGAAGGAGGCCGAAAACACCCTCAAGGAGGCCGCGCTCCAGGCCAAGGATTACCAGCTCCAGGTGAAGCTCGATTTCGAGCGGGAGACCCGCGAGCGGAAGAACGAGATCAGCCAGCTCGAGAAACGCCTCCTCCAGAAGGAGGACACGCTCGACCGGAAGACGGAGGCCCTCGAGGCCCGGGCGCAGGAGTTCGGGAAAAGGGAGAGGGAGATCGCCGAGCTGGAGCACAAGCTCGAACGGGGAAACGCGGAGCTCAAGGAGATGATCCGCGAGGCGAAGGAGAACCTCGAGCGGATCGCGGGAATGACGGCCGAGCGGGCAAAGTCCGAACTCGTGGAGATGATCGCGGACGAGGCCCGGATGGAAGCCGGGAAGAAGGTCCGCGCGATCGACGAGGAGTTCAAGGAGGAGTCGGGGCAGAAGGCTCAGAAGATGATCGCGCTGGCCGTCCAGCGGTACGCGGCCGATTACGTCGCCGAGCGTGTCGTGACGGCGGTCCCCCTCCCCTCGGAGGAGATGAAGGGGAGGATCATCGGGAGGGAGGGGCGCAACATCCGGGCGTTCGAGGCGGCGACGGGGATCGACGTCATCATCGACGACACCCCGGAGGCGGTCATCCTGTCGGGGTTCAACCCCGTGCGCCGGGAGGTCGCAAGGATCGCCCTCACGCGCCTCGTCCAGGACGGACGCATCCATCCCGCCCGGATCGAGGAAACGGTCGAAAGGGTGACGAAAGAGGTGGAGGAGATCATCCGGGAGGCGGGAGAGCAGGCCCTGTTCGACCTGGGCCTCCACGGACTCCACCCCGAGCTGGTCAAGCTCATCGGGAAGCTCAAGTACCGGACCTCGTATGGGCAGAACATCTACACCCACTCCCTCGAGGTGGCCTTCCTCTGCGGGATGATCGCTTCCGAGCTGGGGCTTTCCGCCAAAGTCGCCAAACGGGCGGGGCTTTTGCACGACATCGGCAAGGCGGTGGACCACGAGGTCGAGGGGCCGCACGCGTTGATCGGAGCCGACCTGTGCAAGAAGTACGGCGAGTCCCCCCGCGTCATTCACGCCATCGCCGCCCACCACGAGGACGAGTCCCCGCGGGACGTATTGCCCATTCTCGTCCAGGCGGCCGATGCGCTCTCCGGCGCAAGGCCGGGGGCGCGCCGCGAGATGTTGGCCAACTACCTCAAGCGTCTGGAGGACCTGGAAAAGATCGCGAAGTCGTTCGCGGGGGTGGAGAAGTCCTACGCCATCCAGGCCGGGCGGGAGATTCGCATCATCGTCGACAGCCACAAGGTGAGCGACGAGGTGGCCACGATGCTCGCGAGGGACATCGCGAAAAAGGTCGAGACCGAACTGTCCTATCCCGGTCAGATCCGCGTCACCGTGATCCGCGAGACGCGCGCCGTTGAATACGCCCGGTAACCCCGGGGAGAGGCATCCGATGGGGGTGCTTTTCCTGGGCGACGTGGTCGGCAAACCCGGCAGGAGGGCGGTGCGGGAGTTCCTGTCCCGGCTCCGGTCGCACCGGGACATCGACCTCGTCATCGCCAACGGGGAGAACGCCGCCGGAGGGGTCGGGCTGACCGGGCCGGTGGCCCGGGAACTCTTCGATGCGGGGGTGGACGTGCTGACGGGGGGGAACCACACCTGGGACAAACGGGAGGGGTTGCCTCTCGTGCGGGATGAGGAGAAGGTCCTCCGCCCCGCCAACTACCCGCCGGGCGTGGACGGACGCGGATGGGGCGTCTTCCGGGGGCGGAGCGGATCCCCGTATGTCGTGGTTTCCCTGATCGGCAGGGTCTTCATGGGGCAGTACGACTGCCCCTTTCGCTGGATGGAGGAGGCGCTGCCGGAACTGAAGGGGCATGCCGCTGCGGTGATCGTCGACTTCCACGCGGAAGCGACGTCGGAGAAGCGGGCGATGGCGTTCCACCTCGACGGGAGGGTATCCGCAGTCGCCGGCACCCACACCCACGTTCAGACCAGGGACGCGCAGGTCATGCCCGGGGGCACCGGGTACATCACCGACACGGGGATGTGCGGCCCGGTGACATCCGTGATCGGGATGGACGCCGGCGACGTCCTGCGGCGTTTTCTCACCCAGGTCCCGACCCGCTTCGAGGTGGCCTCGGGCGAGGCGGAAGCAGCGGGCGTCTTCTTCGAGATCGATCCCGGATCCGGAGGGTGCCGCGGGGTGGAGGCGTTCGTGATGAGCGAAACCATGATGAGGAACCGGGAAGCATGGAAGCGATTCTGAAGTCCCTCAGGCGGGGGACGATCGACCTCATCTCCGAGGAGGAGCTTCGGAACAAACTCCGGCGGGCGGAGAAGGGGAACCGGCCGCTCCGCGTAAAGGCCGGCTTCGACCCGACCGCCCCCGACCTGCACCTGGGCCACACCGTTCTCATCCAGAAGCTGAAGCATTTCCAGGAGGCGGGGCACCAGGTGGTGTTTCTCATCGGGGACTTCACGGGGATGATCGGCGACCCCACGGGAACGGTCGAGACGCGAAAGATCCTGACGCGGGAGGACGTGGAACGGAACGCACAGACCTACCGGGAGCAGATCTTCAAGATCCTCAACCCCGAGAGGACCGAGGTACGGTTCAACTCCGAGTGGCTGTCGCCGCTCTCCATCGGGGAGATGGTGCGCATCGCGGGGCAGATGACGGTCGCGAGGATGCTGGAGAGGGACGACTTCCGGCGCCGGTATGAGGAGCAGCGCCCGATCTCGATCCACGAGTTCCTCTACCCGCTTTTTCAGGGATACGACTCGGTTGCCCTGCGCGCGGACGTGGAACTCGGGGGCACCGATCAGAAGTTCAACCTCCTGGTGGGG
>Ga0209751_10003134_pt1:0-7500 | contig 16144 bp, 10 predicted proteins | sample RifCSP13_1_FD_184019 | JGI IMG/M metagenome (GOLD analysis project Ga0209751, IMG submission 184019) | Soil microbial communities from Rifle, Colorado - Rifle CSP2_sed 13_1 (SPAdes) (version 2) | ecosystem: Environmental > Terrestrial > Deep subsurface > Rock core/Sediment | place... | reverse complement strand
TGCATCCGCGTTGCGGCGCGGTGCATATGCACGGATTTCCGAAAAGCGCCTCCTTCCCTGTTCAGTTTTGAACGATCCGGATGTTCGGGCCTATAGCTCAGATGGTTAGAGCGCACGCCTGATAAGCGTGAGGTCGGTAGTTCAATCCTACCTAGGCCCACCACGTGAAACCAGGGTGGGCCGGGGGCATCGCAAAACGGTTCAGGAACGGCTCGCGGCCGGGAAGATATCGGGGTTTTTTTCTCAGGGGGGTGTAGCTCAGTTGGGAGAGCGCCTGGTTTGCAACCAGGAGGCCATCGGTTCGATCCCGTTCACCTCCACCATCCTTCGCTTAGGAGAGCGAAGGATGCTCCCCGCGTAGCTCCGAAAGGAGCGACGCAGGGCGGGTCCTTCGAGCTTCGGATGGCAAGCCACCTTTCGCGCGAGCGCGGGAGGCAACCGATAGGTTGAAGAAACGAAATGTACAGGGAGCGGTTTTTTTTACGCTGCCGGGTTCTTTGACAACCGATCCTGTGAATGCGTCCGAATCATTTTTTCATGCGCTGAGTAGTGGTCAAGCGAATAAGGGCGCACGGTGGATGCCCTGGCGTCAGGAGGCGAGGAAGGACGTGGCAGGCTGCGATAAGCTCCGGTGAGCCGCCTAACAGGCTTTGACCCGGAGATCTCCGAATGGGGAAACCCCCCGCGGCAAACCCGCGGGATCCGGCACTGAATCCATAGGTGCCGGAGGCGAACGAGGGGAAGTGAAACATCTCAGTACCCTCCGGAAGAGAAAGCAATTTGCGATTCCCTGAGTAGTGGCGAGCGAAACGGGAACAGCCTAAACCCGGCTTATGCCAAGCCCGCAAGCGTTGTAGGCCGGGGGTTGCGAGGCCCGTCCGGGCGGTGTTGCGGAACCGCCGGGAAGTTACCAACCGGATCCGTAGTCGAACCGGCTGGAAAGCCGGTCCGTAGAGGGTGATAGGCCCGTAGACGAAACGGACTCCGGCTTCCTGGGACGGGCTCTCAAGTACCGCGGGGCACGAGAAACCCCGCGGGAATCCGGGAGGACCATCTTCCAAGGCTAAATACTACCTGACGACCGATAGCGCACTAGTACCGTGAGGGAAAGGTGAAAAGAACCCCAGCGAGGGGAGTGAAATAGAACCTGAAACCGTGTGCCTACAAACAGTGGTAGCCCTATGTTGGCGGCTTGCCGTCAACAGGGTGACCGCGTGCCTTTTGCATAATGAGTCAGCGAGTTACCCTACGTGGCAAGGTTAAGCCGCAAGGCGGAGCCGTAGCGAAAGCGAGTCCGAAACGGGCGATATAGTCGCGTGGGGTAGACCCGAAACCAGGTGATCTACCCATGGCCAGGGTGAAACAGGCGTAATAACCTGCGGAGGCCCGAACCGGTGTTGGTTGAAAACAGCTCGGATGAGCTGTGGGTAGGGGTGAAAGGCTAATCAAACCTGGTAATAGCTGGTTCTCCCCGAAATATATTTAGGTATAGCCTCGGGGCATTCAGTGACGGGGGTAGAGCACTGGATGGGCTAGGGGTCCTACCAGACTACCAAACCCAACCAAACTCCGAATACCGTCAACTGCTATCCCGGGAGTCAGTCTACGGGCGATAAGGTCCGTGGTCGAGAGGGAAACAACCCAGATCGCCAGCTAAGGCCCCCAAATGTGTACTAAGTGGGAAAGGATGTGGGAACGCCAAGACAGCCAGGAGGTTGGCTTAGAAGCAGCCATCCTTTAAAGAAAGCGTAACAGCTCACTGGTCGAGTTGGCCTGCGCCGAAAATTCAACGGGGCTCAAGTACACTGCCGAAGCTGCGAGTGGACGGTCTTCATGAAAGATCGTTCGCGGTAGGGGAGCGTTCCATGGTAGGTCGAAGCCGGACCGAAAGGACCGGTGGACGAGATGGAAGTGCTTATGCTGACACGAGTAGCGATAAAGCGGGTGAAAAACCCGCTCGCCGTAAGCCTAAGGTTTCCTGGGGAAGGTTAATCCGCCCAGGGTTAGTCGGACCCTAAGGCGAGGCCGAAAGGCGTAGCCGATGGAAAACAGGTTAATATTCCTGTACCACCGTTTCCGCGTTACCACCGAAGGGGGGACGCAGAAGGGTAGGCGATCCAGCTGACGGACGTGCTGGTCCAAGCCCGTAGGGGGGAATCCCAGGCAAACCCGGGATTCCACTAACCCCGAGAGGTGATGGGGAAGGGCGTATGCCCTGCAAACTCGCTGATCCCACGCTGCCGAGAAAAGCCTCGCAGGGAGTGGGAACGGTGTCCGTACCGCAAACCGACACAGGTAGGCAGGGAGAGAATCCTAAGGCGCTCGAGTGATCCCTCGTTAAGGAACTCGGCCAATTAGCCCCGTAACTTCGGGAGAAGGGGCGCCTCGCTTGGTGACGGGCTTCGCGCCCGGAGCCTCGGGAGGCCGCAGAGAAATGGCCGTGGCGACTGTTTACTAAAAACACAGGACTCTGCTAAGTCGCAAGACGACGTATAGGGTCTGACGCCTGCCCGGTGCCGGAAGGTTAAGGGGCGGTGTCAGGGGGGGCGACTCCCCGAAGCACCAAACCGAAGCCCCGGTAAACGGCGGCCGTAACTATAACGGTCCTAAGGTAGCGAAATTCCTTGTCGGGTAAGTTCCGACCTGCACGAATGGCGTAACGATCGCGGCACTGTCTCAACGAGGGGCTCGGCGAATCTGAAATACCGGTGAAGATGCCGGTTACCCGCACCTAGACGGAAAGACCCCGTGCACCTTCACTGCAACTTGGCATTGGATTTTGGAATAGCTTGTGTAGCATAGGTGGGAGGCTTTGAAACCGGGGCGCTAGCTCCGGTGGAGCCAACAGTGAAATACCACCCTGGTTGTTCCGGAATTCTAACCTGGGCCCGTCATCCGGGCCGGGGACATTGCCTGGTGGGCAGTTTGACTGGGGCGGTCGCCTCCCAAAGAGTAACGGAGGCGCGCGAAGGTTCCCTCAGGCTGATTGGAAACCAGCCGACGAGTGTAAAGGCATAAGGGAGCTTGACTGCGAGACTGACAAGTCGAGCAGGTGCGAAAGCAGGTCTTAGTGATCCGGTGGTTCCGCATGGAAGGGCCATCGCTCAACGGATAAAAGGTACGCCGGGGATAACAGGCTTATCTCCCCCAAGAGTTCACATCGACGGGGAGGTTTGGCACCTCGATGTCGGCTCATCGCATCCTGGGGCTGAAGTAGGTCCCAAGGGTTTGGCTGTTCGCCAATTAAAGCGGTACGTGAGCTGGGTTTAAAACGTCGCAAGACAGTTTGGTCCCTATCTGGTGTGGGCGTTGGAGACTTGAAGGGAGCTGTCCCTAGTACGAGAGGACCGGGATGGACGCACCGCTAGTGTACCAGTTGTTCCGCCAGGGGCATCGCTGGGTAGCTATGTGCGGAAGGGATAACCGCTGAAAGCATCTAAGTGGGAAACCCGCCCTGAGATGAGGTATCCCGGGGACTTGATCCCCCTGAAGGGCCCTTGTAGACTACGAGGTTGATAGGCCGGGTGTGTAAGCGCAGCAATGCGTTTAGCTAACCGGTACTAATTGCCCGTGAGGCTTGACCACTACTCAACGGATGGAAGAAATCGGACGCATGTCACAGGAGCGGTTGGCGCGCAGGATGCGCGTCCTTCGTGGTTGCGTCTTTCGGTGGCGATGGCGGAGAGGAAACACCCGTTCCCATCCCGAACACGGAAGTTAAGCTCTCCAGCGCCGATGGTACTGCGGGGTTACCCCCGTGGGAGAGTAGGTCGCCGCCGAATCTTCCTTCAAGCCCTTGCGCCGGAAACGGAGCACAGGGCTCTTATTTTTTTCACGTCCCCGGTTGTGATACCTTTGGGGAACCCGATGGGTTCGACCCCGAACGGAACGGAGCGGTACGCCATGTCCGGCCACAACAAATGGAGCTCGATCAAGCACAGGAAAGGGAAGGCCGACGCCCAGCGGGGCCGGGCCTTCACCAAGATCACGCGGGAGCTCATCACCGCGGCGAAGATCGGCGGAGGAGACCCCGAAGGCAACTCCCGGCTTCGCCAGGCGATCAATGCGGCCCGCGCGGTGAACATGCCCAACGACAACATCTCGCGGGCGATCAAGAAGGGGACCGGAGAGCTCGAAGGGGTGGTCTATGAGGAGTACCTGTACGAGGGGTACGGCCCCCACGGCGTAGCGGTTCTCGTCAAGGTCCTGACCGACAACAAGAACCGCACCGTGGCGGACATCCGGCATATCTTCTCGAAGAACAACGGCAACCTCGGCGAGACGGGGTGCGTCAACTGGATGTTCACCCGGAGGGGTTCGATTACCGTCCCGAAGGAGGCGATCGCGGAGGAGAAGCTGCTCGACCTCGCGATCGAACTCGGGGCGGAGGATGTGGTGAGCGACCCGGAGGCGCACGAATACGAGGTCCGGTGCGAGCCGGAAGGTTTCGACGAGGTCAAGAAAGGCCTGGAAGAGAAGGGAGTCCGTATCGGCACCGCGGAAGTGGCGATGCTCCCTCAATCCACGGTCCACCTCGAGGGGAAGGCGGCGGAACAGATGCTCCGGTTGATGAACGCGCTCGAGGAGTCCGACGACGTCCAGAACGTCTGGGCGAACTTCGATATCTCCGACGAAGCGATGGAGGCGTTCGGCGGGTGAGCCGACGCATCCTCGGGATCGATCCCGGCTCCCAAAGGACCGGCTACGGACTCCTGGACGTCCGCGGGAGCGGCCTTTCCCCGGTCGCCTGGGGCGTGATCCGCACGGACTCCGGAGGTTCTTTCCCCGACCGTCTCCACAAGATCCACGAATCGCTTTCCGAGGTGATCCGCATCCACCGGCCCACGGAGGCCGTTGTGGAGAAGGTCTTCCTCGCCAAGAACGCAGCGTCCGCCCTGAAGCTCGGCCATGCGCGGGGAGCCGCCATCGTCACTTGCCGCATGTACGGCCTGGCCGTCCACGAATACAGCGCCAAGGAGATCAAACTGTCCGCCACCGGGTTCGGCTCCGCCCCCAAGGAGCAGGTCGGCGGGATGGTGTGCCGCCTCCTGGGCATCCGGGAGCCGGTTCTCCCCGACGCCTCCGACGCCCTTGCGATCGCGTTCTGCCGGGCCGTGACGAGAGACCATTCCCCGTAGTCGTATCGCAGATGCGCACCGCAGGAGCGCATCCACCGCTTCGGAAGAAATGGTATGATGGTCGGCGATGATCGACCATCTGCGCGGTCGCCTTTCGGGCGGGGGGAAAGATTTCGTCGTGGTGGAGTGCGCGGGGGTAGGGTTCCGCGTGCAGGTCTCCTCCTTGACGAGGGCAGACCTTCCCCCCGAGGGGGAATCCTGCTACTTGCGAACCTTCCTCCACATGCGCGAGGGGGGCGTCGACCTCTTCGGGTTTTCGTCCGAGACGGAGCGGGAGATCTTCCTGGCGATCATCGGCGTGAGCGGCGTGGGGCCGAAGTCCGCCGTGGCCATCCTGTCGGTCATGGGAATTGCCGGTGTCCTTTCCGCGTGCGCGCGGGAGGACGCGGCGCCCTTTACGCGAGTCCCGGGCATCGGGAAAAAGCTGGCGCAGCGGGTCGCCCTGGAGCTCCCGGATCGGCTGAAGAAAGTGACGGTCGAATATACCCCCGCCCCGGCGGGTGACGGAATCGCGGCGTCTTCCGCTCCCGAGGTCGAGGCCGCCGAGGCGCTCATCGCCCTTGGGTTCTCCCGGGGGGAGGCGCAGGTCGTCGTTGCATCCCTGCGCAAGGAGGCCGGGGCGGACGCACCCGCGGAAGTCCTGATCCGGGGGGCGCTGAAACGACTCTCGGGACCGCGCCGGTGATCGAACAGCGTTTTCTCCAAGGAGGGTGAGTGGAAGGTCGCATCGGGGATCCGAAGGTCGGCGGGGAGGAGGAGGCGTTCGATCTCTCCCTGCGGCCGAAATTCCTCGCCGATTTCATCGGGCAGGCCCCTATCGTCGCCAACCTGAAGACGTTCATCGAGGCGGCGAAGAACCGGAAGGAGCCGCTCGACCACGTCCTCCTTTCCGGACCTCCCGGCCTGGGGAAGACGACCATGGCCCACATCATCGCCAATGAGATGGGGGTGGGGATCCGGACGACGTCCGGCCCCGCCGTGGAGCGCAAGGGCGACATCGCCGCGATCCTTTCGGCCCTCGAGCCGGGGGACGTCCTCTTCATCGACGAGATCCACCGCTTGAGTCGCGTCGTGGAGGAGTTGCTGTACTCCGCCATGGAGGATTTCGCCCTCGACATCATCCTCGGCCAGGGGCCGTCGGCCAAGTCGATCCGGCTCTCCCTGCCGCGGTTCACGCTCGTGGGCGCCACGACCCGGACCGGCCTTCTTACCTCTCCCCTGCGGGACCGGTTCGGCGTCTCCTTCCGGATGGAATACTACACCCCCAAGGAACTGGAGGATGTCATCCGCAGGTCCGCCAGGTCCCTTTCCATCCCCATCGACAACGACGGTGCGCGGGAGATCGCAAGTCGCTCCCGGGGGACCCCCCGCGTTTCCATCCGGCTCCTCAAGCGTGTGCGCGACTTCGCCCAGGTCAGCGGAGACGGGAAGATCCACCAGAAAATCGCCGATCACGCCCTCCTCAGGATGGAGGTTGACCGGGAGGGACTCGACGTGATGGACCGCAAGATCCTCCGGGTCATTCTCGAGAAATTCCACGGCGGACCCGTAGGCGTGGAGACGATCTCGGCATCGGTCAGCGAGGAGCGGGATACGATCGAGGACGTGTACGAACCGTTCCTCATCCAGCAGGGCTTTCTGAAACGCACCCCGAGAGGAAGGGTGGCCACGGCCGCCGCGTACCGTCATCTCGGGTTGACACCCCCCAAGCGCGCCCACCGGCAGGAAGGTCTTTTCGGAGAGTGATGAATAAACGGAGACGAGTTTCGTCGAAACGGAATGTAAGGGAACCAATCCACAGCCGAAATCCTTCGGGAGTGACAAGATGAGACGTGCCGCATTTCTGACGGTTTTCTGTTTCGCGCTGATCGCCGTTCCTTCCCACGCGGGACTCTTGGACGACATCAGGAAAGGGGTCGGAAGCGTCGCGCCGAAAGCGGGCCCCGACGACAGCCAGGTCGTTGCGGGGCTGAAGGAGGCCCTCACGGTCGGGACGGGCAACGCCGTGAGCCTTGTATCCGTGACGGACGGGTATTTCTCCAACCAGGCCATCAAGATCCTCATGCCCGACAAGGTGCAGAAGGTCGCGGACGTGCTGGGCAAGGCGGGATACCAGAAGCAGGTGGACGAGTTCGTGGTCAGCATGAACCGCGCGGCGGAAAAGGCCGCCCCGCAAGCGAAATCGATATTTGTCTCTGCGATCAAGGAGATGTCCGTCGAGGACGCGAAAAAAATCCTCAACGGAGGCGACACCGCGGCGACCGAATTCTTCCAAGCGAAGACCAGCGCCAGGTTGTACGAGACGTTCAAGCCCATCGTGTCTTCCCGCATGGACGAGGTCGGCGCGACCCGGAACTACAAG
>Ga0209751_10003131_pt1 | contig 16148 bp, 18 predicted proteins | sample RifCSP13_1_FD_184019 | JGI IMG/M metagenome (GOLD analysis project Ga0209751, IMG submission 184019) | Soil microbial communities from Rifle, Colorado - Rifle CSP2_sed 13_1 (SPAdes) (version 2) | ecosystem: Environmental > Terrestrial > Deep subsurface > Rock core/Sediment | place: Rifle... | reverse complement strand
AGTCGCTCTTGCACCACGGCCCAGTTGAGGTGGCTCAGGACGCCTTCGACGTAGTCGCTCTTTCGGAGCGAGGAATCGAGGAAATAGGCGTGCTCCCAGCAGTCGATCGCCAACAGGACCGCCTGGTTGGCGAACAGGCCGCCGTCATGCTCGGAATGCACGAGATTGTGCCGCACCCTCTCGGAGCCGAGCTCGCACGTCACCATGACCCAGCCGTGAGTGGATTGGGTCATGGCCTTGAGGTCGGCCATCGCGTGGTCCCAGGAGCCGTAGGCCTTCTCCTCAGCCTGCCGGAGCGCGGCCGGCACCTCGGCCTTTGGCGGACCGAGGCTGCCGAAGTAGAGCTCGTGCAGGAACGTGCCGTTGTACGCGACGGGTTCGCGGCGCCGCAGCTCGGAATAGGCGGCAAAGCTGTAGCTCGCGCCTTCCCGCGAGGTGGTCCTGAGCAGGGCCTCGATCTCGTTCAGCTTCTTCACGTAGCCGTGGTAGAGCTCGAAGTGGGCGCGAAGCTGGGCTTCCGACAGGAAGCCGTGGCACTCAGCGACGAGACGGCCGTAGTCCTTCGCCTGATGAATCGTCAAGCAGTCCACTCCGAGACCTGCACCAGTTGCTTCCCGAGGTTTCTCCCTTGCAGCATCCCGATGAAAGCCTGAGGGGCGTTTTCGAGACCCTGGGCGACATCCTCCCGATACTTGGGCTTTCCGTGTTTCAGCCATTGCCCCATTCCTTGAAACCCTTCGGAGAAGCGCTCGGCATAGTCAGCAACCAGGAGCCCTGCGCCTTGGCCGCTTGACGACCAACGGGCCGAACCAGCGAGGCCCCAGCTCTGCCTTCTCCAGGTTGTATGCGATGCCACCGATCGCAAACTTCGGGTCCGCCGACTCCAACACCCTGCCCACGGCTCCGCCAGGGCATCACCACTTCGATCGCCAGCGGCCGCGCATAGGATTCGGCATCGCTCATGTGCCCCTGCATGTAGGGATCGACCGCTAGCGTCCTATCAGGATCAGAACGCCCGCCGCGATGGCCAGGAAGTTCAGGAGTATGCCCAGGGAAGCGACCAGGGGGACATAGCCCACGAGGCCCATCAAGATCAGCCAGATTCCCAACAGGAGCATGCCGAGGTTCTTCGTGAAAATGACTCTCATTCTGAGATCCTCCTGCGCGAGACCGTTGGTTGGGGTTGAGGGTGGAGTCTCGGCTGCACGGCCTGGGCCTCGGTGATCTGGCGGCGGATCTCCTCGGCGTCACCCCTGTAGTGGCCGTGGCAGCGGATGGGCTGCGAGCCCCCGGTCGTCTCGATGATCACGTCGCCGAAGATCAGGCTCGAGTCGACGCTCACCGAGGCAACCTGGTCGATCCCGATCGTCTCCTCGAAGTGGCCGAAGAGCCGCGGCGTATACCGCACGACGCGGTTCGGGAACACGGCTACCTGCGTCTGCCAGATGCGGTTGCCCTTCGTCCAGCGAGAGGCGCGGAAGACCGGGATGTCCTTAGTGAAGGGCCGGTTGCGGCCGTGGTTGACGACCCAGGAGAGGACCCCGAGACCGACCACGGCGGCGACAGTGAGGGTGATGGGTTCCACGGTTCTTTACTCTAGCGGCGTTGCAACCCGCATGCCTGCGGGGCTGGTTCGTAAGTTCTTCTTCTCCAAGGGCCTTTCTTGACGGGGCGAGTCACGCTACCCAGGTGGTGCGGTCATTCGTGAAACCTCCTCGGTTCTCGCTCCTGTGCCGTCGACGACAGGCGACGTCGGTGCGATGGCTCCGCGGACCCCGCGGGGGCAGGCGTCGTCATGGACGACGTACGCGATGGACGACGTACGCGCGTTCGGTGACGGTGGCGTAGGGGCCATCGGCCTGACGAAAACGGTGCTGGTCCGACCACACGGCTCCGTGGTTCACCATGGTCGCTCGCGGGAGGGAGGCCTCGCTCTGGGCGAGGGCGGTCCGCGCGGCCGCGACTTCATCCACCGTCGAGCACGCACGCTTCTCGTCGAGCGGTGTCGGTCCCATATCGTTCCGGTCACCCGGGCCTGTTGTCCGCAACACGTTCAGATTGCGGAGGACCGCCCTCGTCGGTCATGGAGTTGGCTCGATCTTCATCGAGACGGCCCAGACCGCGGCTCGCGGTCGTGGGCACAGGCACGTAGGTCCTGCCACGCAAGGACCACGTGATGAGCCGTCCTGCCTCCTCTCGTGCCACGTCACGTTTCGTCATCGTTTTCGAAGGTGCTTCTTTCGCGGAGCCCCGCGCTAGTCGTCGATGACGAAGGTGACCATCATGTTGACCTGATACTCAGTGATCGAACCTTTGCTCACGTGCACCTGCTGCTCCTTGACCCACGCGCTTCGGACGTTGCGCAGCGTCTTGTTCGCCCTGGCAATCCCTTGCTTGAGGGCATCCTCGAAGCTCTCGCTCGAGGTCGCGCTGATCTCGGAAACCTTGGCTACCGACATCTCATCCCCCTTGTCCGTGTTCGATGAAACCTCGAAGGTGTCGAGACCGCCGTCAGCGCAGGCCGGACGCTCGCTTTGCCTCGTCACGCCACGCGCCGTTCACGTAGATGACCCCGTGCTCTTCGCTCTTGAAAGCGAACCCGACGGGAACGTATCAGGTCCAGCCTGGCCGGTCTGTGCAATTCTGCTCATGCTGGTGCATCGCGAGCGTGTCGCCGACCTGGGACCTTGTTGAGGCCGTCCGTTGGCACCAGGGCTGGCACTGCGATAGCCTCGTTTCGCGGAGGAGGAACTCCATGGCCGACTCCGAGGCGATCCGCAGGCTCGGCGACCAGCTCTTCTCGCGAACCGCGGGAGCGCCCCTGGTGCGGGGGAACGGCGTGCGCCTTCTGCGCGACGCCGCGGAGAACTACCCCGCGTGGCTGGCCGCGATCCGGTCGGCGCGGCGCACCGTCCACTTCGAGAATTACATCCTTCACGACGACGACGCGGGGCAGCGCTTCGCCACCGCGTTCCTGGAGAAAGCGCGCGACGGGGTGCCGGTCCGGGTGGTCTACGACTGGTTCGGCTCCCTGGGCAAGGCCTCCGCCGGCTTCTGGCGCCGCCTGCGCGAGGGCGGGGTAGACGTCAGGTGCTACAACCCGCCGCGCCTGGACGAGCCGCTGGGGTGGATCGGGCGCGACCACCGCAAGTGCCTCGTGGTCGACGGCCAGGTCGCGTTCGTCACCGGACTCTGCGTAGGGAGGATGTGGGAGGGCGCGCCGGAGCGCGGCCGGCCCGGGTGGCGCGACACCGGTGTCGAGGTTCGCGGCCCCGCGGTGGCCGAGGTGGCCCACGCCTTCGCGGACACCTGGGCGGCCACGGGCGCGCCCCTGGCTCCCGACGAGGTCGCCGCCCCGGGGCTCCCCGAGGAGGGCGACTTGGACCTGCGCGTCGTGGCGTCGACACCGGGTACCGCCGGGCTCTACCGCCTCGATCCCCTGGTGGCCTCGCTTGCCCGCCGCACGCTGTGGCTCACCGACGCCTACTTCGCCGGCACGTCCACCTACGTGCAGGCGCTGCGGGCGGCGGCACAGGACGGCGTCGACGTGAGGCTGCTCGTTCCCGGCGCGGGCAGCGACGTCCCCATGATGCAAGCCGTGTCGCGCGCCGGGTATCGCGCCCTGCTCGAGGCCGGCGTCCGCATCTTCGAATGGAACGGCCCCATGCTCCACGCCAAGACCGCCGTGGCCGACGCGCGCTGGGCGCGGGTGGGCTCCACCAACCTCAACCTGGCGAGCTGGATGGGGAACCGCGAGTTGGACGTGGTGGTGGAGAGCGCGGACTTCGGCCGCCGCATGGAGGAGATGTTCCAGGACGACATCGGCAACGCCACCGAGATCGTCCTCCGTCGTTGGGCTCGGGTGCGCCCCGCGGGGGACGTTCGGGTGCCCCGGGTCCGGGGCACAGGGGGGAGCGCCACGCGCGCCACGGCCGGCGCGCTGCGCATCGGCAACGCCCTCGGGTCCGTTCTGGCCGCGAGGCGGGTCCACGTTCCCGCGGAGCGCTGGCTCATGGCCCAGGGCGGGCTCCTGCTCGCCGTTCTGGCCGGCGTCGGGTTCGTGTGGCCGCGCCTGCTGGCCTGGCCGCTCGCCGCGTTCAGCCTGTGGCTGGGGCTGGCGCTACTCGCCCGTGCCGCACGGCGAAGGGCGGCGACGCCTCCGCCGCGCCCTCACGCCGCCGCCAGCTCCCCGCCGCAGTAGACCCCGGCTCGGCTGGCGGGGGGGCGCGACTACCTCAAGACCTTGAGCGACTTCAGGACCGCGATCAGCACGATGGCGCCGACCACGATCATGACCAGCCGGCCGAGGGTGCCATAGGGCCCGAGGCCGAGCGCGCCGGAGAGCCAGCTCCCGATAACGCCGCCGACGATCCCGACCACGATGTTGGCGAGGATCCCCATTTGGGCGTTGGTCTTCATCACTATGCTGGCTAGCCACCCGCAGATGCCACCCACGATCAGGGCCATGATCAAGCCTTCCATGACTCCTCCTCTCTGAGCCGGGCGCGAAGGCGGCGCCGGCTCCGGACCCCGAGTGTAATCCAACTTGATATGCTCTTCCCGAAAGGATGGCGACGCCCGGGGACGACCTTCTACCGCGAGATGGAGGGCGGAAGTGATTGCGATTGGGACGCCCGGATGGCCCGGTGCGAGGAGGTGCGGGAGCGATCTTGATTCGGAACGCCCCGGTCAACTGGAACTTCCCGGTACTGTGGCGGGTGCGACTCGCCCCGCCCCTCGCGCGGGACACTTCGCTCTCTCCTTTGACCTCTCGCCTCGTCTTTACCCGCCTGTGCGTGGTGCCCTTGAATACGACCTTGTCCGGATTACTCGGACACCTTCCCAGGGAGACCTCTCATGATTCCCATCTCCGATGACGATTCCGACCGCACCCTGACCCCGTTCATCAACTACCTCTTGATCGCCGCCAACATCGCGGTGTTCGTGCTTCTGCAGGGAATGGGGGCGAGCGACCGGTTCACCTACGCGTTCTCGACCGTCCCAAAGGAGATCGTCACCGGGAAGGACATCGTGACTCCCCCGCGCACGGTCCAGGATCCCGTCAGCGGTCGATCGTTTGAGCAGCCGGGGCTGCAACACACTCCGGTCTCGGTTTATCTGACCCTCCTCGTCTCCATGTTCATGCACGGCGGCATCGCCCACATCGCCGGCAACATGCTCTATCTCTGGATCTTCGGGGATAACCTCGAGAACGCGCTCGGGCGCTTGCGGTACGTCACCTTCTACCTCGTCTGCGGGGTCCTCGCGTCGCTGGCCCACGTCTTCACGACGGTCGCGACGCACGGGAACACGCTCGCGCCGAGCCTAGGGGCGTCGGGGGCGATCTCCGGCGTGCTCGGCGGCTACATCCTCCTCTTCCCAGGCAGACGCGTGCGCATGCTGATGGGGAGGAGCACGATAGAGATGCCGGCGTGGGTATCGATCGGCATGTGGTTCCTCTTCCAACTTGTGGCGGGCATGGGGCTGCTGGGAGGCGGCTCGCAGGCGGGCGGCGTCGCCTACGCAGCCCACGTGGGCGGCTTCATCGCCGGGCTGATCCTCGTGAAGGTGTTCGCCGCAGGGCGAACGTCGAGATGAATCGGCCCGCGACAGTCGGCCGAAACGAGCTCAGGGGCATCGCACGCCGGGCGATGATCCAGCGCGGCCTGCGGCCGGACTTCTCCCCTGCGGTCCTCGCGGAGACGAACGCCATCCCCGGGGCCGCCTCCGAGACTGGCCCTTCCATTCGCGATCTTCGCGGCCTGCTCTGGGCTTCGATCGACAACGACGATTCCCGCGATCTCGACCAGCTCTCGGTCGCGGATCCGCAGGCGGGCGGCGCGGTGAAGATCCTCGTCGCGGTCGCCGACGTCGACGCCACCGTGAAGAAAGGCTCCGCGACCGACGGCCATGCGTGGACCAACACGACGTCCGTGTACACGGCCGCCGAGGTCTTCCCCATGCTTCCGGAGAAGCTCTCGACCGACCTCACGTCACTCGCCGAGGGCCAGGAGCGCCTGGCGATCGTCATGGAGATGGCGGTCAGTGCCGACGGTACGGTGGCGGAGTCTGAGGTCTATCGCGCGGTCGTCCTGAATCGCGCGAAGCTCGCCTACGACGGCGTCGCCGCCTGGCTCGACGGAACGGCTCCTGCGCCGCCGCGGCTCTCGGCGGTGCCGGGGCTCGACGAGCAGCTCCGCATCCAGAACCGGGTCGCGCAGGCGATGAAGGGGCTGCGGCACCGGCACGGCGCGCTGAGCCTGGAGACGCTCGAGGCGCGGGCCGTGTTCGATGGCGACGTGCTGGCCGACCTGCGACCGGACGAGAAGAATCGGGCCAAGGAGCTGATCGAGGACTTCATGATCGCGGCGAACGGTGCGACCGCGAACTACCTCGAGGGGAAGGGCTTCCCCTCGCTGCGACGGGTCCTGCGCGCTCCCGAACGCTGGGAGCGGATCGTCAAGCTGGCCGCGGACCTTGGCGAGCGCCTGCCGCCCTCGCCAAGCGCCCGCGCGCTCGAAGGGTTCCTCGCCAAGCGCCACCGGGCCGATCCGGCGCGGTTTCCCGACCTTTCACTCTCCGTGGTCAAGCTCCTGGGCTCGGGCGAGTACGCGTTGGAGCTTCCTGGCCAGCGGACGGACGGACACTTCGGCCTCGCCGTGCGGGATTACACCCACTCCACCGCGCCGAACCGGCGCTACCCGGACCTCGCCACGCAGCGCCTGCTCAAGGCGGCGATGGCCGGGCGGCCGGCGCCGTATAGCAACGAGGAGCTGAACGCGCTGGCCCGACACTGCACCGAGCAGGAGGATAACGCAGCCAAGGTGGAGCGGCAGGTGCGGAAGTCTGCGGCCGCACTGCTCCTGGAATCACGGATTGGCGAGCGGTTCGACGCCATGGTGACCGGCGCGTCGGAGAAAGGGACGTGGGTCCGTATCTTCCAGCCTGCCGTGGAAGGAAAGCTCGTGCACGGATTCAATGGCCTCGATGTCGGTGATCGGGTCCGTGTAGAGCTGGTCCACACCGATGTCGAGCGCGGCTTCATCGACTTCGTACGGTCACGCGAGGCTGCGTAGCGAGCGGAGAAGGGTTTCTTCGGCGCTCCTGCTATTATTGTTATAATATATGATAATAAGAGTGGCTGGCCACCACCGGGATCTCCGCGCCGCGCGGCAGTCACGCTGATCCACAGGGGCACCTGGTCCGTTTCCGAGCAGCCTGACCACGCTTCAGGAATGGTGTTCAGCCGTTTCTGCCGCCTCCGCCTCGGCCTTGGTCTTATGCACCGTCCCATCCGCGTTTGGTTGCGGGCTCTTTGATCTTCGGACAGATTGACGTCCCGCTTCCAAGCGAGGATATGCTCGGTGACACTGGGCCCTCAGCTCGGGGGAGGAGGGGGCCGAGGAGGTCGGCTCCGAGGTCGGGGCCAAGAAACAGACCGTCGACGTGAAGGCCGCCCTCATGGTTGACAAGAGCTGGGGACACCAACGCCGACACCAAGACCGTGACCCTCAAGGGCACGGTGCCGACCGCCGCCCAGAAGGCGGCCGCGGAGAAGGTGGCCCGGGAAAAGGCCGAGGGTTGCAGGGTCCGCAACCTGCTCACGGTCGGGAAGAAGTAGGGTTCTTCGAACATCGCTCGAACCATTGATCAGGAAAGAGCAAGAGGTGAGTGCGACCGGTACTGTCGCGTCCCCGAGAGCGAAGCGCTTCAGGAACGAACCGGGTGTTCGGTCGCTTATGTCCGTCCCCGCATGAACGATCGCACCTAGACCCGTCGCGCTCCGAGGGACTCGGCAACCGCTCCGGCTACGGCACTCCCCGCAGCGGCCGGCAGCAGTAGAGGTTGAAGGACGCGAAGCCGCGTTCGGGGAAGGTGTCGCAGGCGAGGTGCGACTCCGTGAGGAGCAGCAACCCCGTCACGCCGAGGGAACTTCGACAAAGCGTGGGTCCGGAGCGTACGCACGGGGGGGAAGAGGTTTCCTGACCCAGCGGCGACAGAGTAATGTAGAGCCGCGGAGGAGGGAATGGCAAACGCCGAAAGCGAGTACATGGGCGGCCGTAAGGCCAAGCTGTGGACCTACATGATCCTGATGATCGTCCTCGTGAGCGGCGCGGTGATTGTCAACTTCGCCGTGAGGGACCCCGAGCTGGCCAAGAAGGGGGTCGAGTCGTTCCTGGGCATGCCACGTTGGGCCTTCCCCAGCATCGGCGTCCTGGTCGGCCTCGGCGTCTACTGGATCGGGCTCAAGATCGAAACCGACTGGCCCGAGGCGGTGGGCGCCTTTCTCATCGCGGGTTCGGTCGCGGCCGGCGAGTTCTTGATCGGATGGCAGAAGTTCGCCTTCGCCGGGATGGTGGTGGTGCCGTACGCGATCCCGATCCTGGTGTTCGTGATCCTGCTGATGGTCGGGATCGTGAAGAGCAAGTAAGGGAGACCTCTGATGATTCCCATCTCCGACGACGATTCTGACCGCACCCTCACCCCGTTCATCGACTACCTCTTGATCGCCGCGAATACTGCGGCGCTCGTGCTTCTGCGGGGAATGGGGGCGAATGACCGGCTCACCTACGCGTTCTCGACGGTCCCCGGGCCCGGGGACGGGTCTGGAACAGGAGCACGTTCTTCTCGGCAATGACGTGCCCCGGGCGGGAGGCCTGTCCCCGGGGCGTGGGCGTTGGTGGCGTCGGGCGCGAGAATGGCGTCAGGGCTGAACCGGGACCCGGTCGTAGACGCTCAGGAGGAGGAGGGGCTCCCTCAGCCGGCGGTCGTCCAGGCTGACCAGGACGGAGAGACGCCCTTCACGGTTGAGTGACAGGCTCTGGACGAGCTTGCCGAACTCATTCTTCTCTTGGATGATCAGTTCGTCCCCCCGCCAGTGCGCGAGGGCCTCCAGTCTGCCGCCGAGGACGCCCTGCCGGACGCGCGAGCGCCCCGGGTAGTAGATCTGGACCTCGTCGTCAGAGAGGATGATCTTGACGTCCTCCGCCGTCTGCTCGATCTGGAGACTGTCGATCACCTTGGCAAAGTGGAGGAGGGCGTCGTGGAAGCGCTGCTCGTCGGGCGAAAACCCCCGTCCCTCCAGAGGCAGGGAGGCGAAGACCTTCGAGACGGCATCCTGGCTCAACTCGGGGTTGCGCCTCCAGCGGCCCCTCAGGTCCGGCGTGTCGGCGGCGGAGGCAGCGGCCGCCGTGAGCAGGGCGAAGGTGACCCAGATGCCAGCCTGGAGAACCTGTCGCACGATGCGCATGACCCCTCCTTTGGCCGGCCCGGCATCCTCATTCTAGCTCGCGGCCGGTTGCGCCGCCTCGCGCGGGCGCCGGACTGGCCGCCAATCTCCCGTGTCAGAGGCTCTCCGCTCTCAGCAGCCGGGCGAGCGCTCTGGCGGCGGTCTCATGCCCGGCCGCATTCCAGTGCGAGTCAGGGATAGGAGGTTCCTTTTCGGGGTGCCCGGCGGTACGGCCCGCCACGATCGCTGAGCGGCCCTTGTCCCCCCCGGGTAGGGTCCCGACGGCCCTACTCCCTGGCCGTGCGGGGAGAGAGTCGAGCGGAGCACACCGCATGAGGGCTTGCGCCGGCGTGCCGTGCTGAGAGCTCTCCCCTCGCTCGCCTGGTCCATGGCGCAGAGCAAGGACCTTGTGGCGGAAGAGCCTCTCGGCCGCTGCCTCATCCACGTACGGCACCGGGATCCACTGCCCGCCGGCTGTCCAGCCTCCCCGCGAGGCGAGCGCGTGCACATGCGGATGGAAGGTCGCCCTGTCAGAGAAGGTCTGGACCACCGACACCACATCTTCGGGACGGTGAAGACCCACTGGGCGTGAGCCATCTCCTCCACGACCTCCTCGTGGAGGAAAGCCGCCGACTCCGCCGCCCGCTTGGCTCCACATGAGGGGCACACGCCTCGACCCTTACAGGAGAACGCGCGCAGGAAGTCCTCGGGGCACCTCCGGCACCGAACGCGAGCAAAGCCACTTTCCCAAACGCCGCCGTCGAGGTAGCGCGCCACCACCTCATGCACCAGGAGCGGTCAAGATCAACTTCGACGCCGAGAAGGCGAAGACGCCGTAGAGACTCGCGGCCGCGCTGGGTGCGGCTCGGCGTGCGAACGTGCGGCTGCTGGCCTTCGGGTGCCGGGTCTCGCCGTGCGGCGTCCGCCTCGACGGCCGGGTTTCCGTCGTGCTCTAATCTCGGCCCGACGAGCACGCCATGTCCAGTGACGCCTTCGACCTGATCGTGATCGGGTCCGGACCGGCCGGCGAGAAAGGGGCGGCGCAGGCGGCGTATTTCGGCAAGCGCGTCGCGCTCGTCGAGAGGGAGCGGCGCCTGGGGGGGGCCGGCGTCAACACGGGGACGCTGCCGAGCAAAACGCTGCGCGAGACGGCACTCTACTTCTCCGGGCTGCGCCAGCGCGGGCTCTACGGCATCGATTACAGCATCAAGCGTGAGCTCACGGTCCCCGACTTCATGTACCGCAAGGACCAGGTCGTGCGCAGCCTGTGGGCGATGATCGAAGCCAACCTCGGACGCCATCGCATCGAGGTGGTGCAGGGCTACGGCGAGTTCGAGGACCCGCACACGGTGCGCGTCACGGACATGGACGGCGGCGTGCGCCGCTTGAGCGCGCCGGTGATCCTGATCGCCACCGGCTCCTATCCCAACTGGCCCGACGGCGTGGCGCGGGACCCCGAGCGGCTCTACGACAGCGACACCATCCTGCAGATGGACCGCATCCCGAGGTCCCTGGCCGTGGTCGGGGGCGGGGTGATCGGCTGCGAGTACGCGACGATGTTCCGCGCCATGGGCATCGAGGTGACGCTGCTATGCGGCCAGGACCGTCTGCTGCCCTTCCTGGACGAGGAGATCAGCGAGCGCCTACGCGTACAGGCTTCGCGGCTGGGCCTTTCGATCCTGCTGAACGACAGCGCGGAGCAGGTCGATCTGTCGGGCCCGCAGGTGCGGCTCTTGCTGCGCGGGGGCGGCACGCTCGAGGTGGAGCGAGTGCTCTTCGCCACCGGTCGCATGGGCGCGACCTACGGCCTCGGGCTCGAGAGAGTGGGCATAGGCGCCGGGCCGCGCGGCCATCTGAAGGTCAACGAGAACTACCAGACCGAGGTCCCGCACGTCTACGCCGCGGGCGACGTGATCGGGTTCCCCGCGCTCGCCTCGACGTCGATGGAGCAGGCGCGGGTGGCCATGTGCCACGCCTTCGACCTGAAATACAAGTCCAGCGTCTCGACCCTGCTGCCGATGGCCGTTTACACGATCCCCGAGATCGCCGCGGTGGGAGAGACCGAGCAGGCCTGCCGGCAGAAGGGGATCGCCTGCGGCGTCGGTCGTGCGATGTACCAGAACAACAGCCGCGGGCAGATCATCGGGGACGTGTCTGGCCTGATCAAGCTTGTGTTCTCGTCGGACGACCTGCGCCTGCTGGGCGTGCACATCGTGGGGGAGATGGCCTCGGAGCTGGTCCACGTCGGCCAGGGCTGCCTGCATTTTGACGGGACCATCGAGTACTTCATCCAGGCCGTGTTCAATCATCCGACGCTGGCCGAGGCCTACAAGTACGCCGCCTACGACGGCCTTGGCAATCTGGCGCGCCAGAAGAAGTCGTAGACGAGCTACGGGAAAAAGAGCCGGGTCGCCTCGCTCCTCACGTGGGCGAAGGCTTGCGCCCGGCTCGCCGGGTTCAGTTGCTCGAGCGCGAACTGCATCATCTCCAGAATCGCGCTGGCATGTCGACAGAACGAGGCGAGCTCCTGCTTTCGCCGCTTCTCATCCTCGAGACTGGCGACCCTCTCGCTCATCGGGCCCCCTGTCCGAAGCGTCAGCTTCTTCGCTATCTTACGCTCGGCTGAGCTGCCGCGAGCAGCGCTCCCCCGAGGCGGAGAAGCGAGTGACCCCTCGTTGTGGGTGGGCCTGGCGATGGGGTAGTCTCTGCCCCTCGGTTCTCTCCGAGAGGGTGTGACCGGTGGGCCGGCCGGGCACGAAACGCAGGCGACTCCCGCGAGCGCGGCGCCAAGCGGCGTCCGCGGTCACGCCCGCCCTCGACATGTCGCCGTCGCGCTACATCGTCAAGGTGGATCGGGCGACGGGCGCCGAGCTTCCCGACCCCATCGAACCCGCGGAGCTGCTCGTCCACGCCCACCGGGACAAGCATCCGATCGAGATCGCGGCTCAGTTTCTCGCCAGCCGCTTGATCCAGGTCACCGGCAACGAGGCCCTCGTGCGGAAGGGGCTCAAGACCCTGGACCGGCTGGGGGGGGCGCTCGGCCAGGCGGCGGCTCGCATCAGCGGCGACCCCGCGGACGAGCGTCGAGTCAAGAAGCTGCTCGGGGTCACCTCGCGCGACGTGATCTTCCGCTTCCGGGAGACGACCCATCTCAGCGAGAAGGACGTCAGGGCGCGCGTCCAGTCCCTGCAGAAGGAGGCGCGAGCGCAGCTCGTCGCCCTTGGCCGCCGGCCGCGGCTCCGGGTGCTCCTCACCGGGGCGACCGGCTTTCTCGGGAAGGAGCTCCTGCACCAAGCGGCGCTGGACCCCCACGTCGAAGAAGTCGTCTCCGTCGTCCGCCCGGAATCGATCCGGGATCGCCGCACGAAGCAGGTGCTCAAGGTCCTCTCGCCCGCGGAGCGGGGCGTGCAGCTGCTTCGGCGCCTGCACGTCACGGGCAGGGCCGCCCGGAAGTTCCGGTTCGTGGAGGGGGACATCGAAAAGCCCTGGCTCGGCCTTCTCCCGGCGGAGCGCGAGCGCTTGAAGGCGAGCCTCACCCACGTGATCCACTGCGCGGCCAGCGTCTCCTTCGACGACAGCTACGAGAGCTCCTACCGGGCCAACGTGCTCGGCTGCCGCAACGCCCTCGCGCTGTCGCGCACGATTCAGAAGTTGCCGGGCTCGCGCTTCGTGGCCCACGTGGCGATCGAGACCTCGTACATACACGGGCGCCGCAAGCGGTCGATCGCGCTGGAGGACCAGCTCGTTTTTCCCCCGCACTTCTACAACAACTACTACGAGCTCACGAAGGCGATGGCCTCGATCGAGACCGATCGTGCGCTGATCGAGGAGGGGCTGCGGGTGACTCAGCTCCTGCCTTCGATCGTGGTCGGCCACTCGCGCACCGGGAACAACCGCGGCGACACGAAGGTCGTCAACGCCCCCATCAACGCCTTCGGTCGGGCGCGGGAGGCCCTGGACTCGCTCGGGGGAGCCCTCCGCGACCGGGCGCGGGCGTGGCTCGTGGGCCTGATCGCGACCACCTTTCCCGCCGACCGCTCGGCGGAGCTGAACGTGGTGCCCGTCGACCGGGTGGCGGCGGGGATCCTGGCCTCGCTCCGGACACCGGAGGCCATCGGCTCGCGCATCCACCTCGCCACCGACAACCGCATCCGGTCGGACGAGCTGGCGCGCATCACCCGCGAGGAGCTGGACGTCAACGTCCGCATGGTCGACCCCACGCTCACGCGCAACCTCACCCTGCCCCTCGTGAAGGGCCTGCTCCTGACCCTCGGGGAGGCCCGGCTGGCGGAGGTGCTGGAGAGGCTCGGGGCGATCTTCGGGGTTTACGGCGAGTGGGGCCAGCCGATCCACGACGTGGGCAACGACGTGCGGATCCTCGGCCTTCCGATCCGGCGTCCCGACACCGCGGCGACCTTCCGCATGCTCTGCCGCCACAACAAGCACGTCCAGGAGTTCGGGCGCGTTCGCGACCTCGACGAGATCGCGCGGCGTGAGAAGCGGTGGGAGGAAGCGATCGACGAGATCGAGTACGAAAGCGGCCGTCAGGTGGCCTCCATGCGCCCGACGGAGTTCCGACGACTTCTCGCTGAGCGCATCGACCTTCGCTCGTTTCAGCCGATCGGGCGGGATTGAAGACCCGGCTTGGCGTGCCGTATCCTTGGCCCGTCGGCAAGGAAAAGGAGCTCCGCCATGACCATCGACCGGGGCCTTCTCGGCCGGATCCGCGCCCGGGGCGAGGAGGTCTTCACGCAGCTCTCGGGTGAGCTGATGACCAACCCGCGCTTCATGAAGGCGATGGAGAGTGCGCTGCGCGGGAAGCAGAGGCTCGAGGAAGCGGTGGGACACGTGGTCCGGTCGATGAACGTCCCCACGCGGAGCGAGTTCAAGCGGGCGCTCGCGCGGATCGAGACCCTCGAGCGCGAGGTGGCCTCGCGGCGGGTGAAGGCGAGGCCGTCGACCCGGCGCGCCGTCGCGCGCGCAAAGAAGACGACACCGGCCAGGTAGCGCCATGTCCCGCGTTGCGGTGACGGGCACGGCCTCCTTTCTCGGGGGAAGGGTGCTGCGCCGTCTCGTCGAGCGGCGGGGGCCGGATGCGGTCGTGGCGGTGGACATCGCCTCGCCCCCGGCCACCCTCCACGGCGTGCGCCACCGCATGGTGGATCTGACGCTGCCGGGCGCGGACCGCCGGTTGGTCGAGGTCTTCCAGGAGGAAGGCGTCGACACCGTGGTCCACGCCGCCTTCTTCACGAGCCCCCGACGCGACGCGGCGTACGCCCACGAGCTGGAGTCGATCGGCACGCTGCATCTCGCGGCGGCATCGGCGGCATCGGGGGTGGGCCACCTCCTCGTGCGCTCGTTCACCGCCGTCTACGGTGCGCGCGGGCAGAATCCGACCTTCCTCCGCGAGGACCACCGCCCCGATCCCGCCTCACCGCTCGCCTGGGTGCGGGACAAGCTCGAGGCGGAGGAGCACGCCTTCTCGTTCTCCCGACGCTATCCCTCCCTGGGTGTCACCGTCTTGCGGTTTGCGCCGCTGCTCGGCCCCGGCGTGCACGCCTTCTACACGCGGATTCTGAGCAAGCGTGTGGTGCCGGTGGTCCTGGGCTACGACCCGCTCCTCCAGCTTCTCCACCCCGACGACGCGCTCGCGGCGATCGAGGCCGCGCTCGCGAAGGGCCCCTCCGGTGTCGTGAACGTGGTTCCGAAGAGCGCGCTGACACTCCTCACCGCGCTCCACCTCGCCGACAAGCTGACCGTCGCCGTGCCGCACGTCGCCGCCTACCCGCTCGCCGAGCTCTGGTGGGCTTCGGGGGTGGGGGAGGCCCCGGCCGGATTCATCGACTACGCCCGTTTTCTCTTCGTCGCCGAGGGGGAGAAGGCGCGCCGTGAGCTCGGCTTCGAGGCCCGGCACGGGAGCCGCGAGGCCCTGACGGCCTTCCTGCGCTATCGCTATCCGGAGACCACGGGGCGGCGGGAGACCCGGGAGGCCGAGGCATGAGGCAGGCGTCGAAGGTGGTCAAGATCGACGGACGGCCACGGCGCCGGCGGGTCCCCGCTGCCGAGGAGGAGGGGCTGCGTCGGCGGCTGGAGGAGCTCGAGGGCGAGCTCGTGGCGACGAAGCGCGCCGAGCGGCAGGAGGGGCTGCTGGTCACGCTGGCGCGGACCCTCCAGGCGGGGACGAGGGGGCTCAGCTGGGCGGGCTTGGCGCGGATCCAGCGCGAGCTCTTCTTCGCCTGGCACTCGAAGGAGACGGACGAGTTCGGGAAGGATCCCCTCTTCGCGGAGACGCTGGAGCCGTTCTTCCAGTTCCTGTATGCGATGTGGTGGCGGGTCGAAACGACGGGGATCGAGCACGTCCCTGCCGCGGGCCCCGGCCTCATTGTCGGCAACCACTCCGGGGTCCTGCCCTACGACGGGCTCATGGTGCAGCTCGCGGTGCGGCACGAGCACCCGGCCCGCCGCGTTTGTCGCATGCTCGCCCTCGACATGTTCGCGCTCCTACCCGTGCTCGCTTCGGTTCTCGCCAAGTCCGGCTCCGTGAGGGCCAACCCCGAGAACGCGGAGCGCCTGCTCCGGCGGGGCGAGCTGGTCGGGGTCTTCCCGGAGGGTGTCAAGGGGGTCGGGAAGCACTACCGGGAGCGCTACCGGCTGGCGCGGTTCGGCCGGGGCGGCTTCGTGCGGATCGCGCTCCGGACGGGCACGCCCATCATCCCCTGCGCGGTCGTGGGGGCGGAGGAGATCCACCCCGTGATCGCGAAGGCAGATTGGGTGGGTCGCCCCTTCGGCTTCCCGTACTTCCCGATCACGCCCACGTTCCCGTGGCTGGGCCCGCTGGGCTTCGTCCCCCTGCCCACGAAGTGGTCGATCGACTTCGGCGACCCGCTCGATCTCTCGGAGCACGAGCCGGAAGCGGCGG
>Ga0209751_10003123_pt1 | contig 16158 bp, 17 predicted proteins | sample RifCSP13_1_FD_184019 | JGI IMG/M metagenome (GOLD analysis project Ga0209751, IMG submission 184019) | Soil microbial communities from Rifle, Colorado - Rifle CSP2_sed 13_1 (SPAdes) (version 2) | ecosystem: Environmental > Terrestrial > Deep subsurface > Rock core/Sediment | place: Rifle... | reverse complement strand
CACATCCGAATTTGCGGCAAACATTGCGGCAAGCGTCCCATAGTTTTGGCCGTAGCAGGAAAAATGACTCCAGGAGCTACCAAGAATTCTGGAGAACCGGATTAGCCATGCGTCAATTCTGGGGCGCAGATTCGTGGTTTAATTTGCACGGGGGTTTTACCTTGTAATCGGGTGAACTCGCGCCTCGGTCGCGATGAGGCTGGTTACGTGGTTCAAAAAGACTGTCCTCTCAAACAAGAGTTGGCACAGGATCGAAATTACTCTTAACCAGGCGAGTGGTCTACGCGGCTTGTGGTTAGTGTTACCAGCAAACTTACCAACCTGCTCGCGGTCAAGAGAACGAAGCCGTTAGTTTCGACCGATAAGAGCGAGAACGTGTTTGTCAGGCTAATCCAGAGCGAGTAAGAATTCAGTTAGTCAAAAGGCTTAAGGCGTGGTTAGGCTGATCGGCTTGGATGCGACTTGGGCCAGGAGACGTGCCCGCAAGCAAAGTTTCTCCTCAGATAACTCGTGCAGGCATTCACACCGCGAAACTCCAAATCGATAGCTCTCAATAGTGTCAATTGGGTTCGGTGCACTCACGCGCACCCTTGATTTAATAGGGCCTGGCCTTACATTCCGCTCCGCTCCATTCCAGCCGAAAGAAGAAGAAAACAAATTGTGAGTTTCAGAAGAGGATGCGACTGAGAGGGCCAAATCGGCATTTTTTCACAGAAGTGGGCGCGAGTGTATACAGAAGTCGATGCGAGTGGTTTTGGAATATACAAAAGTCGTTGCGACCAGTTTTGGATGGGAGCGACAAGATCGTTTGTAGGTTGACGGCGATGTGGCCCGTAAAAAAGATTTGGCTGGACAAATGGTGAAGCTTTCGGTATGGTAAGGGTGGCCGATCAGTTTTCGGTGGAGAGCTGAATGAGAGCGCCTCGGTTGAAGGACGGAACGACTTGATCGGAAGCGAAGTGGATGGCAGTTAGGAAGATCCGGGCGAACTATCGAAGCGTTACAGGGCTGGTAGCCGATGATCAATCGGCGCGCAGCACTAGTTACGAATCGAGTCTGGAACGCGACTTCATCAAGCATCTGCTTTTCAACAAGAATGTTCTTGAGCACGAAGAGCAGCCGCTCACAATAGACTTCACAGACACCAGCGGTAAGCAGCGGCGCTACACACCTGACCTGCTCATCTCCTACCGAAAAGATGTTGCGATGACAAAAGACTGGCAGCCGCTCCTGGCGGAGGTCAAGTACAGAAGCGATCTGTTCAAGCACTGGGCTGAACTGAAGCCAAAGTTTCGCGCGGCCAGGGCCTATGCAAGTGAACGGAGTTGGGACTTCGCGGTCATCACGGAGCGAGAACTGCGAACGTCTTATCTGAAGAACATCACCTTCCTGCTCGAGTTCAGAAAGCATCCGGTCGATGGGGCGCTGACCCAACTATTGCTTGAGACCGCAGCCGGCAAAAGCCCGGCCACTCCCGCTAGCCTGCTTACTTTTCTATCCAACGATGCAATGCAGAAAGCAACGTTGCTTCCCGCGTTGTGGAAACTGGTAGCGAACGGCCGCATTGGAGTCGACTTGGACCAACGATTAACGATGAGCAGTCCGATCTGGTTGAGACGATCCAAAGAGAGGCGCGAGCGCGATGAACCAACTGCTAGGGTTAGCGCCGGGAGCGGCCATCGAAAGCGATGGCAGGCGCTACGTTATTACCCACATTCTGAGTCTTGAGGCTATTCTGGCCAAAGACCAGGAAACAGGCAGAAGCATCAAGTTGAAGCTCTGCGACGTTACGCCACCCTCACAACCATCCATACCGAAGAAGACAGAAGCCAAAGACCTCGCATTGATCGAGCAGAAAGATTGGACCACCGCCGAACGGTGGTTCAGCAGGATTTATCCTTTGCTCTCGGGTCGACGAACTGACGAGATGGTTAGAGCTGTGGCACAGGAAGCCGGCGTTCACCGGACGACCGTTTATCGCAAGCTGGCGCTTTACGAGCAAAGCGGCAGGGTCTCAGATCTCACTCCGACAAAGCCAAGCGGTGGTAAGGGGCGGAGTCGGCTGGCGCCGGAGGCAGAAGCAATCGTCGACAGTTTGCTCAAAGAGGTTTACTTGAACAGACAAAAGCGTTCCATTAAGAAAACAGCTGATGAGATAAGAACGAGCTTCGCCCACGCAGAACTCAAGCCGCCTCATTACAATACCATTCGTAATCGCATCCTTGCCGTCTCGGAAAAGGAGAGGGACAAAGAGCGGCTGGGGGCGAAGGCTGCCAGCGAGAAGCATGACGCGTTCCCCGGTCATTTTCCCGGCGCTGATTGGCCGCTCGCGGTGGTCCAGATTGATCACACAAAGTTTGACCTCATGTTGGTTGACGATATTCACCGCCTCTGTATTGGCCGACCTTGGGTAACTCTGGCCATTGATGTGTTCAGTCGGATGGTGGTGGGTATCTATGTCTCTTTGGAGCCGCCCAACAGCATGTCAGTGGGCCTGTGCATTGCTCACGCGATTCTGCCAAAGGAGCAATGGCTGGCTAAGTTGGGTCTCTCGACCAGCTGGCCATGCTGGGGTGTGATGCAACGTATACATGCTGATAACGGCAGAGAGTTTCGCGGGAACATGCTGCAGCGCGCCTGCAAGGAATACAAGATTGATCTCGAATGGCGGCCGGTGAAGACACCGCGCTACGGCGCTCACATTGAAAGATTACTGGGCACTTTCAATCAGGAGATTCATTCGCTGCCGGGCACTACTTTTTCTTCCGCAGCCGAGCGTGGTGAGTATGACTCGGAACGCCAGGCGGTAATGACGATGGCTGAGTTTGAGAAGTGGCTCGTCACCTATATTACCGGCGTCTATCAGCAGCGCGAGCATGGCGGCTTGATGACCTCTCCACTTCAACAGTATGAAAAAGGGATTCTGGGAACGGATGAGATGCCCGGGCGGGGCTTGCCGCGACGCATCGTTGATGAGGACCGCTTGCGTTTTGACCTAATGCCTTTGTTTGAACGCACAGTGCAACCTTACGGCGTGGTCGTGGACGAGGTCCACTATTACAGCGATGTGCTGCGCCGCTTCGTCAACGCGAAGGAGCCGGGCCAGCCGCGCGCGAAACGCAAGTTCACTTTCCGTCGGGACCCGCGCGACATCAGCACTCTTTATTTTTATGATCCAGAAGTGAAGGATTATTTCCGCATCCCCTACCGCGACACCGCACACTCTCCGATGAGCATCTGGGAGTTCCGCGAGGCCAGACGCCGGCTTGAAAAGCAAGGAGTCAGGGAGATTGACGAAGCGCTGATATTCCGATCGTATGAACAGATGCGGGCCATTGAGGAGCAGGCCAGGAATGAGACAAAGCACGTTCGCCGAAAGAACCAACAGCGACGAGCCAACAAACAGATTTACAAGCCAGGGGCAGCGGTTGAGAAGACACCGAGCGAAACCGCCCGGAATGAGAGCGGCGGCACTCTGCCAGTAGTGCACCCGTTCGATGAGTTAGAAGAGCTTTAGGCAGCAGCATTCGATGCTACAAGCTGTGAACAAGAACGCGTCTCATCTGAGTCCACCAGTCAGAGCAGCGCTTGAGCTGAGCGATGAAGAACGGATTCAACGAGTGCGCAGTCCCCGCTGGATCGGCTATCCGATGGCCAAGTGCATTCTGGATCGTCTCGAAGACTTACTTACTTATCCGCCGACGCACCGGATGCCGGGCTTGCTACTTGTTGGCGAAACTAACAATGGCAAGACCATGATTATCAATCGATTCAAGCGGCTCCATCCGGCCAACGACAATGCGGAAGGCGAGACTATTCATCTGCCGGTCTTGATTGTTCAAGCACCGCCGACTCCCTCTGAAGGTCGTTTCTAGGACACCATTATGGAGAAAGTGGCCTGCCCTTTCAGGCATAACGACTCCCCCGGCAGGAAGCAGTTTCAAGTCATCACGGTCCTGCGCCGAGTTGGTCTGCGCATGCTGATCATTGATGAGATCCATCACGTCCTGGCCGGGAGCCTGTTGCAACAACACAATTTCCTCAACACGATCAAGCACCTGAGTAATGAGCTCCAGATTCCTATCGTCGGCGTCGGTACTAGAGAAGCTTTCAATGCCCTCCAAACTGACCCGCAGTTGGCCAACCGCTTTGAGCCGGTTTTCTTGCCAAGATGGACCATCGGCGATGGTCTCAAGCCCAAGGCCGATCCTTACTTGCAACTGCTGGCCAGCTTTGAATGTATGCTGCCGCTGACTCGACCGTCGAACCTCACTGCGCCGGCGCTGGCGCTCAAGATTCTCTCGTTGAGCGAGAGCCTGATCGGAGAAGTTTCGGCGATCCTCACCAAGGCTGCAGTAAAGGCGATAACCTCAGGCAAAGAACGAATCGAGCTCCGGCTGCTCGAACAAATCGAGTTCACTCCGCCCTCCGACAGGAAGTGGCGAGCCGAGGCGAAGGCGGCGATATGATTGAAGCTGGTGAGACTGACCTCACCGGCAGAGTATGGCCGGTGCACTTGAAGCCGCAAGAGGATGAGCTTTTGTCCTCCTGGCTCGCACGGTTGGCACTGGCCCATGGGCAAACAGCATCGTCGTTTTTCACCCGAGCCTGGCCGGGTCGTTATCTGCTCGCTCGAGATCTGGATCTATGGAACGATCAAACAGCGTTGAAGTTGTTGGCAAGGAAAACTAATACTCCGCTGGCTAGAGTATTTGCCACGACTCTGGCCTCGTATGAGGGTTGGCTCTTTGTAGACCGGCCACGTCAGAGCCATGCCCCCTGGATGCTTGCGCGCCATTTGAACGTGCGCCCGCAGAAACACTTCGGCCTGCAATTCTGCCCCTGGTGTCTTGCTTCAGATGAAGAACCATATTTTCGGCGCTACTGGCGCTTGGCCCTGATGGTCCTATGCCCGATACACCGAGTACTCCTGCTTGACCGTTGTCAAAGCTGCGGTGCAGCCGTCTGTTATGAAAGACAAACGGCAAAAAAACTCGGCAATGCGGAACGCTGGATGTTGACGCAGTGCAATAAGTGCAATGCCGACCTGCGAGACTCCGCAACAGACCGTTATTGCATCAAGGTTGATCTTGCGGAGTTTGAGTTCCATGTATTCCTTGCAACTGCCCTGAGACACGGATGGGTTGAGATGCCGCAGAATGGCATGATCTACTCGCATCTGTTCTTCTCCGGTCTGTATCAGATGATGGGCCGACTGATCTACGGCAGAATGGCCGGCCCGCTCAAAGCAGCACTGTGGCAAAGCTACGCAATCGACTTGCCCCTCGATTTCTTGCTAGGAAAGAAGTTTTTTCTCGAGCGCCTCAACGTCGCGCAGCGACGCGGTTTGCTCCAGGCAGTTAACCGGTTACTCGAAGAGTGGCCTGACAGGTTCATTGAGTTTTGCCAAGCCAACAAGTTGAACAGTTACTTCTTGATCGGCGATAAAAAGGTCTTGCCGTTTTGGTACTTGCGAGTCGTTCGTGAGCATTTGACCAAAGGAGCGCGTAAGGTTTCAAACGAAGAAGTCATTTCCACCGTCAGCTACGTGCGCAATGAAGGCGGCCAGCCGTCGGCGCCAGAACTCAATCGGTTCTTGTCAGATCACATCATAAAGCGGGCGCGACGAGCAGGATTGATTGTAGCCAAAGAGAAGCAACATCCTGGCCTGTGTCGTCACTGCCAGGCGACTCAGCGGCAATTCAAAAGTGGTTTTTCACGTCATGGTACGCAACAATTCCGTTGTGGAGAGTGTGGCCGCATATATCAGCAGCATTATGAAACTGGCAGAAAAAGACCAAGCACCATTCAACTGTCTTCTGAAAACTCCAAGACGCGCGCCACTCGGGTTGTTTCTGGTGGATCATTGGCCTAACAAGAGATGTGATGGCGGACACACCGACGGTTCAGCAGAGCAAGACTCTGCCCTTTGTTTTCTGTGGTCGACGCTTTTTGCCGTCTGAGATCCAGTTGATCCGCGACGTAGTCTCTGATTTTCGCGCTCTGAGTCGCACCGAGATTGCGCGCACAATCTGCGAACTGCTGGAATGGAAGCGCCCGAGCGGTCGCTTGAAGAACCACGAATGCAGGCTGCTGTTGGAGATGCTGAGTGCCGCTGGCTTGGTGAACCTGCCAGCACTACGAGAGAGCGGACCACACGGGCCGCGCGTCCTGATGCCCACTGAGAACGGTGTAGAGCAAGAACCGCTCATTGGCAGTGTCGGCGAACTTGCCCCGCTGACTCTGACAGTTGTTCGCAGCGGCCTTGAAAGCGCCCTATGGAATGAGTTAGTTGCTCGCTACCACTATCTGGGATACAGAGTTCCGGTCGGGGCTAATTTGAGATACCTGGTGCGCTCGGGCTCAACGAAGCAGGTGCTGGCTTGCTTATTGTGGTCCAGCCCGGCTTGGAAGATGGCAGCACGGGATAGTTGGATTGGCTGGACGAATGAGGAGCGGGCGCACAACCTTCAGCTCGTGGTAAACAACTCGCGGTTCCTCATTCTGCCCTGGGTACGCGTGCGCTATCTGGCAAGTACAATTCTCTCTTTGTGTGCGCAGCAAATGCCCACGGACTGGGAGCACATTTACGGCTATCGCCCTCTGCTTTTAGAGACGCTAGTGGACGCGCAGTTTCGCGGCACCAGTTACCGGTCAGCGAACTGGATCGATCTGGGAGAGACGCGCGGACGTGGCCGGATGGACCAGCGCCACGAGGCTCACGGGCGCGCGGTGAAGCGCATCTACATCTACCCGCTGTGCCGCGACGTACAGCGGCGACTCACACAAGACTCCGCGCCGCACTGGATCCCGTGGGAAGAGGTGTGATAGTTGATTGGTTGCACCTCTCAAAATAGAGGACCACTGGTGGAGGGGCTTCTTCAGCTCAGCCAAGTGATGCACAATGCCGCGTTTCTGAGTATTATGGAGCACTTTTGATAGATACTTAGGATGTTCGACGGACGCGCCGAGATGACGACCGTGGCCGGGTCGCATGCGCTCTCCTGAACTGGGCCGCGTCCACACGAGTCCCTCCGGCCGATAGGCTCGCATTTTGCTGTGAGGCCCAGATCGTCTACATCCACAAGCCGGACGACGAGTACCTCGGTGGTGTAATCCGCGATGCACTTGAAACAGTATCTCGGCTCGAAGCCCCTGAGGGTTGTTTTCTTGACTGGAACCGGAGTGCGTGTCTAGGATGACGCCACTGCCCTTGAAGACGGAGGTAAGCATGGGAAAAAGATTGGTAGTTTCCTGGGTTCTTCTACTTGGTTTCGGCGTGGCTGCGGTCTGGGCCCAGAAGTCCAAAGATGCGACCATCGTAGACCCTGATGTGCACCAGGTTGTATTCCAGAATGACCACGTTCGCGTGCTCGAAGCCCGCGCCGCGCACGGCACGAAAAGCCCGATGCACTCACACCCGCCGCTGCTGGTCGTCAGTATCAGCTCCGCCCGAGTCAAGTTCACTTCGCCGGAAGGGACGAAGCAGATTCTGGATCTGCGCCCGGGCATGGTGTTGTGGCTCGATGGAATCGAGCACTCTTGGGAGCTGCTCGCCGGGGAAATACACGTGGTTGCGGTCGAGGTTAAGTCAGCGCAGGCTGCCAAGGCCAAACAATCACCCTAAATTGTCAGCAGTAGTCCCCGCAGCAATGCGGCCCGCTCATCCGCCGCACCACTGCGAACTCTCCCGGCTAGTCAAGGCCCAGGGCCACGCCGTCCATCAAGCATGGGCACACTAAGGGCGGCCGTGAAGTTGCCGTCGGATCCCCCCGCTGATGACTCCTCTACCGAATTAAGAATTAGTGTGGCGCGGGGATGAGGTTCAAGCTTAGGCGCGATCAACGAGCCGCCACACAATTTCAGGGTTGAACTAACGAATTAAGAATTAGTGTGGAACCAGTTGCAGCGGACTAGCTTGCCGCGCCTGCGCTGGCGCAGGATCGACGCGTCGATTCGGCGGCAAGTGTTCCGCTGAACAGCAGCACTGTTCATACTGAATGCCTTCTTCGCTCTGCTCCCCATGATCTGGGGCGCAATCTTGTCGTCATAGGACCACCTCCGCCTCAGGCAACACTTGCGCCATCGCCAACGGCAATCGGAGGCGAACCAATGCCGAGACTCGTCAGGCACCAATCTAAAATAATTCCATCATCAGGGACCACCACCTACCCTCAGTCGCATCCTCTTCTGTAATCAGTCGCATCCTCTTTTGTATAGTCGCATCCTCTTCTAGAAATCACATTCACACACCTGATCTAGTTTCCCCTCTCCGGGCCGATTGTGCCACGAGAGCCCGTCCGCACAACTCTCCACTTCGTTCCGAGTGCTCCACTTCGTTCCGCCCCTTCGGGTGTGCGGTCGGGCACCCACTCGTGTCCCAAACGTCCCTACGAGGGGGAAACACTCTTTTCAATACCTCAAACCAAAACACTCAACTCTCGAAGGGAGCACATCATGGACACTCACACAAAGACATCACTCGATATTCCCAAGTGGTCAGCTTTGCTGGTTGAAGCTGTCAATAAGCCAGGTCTGATCATGCAGGCTTATAGCGCGTTTCATCAGTACAGCGTCGGCAATCAGTTGCTTGCGCTCTTTCAATGTCAGGTCCGGGGACTGGAGCCTGGACCAATCAATACGTTTCCTGGATGGGAGGCCCTTGGCCGCAACGTGAAACGAGGAGAGCGCGCCCTTGTTCTATGCATGCCAATCACCCGCAAGCGCCGCGATGAAGATGCGGAGGCCAATGAAGACGAGGCGAACAAAAAACATACTTACACCGCCTTTGTGCACAAGCCTCGCTGGTTCGTCGTCAGTCAAACGGTGGGCGAAGAATTCACGCCGCCAACATTGCCGCAGTGGGACGCCACGCGAGCGCTTGCTGTCCTCGATATTGAACAGATCGCTTTCACTGGCACGGACGGAAATTGTCAGGGATACGCCACGCGCAAGCGGCAGATCGCGATTAATCCTGTAGCCCAACTCCCGACCAAGACACTCTTTCATGAAGTCGCTCACTTATGTTGTCTTCGAAGTCATGTGGTGTTGTTGAGCCAAGTGGTTTGGAATGAGGCATCATCTCTCGCTGGGCCTCACATAACTTTTTGTCGGGATTCCGTTAGCAGCTCATCTCTGGTCGTTGTATTTCTCTACTCAATCTCCCTGACAATCGAGGAGCAGTAACCAACTAACGATTGTTGAGGAGGACTCAATGATGAACCAGAGTGTCCAAGAAGTTTTCTCAGGACGTATCGATACGCCCTATCACCACGATGGCCCATTCGCTGAAGAGCGAGCGCGTTACTTGTCCCATCTGCGCGAACGTGGTTGGGCACGCGAGACAGTAATCGGTACTGCGTGCAAACTGGCCGCCTTTGTCGCGCATGTCGACATCAGCTGCGAGAGCCATGTGACCGTAGCGCAGATCGAGGCAGCGGCCGACGACTGGATGAAACAACCAGTGCACCACTTCCGCCGGCATAAAGGACCACACAAGGCCCGGACGAAGTTTGTTAGCGATGCCACGAACTGGCTTCGTTTCCTGGGTCGTTTGAAAGAACCTGAATGCTCGCCGGCTCCCAATGCTGATCTGTTAGCGGAGTTTGAAGGTTTCTTGGATCAGGAACGTGGGCTTTCTCCCAGGACTATCACGACGCGACACACCCACGCCCTAGCCTTCCTAACCTGGCTTGAACAACAACACCGCCCGCTGAGCGAGGTCACCATTCTGGACGTGGAACGATTTCTGGCTTTGCCGCGAAGCCGCCCCTGGAGTCGCGTCACCGTCGCTGGTTGCGTCGCTTCCCTGCGTTCGTTTTTCCGCTACGCGGGAATAAGAAAGTGGTGCGCACCTAACATCGGTGAGGCTATCGATGCGCCGCGTCTCTACACTCTTACGGGACTACCCGTTGGACCTTCCTGGACTCAGATACGGCAACTGATCGCCAGCATCGGGCAGGAGCAGCCTGGCGACATTCGCAACCGCGCCATCATTACGCTGCTGGCCGTTTACGGCTTCCGCAGCAGTGAAGTCTGCCGTCTAAAGCTTGATGATCTGGATTGGGAGCGAGAGATCATTCTTGTGTCTCGCACCAAGCAGCGCCGCGAGCATCAGTACCCGCTGGTGCGGGAAGTGGGCGAAGCCATCCTGCTCTATCTACGAAAAGCGCGCCCACGGACAGATCGACGCGAAGTCTTCCTCCGGTTGCTGCCACCCTATGAACCACTGACGGTGGGTGGTCTGGGAACAATGGTCTATTTTCGGCTGAAGTCTCTTAACCTCACGCTGCCACACTACGGACCACACGCTTTGCGCCATGCCTGCGCCAGTCATCTGTTGGCGGAGGGGCTATCTCTCAAGGAGATCGGTGACCACCTCGGACACAGCGATCCGCGCTCCACTCGTATCTACGCCAAGGTTGATCTGGAAGGCTTACGGGAAGTCGCCCGTTTTGACTTGGGAGGTTTGCTATGAACCTACAACAAGCCGTCGACCAATACGTGTCGCACAAGCGCTCGCTCGGCATGCAATGTAAGACGATGGCGCGTATCCTACGCGCTTTCTGCAAGTCAATCGGGGATGTCAATGTCGATGAGGTGAGAGAAGAAGCCGCGAGCGGTTTCATTTACGGGAACGGGCCTGTCACTTCCAATCTGCACGGAAAGTTTCATGTTTTGCGCGGCTTCTATCGTTACCTGTTGAGCCGCGGATACATCACACGCTCGCCGCTTCCCACTCAGATCCCGAAAGAACCCGAGCGGTTAATACCTTACATCTACTCGCGCGAGGAGCTGCAGCGCGTACTACAAGCAGCCAAGAAAGAGAGGCACGGATGCAAGCTTGAGGTCCATACCGTGCGGACGCTGCTGCTATTGCTCTATGCTGCGGGACTTCGTATCAGCGAGGCGCTGCGCCTCACACTAGCCGACGTGGATCTGGAACAACGTCTGCTCACCATCCGCGAGACTAAGTTCTACAAGACCCGTTTAGTTCCGCTTGGTCCTGATCTCACCCAAGCGCTCACCGTCTATCTTGCCGCTCGCTGTGAGCGGGGCCATCCAGCACCAGCCGAAGCGTTCTTGTTGGTGACGCGACATTCTCTGCCAGTGAGCGTCCAGCTGGCTGAGGACACATTCAAGCGTTTATGCCGAAGGGTTGGCGTACGCCGCAAAGATGAAAGCCGCTTCGTACCCCGGCTGCACGACCTACGACACGCCTTTGCAGTTCACCGACTCACAGCCTGCTACCGCGAAGGGGGAGATGTCCAACAACTGCTCGCACAACTTTCGACTTACCTTGGGCACGTGGAGATCGACTCCACACAACGCTATCTCACTTTGACGCCGGAACTGCTTAGTCAAGCCAGTAATCGATTCGAGCAGTATGGTGCTCCGGAGGTGCCTCATGACTGAACAACCTTTATTAGGACCATGGATGCGGCGCTTTCTTCTGGAGCATTTAGTCAGTGAGCGCAACCTGGCTCGTAATACGCAGCGCAGCTATCGCGACACGTTTTGCTTGCTCATCCCTTTTGCCGCCGAGAAGCTGCAGCGAAAGGTAGACAAGATAAGGATCACCGAGATCTCGGCCGATCTGGTGCGCAGTTTCCTGGCATATCTAAAGGAGGTGCGGCACTGTGGCACCAACACGCACAACCAGCGCCTCGCGGCCATCCATGCCCTGGCTGTCTTCGTGGGCAATCGTAGTCCGGAACATCTCGCCTGGTGCAGTGAAGTACGAGCAGTACCATTCAAGAAGTCGGCCAGGACGGTCATTGATTACCTCGACAAACCGGAAATGGATGCATTGTTGGCTGCGGCAAAGCTAAGGCAACTCACGGCACAAGGTCGCCGGGACCACGCCATGCTGTTGTTCCTGTATAACTCCGGCGCCCGGGCGGAAGAAGCGGCGCGCCTTAAGATCGCCGACCTCCACCTCACGCCCGCAGACTGGAACGGACAAGCCTACGTGCAGATCCAAGGTAAGGGCGGCCGGACGCGTCAATGCCCACTCTGGCCGGCGACAGTGCGCGAGCTCAAGACCTTCATTGCCAAGCGGGAGCCGCAAGAGCACGTCTTCCTTAACCGCCTTCTGCAGCCATATAAACGCGGCGGCATCTACGATCTGGTGAAGCGCTATGGACAGAGAGCGGCGTTGGCCATGCCTTCAATTGCCGCCAAGCAGGTCAGCCCACACATCATTAGGCACACGACCGCCATGCATTTGCTGCGGGCTGGTGTTGATATCAACACGATCCGGGGCTGGCTGGGCCATATCGCGCTGAGCACTACCAACATCTACGCGGAGATCGACCTGGAGATGAAGCCGAAGGCACTGGCCAAATGCGAGGTGGAAGGAGGATCAAAAAGCGATAAGCACTGGCGGGACCAGCCTTCTCTGATGGAGTTCCTGCGCACCTTGTAGCGAGGCCGAGGGCCGAAAAGTTATGTGGTTGCTGACTAGTGAAGTTTGCGACAACTGAACGGCTTACGGGCTCAGCACCACATAACTACGAAGACAACATAAGTGGGCTTATGTTCTGCAGAACATAAGCCCACGTGATCCTGGGGCACGTTGCCGAAGCAGACTTTACCGATACAGAGCGCACGCCAAAGAACTTGCGCGAAGTCGAAGCGGAGGCAGTCGCGCTGCTTTGCTGTGAGGCGCTTAACCTAGAAGGCGCTGATTACTGTCGCGGTTATATCCAGAACTGGTTAAGCCCGGTAGTTGGTTCCAACGGCAAGGCAATTCCGGAAAAAAGCGCACAAAAGATCTTCCGGGCAGCCGATCAAATTCTGCGAGCGGGCCGAACCGACGCTACGGATGAGCACGAGCAATGAGGTTCGCTAAACAACGAAACGGTCAGGCAAGCGCAGCAACGCTCGCCTGACCAACACACCAAACTTTCCCACATAGGAGAAGATTCGATGCTAAGACAAAACTCTAACACAACCCGAGCAAACATCGGTGCTCGTTTCCCGCTTGGCGAAACACTCATCACGGCCGGCGCGCAAGAAGCGCTCGATATAGCTGGACAGACTGCCATCGCGTTTTTGCGCCGGCATATCTCTTGCGACTGGGGAGAGGTTTCCGAAGACGACGCCCAGGAGAACGAGATTTCACTTAGGGAAGGCTTCCGTCTGCTGAGTGCGTATAGGACTTCGAAGGGCCAAAAGATTTGGATCATCACTGAAGCGGATCGGAGCGCGACCACAATTCTGTTGCCGAGCGAGTACTAGTACAAAAGTTGCAGCGCGAGTGTTATAGGAGCACTCGCGCTGCTCTGCTCCCAGAAAGATCGTCTTCGTAATGTCTGTCGCAGTTCACATCGAAGAGATTTCGAGCACACTAACTGGTGGCCGGCTGAAGTGTGAGGAACTTGAAGAACTTTGCGCTGAGGCTAAGCCGATCGTATTGGTTGGTGAAAGACTGCTAACGGCGCAAGCTATGCGTTTGTTGATGCGCATTGATAGAGACTTGAGGGAAGCCCGGTGTCAAATGAATCAAGACTGGTTCCGCAGATTGATGAGAGTTCGGGGAAGAGCGGTCTCACAACTTCGTAGGCGCTGGGAAAAGATTCACCCAGCTCTAGCGCTGCAACTGGGCCGCCTTCGGCGGCGATATCACGCTCATATCGCGAGATATCTTCATGAGCCCCCGACTGCTATACCAAAGCCCACTGATACACATCGCTTTTAAGACCGATGCGCAGATCTCGAGCAGAGACCGCGCGGAGTGCCCATGTGAGAGATTTCTTCCGTCGATATAGAATGCTTAAGCACTCTCAGGATTTCTTCTGCTCTTGTGGGTACTTCTTAGAGATACCTAGCAAATTCACGGAGCAGCAATTAACATAGTAAGTGGTTCACAAGGGCCGCGAATGAACGGAATTGAAGTTAGTCTGACTATCTCTTCACTGTGTGAGGAGTTGTATCATGTTGACGGAAGAGGGTTCTCGAGAGCGTATGTGGGGGAAATATCCTTCACTGAGAAAAGCGTTGGAGAACAAGCGCATCCCTGACTCCTATTATGGCCCAACGTCAATGACAACATGTTCGATGCAATGGTCCGCTTTGTTACAATCGCAATTCTCGTCCACGAGTATCCTCAAGATATCATGATCTATCTGACGAAGGAGTTCTCAAAGTAGTTCGCAATTCCTCAAATCTATTTTCAAAGGAGTCTTAACGTGAGTCAGGCAGCAGCCACCAAACCAGCCCCAACCGAACACGCGCCCGAGTTTTCAAAGTACGTCACGCTTGTGGCGGAAGGCGACATAATCCAAACCCTGGAACAACAGATCGAAAACAGCTTGTCGTTGCTGCGAACTATTCCCTCCGACAAGGCCAACTTCCGCTACGCCCCAGACAAGTGGAGCGTGAAGGAACTGTTGGGCCATGTTATCGACTCGGAGAGAATCTTCAGTTATCGCGCCTTAAGTTTTGCACGAAACGACCAAACTCCGCTGCCGGGGTATGAACAAGACGATTACGTGCGCGATGCAGACTTTGATAGCCGCAACCTCGCCGACATGGCGGAGGAGTTCGCGACTGTTCGTCGAGCAACGATTCAACTCTTTCGACCCTTAAATGAAACGGAGTGGTTGCGACACGGAAAGGCAAACGAGAATGATGTCAGCGTTCGCGCGTTGGCTTACATCATTGCCGGACACGAACTGCATCACATGGGCGTCTTGCGCAGTCGTTACTTGCAGAGTTAGGAAGACCCTCATCCGGTAATAGGATGTTTTGATAGCGAGTCCGCAAGTAATCTGGGCGTTCGCCGGTTCCTTGGTTGGTCCAATACAAGACATTGGCTGCTGGCCGATGACCGAGATGCATGAAGAGCTATGCCAACAACTTGGAGCGGACGGCCTTCGGTCGCCGCTGAAGAGCACGTTCTTCACCAGCTTCCGGGCTGAAATAGATGGATCCTAATCTCACAGCAGGCATCATAGGTGCTGCATCTGCGCTTGGCGGATCCCTTATTGGCGGCCTATTTGCCATGTGGGCAGGCAGCCGCGCACATCGAAGGCATCTTGAGCTTCAGGAAATCGAGTTTCGAGGACAGATGGAATTAAAAGCTCGTGAATTGATGTTCGGTGTGTATCGCTCAAAGAACGAGGAATTCAATCGCGAGATAAAGGAATTGGGAGCGGTGATCGGGAAGCTTGGGATGGTTATGCATCTCTCGGATATTGAAGAGAGAGAAAAGATGGAAGCTATGATGGCGTTTGTCGGCACAGTCCGATCGTTAACAGACCCAATCATCGAAAGAATCGGCGAAATTGAAAGTGAGCTGAAAGGTGCTGGCCTATTGAGCAAATTTGAATCCCAGCTTACGTTCGTAAAAACACACCTAACTCCAGACTTAGCAAACATCACACCTCAAGAAGTTGAGACTAGCTATCAGAATTTGTCCAGAGCACTGGCTTATGTCACAGCCTTACAGAGCAATCTAGTTGAAAAGAAGAGTGAAGAATTGTTCGGCGAGTATTTGCCATCGAAGTTCACTGGAATAGTATGAGTTGTTCCGTCGGTGGCCTGCATATAAGCGCTTGCAGTTGAACCGAACTCAGCAGGGCTCTCAGCGACAACTGCTCGAGGAAAAGCATTGTCACGTACTGTTAAAGCAGTTCTCTTTTCTGCACTTGTCTGCATCCTCAGTTTGGGACAGGCGCACGCTCAAGTCCGACTTAGTTCCGACGAAGCTGAAAAGCTCTTGATTGAACAACCAACGGCCGTCTACCCTGAGATTGCTAAGGCTACCAGAGCAAAGGGTCTTGTGAGGGTTGAGACGATCGTCTCTGACCAGGGAGTGGTTACTTCGGCGAAGGCAATCAGTGGCCACCCACTGCTACAGAGTGCTGCTGTAAATGCCGTGAAAAAGCGCAAGTACCAACCTTACGTGGTTGGCGGTAAGCAAGTGCCATTCATTACGATTGTGGACGGCCTCTTTCCTCCGGGCGCTCTCACTAAGGAACAGAAGCAGGAGTATGAACGACAGGAGCAACTTGCCAAACAGTACTTCCAGGGGAGGGACAAGTGTCGCAATCTCACCAAAGGGGAAGATTGGAACGAGGCTGAAAAGGTTTGTAGTGCTGTCGTGGAAATAGCCGACCAACTGTCAGATGACCGGTCACTGGAGAAGATGGG
>Ga0209751_10003118_pt1 | contig 16179 bp, 14 predicted proteins | sample RifCSP13_1_FD_184019 | JGI IMG/M metagenome (GOLD analysis project Ga0209751, IMG submission 184019) | Soil microbial communities from Rifle, Colorado - Rifle CSP2_sed 13_1 (SPAdes) (version 2) | ecosystem: Environmental > Terrestrial > Deep subsurface > Rock core/Sediment | place: Rifle... | reverse complement strand
AACGTAGCGTTAAAGCCGTAATTGCTGTTGAGGTAGACTGCCAGAAGCGGCGCCATAGCTGTGGCAACGCTGGAGGCAGTCCCAATACCAGCCCATGGCCTCTCCCCGCCTCTTTGGCGTTGACATGTCAGCCACCATGGCGGGTGAGGCCGTTGTCGTGGCAGCCCATGGAAGTCCGTGGAAAAGGCGGAGGATGATGAGTACCAGCACGGACGTAGCCAAGGTATAGGACACGGCTGATATTGCCAGGGCCAGGGTGCCCCACACAAGGATGAACTTCTTGCCATGGCGGTCGCTCTCTCGACCGATCCAGGGACGTATGGTTACTGAGGTCACGGTGATGACGGTGATGACGCCTATGACCAGTCCCACTTGGGACTCCGTTCCGCCGATAGTCATAACGTAGAGGGGAAGGATAGGCAGAAGCATATTGAAGCCAGCAAAAGCGAAGAAGGCCGTAATCCAGATCAGGAGGAAGCTAGACGTGAAGAGCCTCTCACCCGGAAACGATGGGGTTTTCATTCGAGTAGGATCCTGGGTGTCGTGTCTCGCCTCTCCGGTCAGAGAGTCGCGAGCATTAGCTGAGTTAGGAACGCGTGTTCTTCCGCCCTGGTTGACGGTATGAGCCTCGCGACCCTCTCAAGAAAGATGATACTACGTGCAACGCGTATTGACTATGGCCTGCTTCGATTTGGCGTTGCCGACCGCTCCGGTCGTGGGATAGCCGCGGGCCCACTTCAAAGTGCCATGGCAGTGGTACAATTAAAGTGAGGGACAGTCTTGAGTAACGTGCGCAGTACCTAGCATTCTAGCCCAACGAGGCAGATCGCCCTGATCGCCAAGGACTAAGAGTTGATATCAGCCTGGTAAGCTGGCGGAGGTAGGTGGTTGTGATGAATACCAAAGAGGCCTATTACTATCGTGCCTTGTACAGAGTAGCTAAGACGATCAACTCCACCCTTGATACCGATGAGCTGTTGAGGATTATTGCATCCAGTACGGCTCAGGCACTAGGTGTGAAGGCATGTTCGCTCATGTTACTCAGCCCGGACCGCAGGGAGCTCCATCATACGGCATCTTACGGGCTGAGCGAGCGATACATTCGCAAGGGACCGCTGAAGGTAGACTTCAGCATGGCCGAAGCACTCGAAGGGCGGTCTGTAGCCGTCTTTGATGCCGGCAAAGACCCCCGGGTCCAGTACCGGGAACAGGCCGTCCAGGAGGGCATCGCCTCGATTCTCTCTGTCCCGCTCTTCCTGTGGGGAGAGATCATCGGCGTGATGCGCGTTTACAGCGCTGAGCCCAGGGAGTTCGGCCGTGAGGACATTGAGTTTATAGGGGCTGTCGCCAATCTAGGGGCGATCGCTCTTGAGAACGCCCAGCGGTACGAACAGATGAGGAGGAACTACGCTGAGGCCCGGCAGAATCTTCTCGAGTTGTATGCCACCTGGCGCGAAGAGCGTTCGCCTGAGATGCCTGCCATCCCGGAGGCGGGACAAGCAGACTGAATGGGAGGTGGAGTCCGTAGCCTTGTAGCTTTCACCGCCCTGCGAGGCTATGAGCGCTTGGCAGCTTGCGAGGCCTCTACACACTCCCCGCTCGCTGGCCGGAGATGGCGTAGAGGCCTGATTCTTTGGCGGAAGGTTGGCAGTAGCGATGGTGATGCCTACAGGTCCTACGTCGAGTCCAAGGTGAAACCCGCAATACACGTGCGGATGACCATGTAGATTCCACCTTGGACTGGGTTTAGTACTTTGAACTCTCAGAATCTGAGGCATTCCTGGAAAAAGGCGATGAGCGTTTCAGCTAAGCATCCGGCGTCAAGAAGAGCCATCACCAGGCGTTTGGCACGAGTGGGCGCTGCGTGGGTCGCCCATGCTGCCACCCTGTTCGTCTCCTCGGTCTGCTCAGTGCACTGGTGTTAATGGTCGTTGGGATGGACGTGCGCCACCCTGGCTATGTTGGCATGATCGTATTCTCGCTGGCGATACCCTTGTTGCTTGGCTCCACCTGAGCGCTTATTCTAGCAGTGATCACGGTCTTCGGTGTCATCGCACGTACGGCATTCGAGGGCAGAACCTTATTGAACGAACTGGATAGCTACAGAGCCTGTACCGAGCGACTAAATTATGGTCTGGTGCCTGGTATTTGGTGAGAAAGGTTTGCACCAACTCCTGACTCTGCGTCGCCGTGAGGCGGTCTGTGCGAGGCTGGCACTGACACTGTAATAGCTCAATGCTCGGGTATCCGTCCTTACGGAAATGGCCGAAGTCAATCACGGCGCTCAAGAATCCGTCCCGGCCCAGGGCATATTGATGAACTCCTTCTATAGTGTGTGGGGCTGATAGTTAGGAGGTGATAGGCTAATGGCGATTTTCAGAGACCGGGAAGAGGCCGGCCGGTTCCTGGCAGAGGCTATGAAAGATCTCAAAGGCAAAGAAAACACGCTGATTCTGGCCATCCCCAGAGGAGGGGTGATCATTGGAAAGACCATAGCGAAAGAGCTGCAACTGCCACTCGATATTATTGTCACCCGCAAGATTGGTGCTCCGGGTATCCCGGAGCTTGCCATGGGCGCCACAACCTCCGAGGGAGGCACCCTTTGGAATGAAGATGTTGTCAGGGCGACGGGGGTGCATGAGGGATTCAAAAAGGAATCGGAGCGTTCTCAAATTGAAGAGGCAAAGAGGCGGGAAAGGCTCTACCGGAGGAACCGGTCTCCCCTGGCCCTGGCAGGTAAGGAAGTTGTCCTGGTCGACGATGGGGTAGCTACCGGTTTTACAATGGAGGCAGCCATCCGCGCCGTCAGGAAGAACGACGCAGGTGAGGTTATTGTGGCTATCCCCGTTGCTCCCCGTGACACGGCGGCTCGCTTTGCAACTCAGGTTGATCGTCTGGTAGTACTTGCAACTCCAGAACCGTTCTACGCTATCAGCGTCTTCTACCGAGATTTTGAACAGGTAACCGATGCCGAGGTCGAGAGGATTCTTGAGGATGATGGCGAAGACCATGGCAATCATGAAAAGCATCCCTGAGTGAGGATGCAAGCCACATGTTTCGAGATGCCTGATGACACTATGTTGCTTTTGGATGGCGGCAAATACTCGGGAAGCGGGGCAATAGTTCGCTTTGGGGTTGCTCTGGCGGCTCTAACAGGGCAAGAGCTCCGGCTGACCAACATTAGGGCCAGGCGGGATCATCCGGGTCTTCGTCCCCAGCATGTGACGGCGGTGCAAGCAGTAGGTTCACTTTGCTGCGGTTCCCTGGACCTGGCCACCGTGGGCTCCAGGGAGTTGGTCTTCTCCCCTGGCCCCCTCTCTCAAGGTGGTATGTTCCAATGGAACATCGGCACAGCAGGCTCCACAACCATGCTGGCTCTTTCCCTTCTCCCCATAGCCGCCTTTGCTGCCCAGCCCTGCACGTTCCGTCTTACCGGAAGCCTTTTCCAGGACTTCGCCCCGTCTGCCTTTCACTTCCAGCACACTCTCCTTCCCCTTTTGGGTAGGATGGGCCTGAAGGCTGAGCTTCGCATGCTCCAGCCTGGCTATGTCCCCAAGGGCAGTGGCACTGTTGAGCTATGGGTAGAGCCGGTCCATGGGGCTCTGAGGCCAATGGTGCTGCTGGAATGGGGAAGCCTTCGGAGATTATGGGGCATTGCCCTTTCCTCACACCTGCAGCAGCGACAGGTAAGCCACCGCATGGCAGAGCGTTGCCAGCAAACCCTCGACCGCCGAGGTCTTAAGGCGGATATGGACATCGTCTATGATGAGGCTGCTATCCAGCCAGGGGCTTGCCTCGCCTTGTTCGCCGAGAGTACGAGCGGGGCTATCCTCGGCAGCGACCAGGCAGGGGCCATCGGCCGTAGAGCCGAATCCATTGGCGAGTTTGTAGCCCGCACCATGCTGGAGGGACAACACGTCCGCATCCGAGGGGTAAACTACATACGTAACTAGGATCCAGATTGGAGGACACGACGTGACAACGGCCGATGAGGCGAGGACAGAGGAGCAGGTTGCTGAAGATCGCCTCTGGCCCGGCACAGAGATTGGAGGACCAGAGCAACGCACGAGCAACAGACACTGCGCCATCGCCACCGTACTCTGAAGGATTCCAGAGACTGACTACCACAAGCTCAAAGAAGCTGCACGTTCCTTCACTTGGTTCATTCCTCTTTATGAAGAGTACGTCATCGTCTATCCCTTCGCGGTCACGCACGGCGGGGAAGGGTCGGGAACGGGGCGAATAGGAAGAGCATACGCGCGGGTACTCTATCCGAGTCCGAGGCTGGAAAGGTCTGCATGGGATATCGTGATTGCGATAGTAGCGCACGAGTTGGCTCATATCGCAGTTTGCGAAGAATATTCTCCTCCCGACAGTGCCGAGGGCAAGGCCCAGGAAGACATCGTCTTCCAACGCATCTGTGAATGGGGATTCCCGCGGGAGGCAGAGAAGCACAGGGCACTCAACAAGCGGAGGGATCACTCGAGGGCATTTGGATAGGAAGCAAGAAGCTTACAGGGAGTCAACGGGTAGAAGCTTAAGTATGGCAAGAATGAGCCCCGCAAGCCAGATGCGAGGGCTCGCCTCATACCCGGTCTGAGAAAGGGGTATCGGGGAAACGATGAAAAGGATGCTTATCACGCGCTTTTTCGGCGCGCTGATTCTCTTGTGTCTGATCTTCTTCCTACCCGCCGGAACCATCTGGTACTGGCAAGCCTGGGTTTATCTGTTGGTTCTGTTCGTGCCAGTTACGCTTGTGGTAGTCTACTTGTCCAAGCGTAGCCCGGACTTGTTAGAGCGAAGAATGAGGACGAAGGAGACAGAGCCTCAGCAGAGCCTGATCACGAGGTTGGGAGTGATCTCCTTCTTGATAGTGTTTGTTGCGCCAGGTTTTGACCGGCGTTTCGCCTGGTCGTCAGTCCCACCATCATTGGTAATTCTAGCGGATGCTGTGGTCATTGCAGGGTATGCTTTGGTGGTGTGGGTGTTCAAGGAAAACCGCTACGCGTCCCGCATCGTCGAGGTTGAAAAGGGGCAGACAGTGGTGACCACTGGGCCATATCGCATCATCCGGCACCCGATGTACCTGGGTGCGATTCTGATGTATGCGTTCACTTCTCTGGCATTAGGGTCCTATTGGGGGACGATTCCCGCTCTTGGCCTTCTGGTACCGGTTCTGGTGGCCCGGATCAATAATGAAGAGGAAGTGCTTGCCAGGGAGTTGAAAGGCTACAAGGAGTATATGGACCGCACGAGGTATCGGCTGATACCCGGCATATGGTGACATACCACCGGTGAGCAGCCTTGTAGGCACATTCGGACCCGTCCGTAGCGACTAATATCTTAAACATCGCATCCTCCCATTTGCCGGGATATGGCCCCGCATGCCCACATCGTGATGTTTAGGGCAGCGAAACAACAAGATTCAAGGGCCGTGATTGTCGGCCCTTGAATCTTGTTGTTGGCGGTGCCGCCCTGTACTTGACCGAACGAGCTAAATACCAGACCTCTATGTGACCCGTTTCATCTCGGCGGCCGGCCTGAAGAGCAGCACTGTGCCGACAATGAAGGACACGATAGCGGCGACAGCACCCAGAATGATGTTGTTCCACATCAGCCCGGTGTTGCCCGTGAACCCGTAGACCCACGGCGAGGCTATGAACCAAAGGCCGATCACCGTCACAACGTAGCTCAGCCATCCGTACACTGCCATACTCTCTCACCTCCTCCCGCTAAGACTCAGACGGCACCCATCCAAAACATAAACCGACCCAGTGGGTCGGTTGAATTCACTGCATCGCAAGCCCGGCTTCATCTCCGAGCCTCCTGCCTCTCTCTTAAGGCATATCGTCTATATCTTCCATATACATCATACTTCACGCGCTGGTTAGTTTCAAGGCCGCCGTGCTTCGTGTTTATTGTCTAGAACTACGATAGTAGCTGGCAATACTGCTTGAGTATCGACAACACGATTTCTCTGCTCTGGATGTCACGGCGTGCCCTGGTCTTGGCCCGTGGCTCCAGAAGCAGCGTCTCAGGACGCCGATTACTATGATAAGCCCTGCCGTTCTGCTATGATGTACGTGGTAGTGTAGCGCCTGCCTACTTGTGCCTCGCAGGTGTCTAGCATCAGAGAACCGGCAATTAGCGATGTCTCGCCACTGCTCGACTTGGACAAGCAAGTGAGTTACTTGAATCCCGTTGGCGAGACCTTGAAGGTCTACCTGGACAACTCTATCATCGGCCGGTTGGTAGACATCGCCAGAGGCATCGAGCCTCCGGAGCGTAGGCTTGAAGAAGATATGGCTGTCTTGCCTGGACTGATAGCTTTATGTCGGAAGCGGAAGTACAGGCTCTGTATCTCTGTTGATGCTAAGGCTGAGATCGCCAGGGTGAAAAAGCTCGACCGGCGCGAGGAGTTGTCTCAGCAGTTGCAAGGCTTTGAGCTGCTCCCGGCGGCCCTTGACAGCCAGGAGGCCGCTTCGTTGGCAAGTTCTCTGAACGAGTTCCTGCTATCCAAGACCCGCATCACCAAGCCGAAGAAGGAACAGGCATTGCGCTGGGATGCTTTTCACCTGGCTTCCTGCAGACTGAGCGCATGCGACGTATTCCTGACAACCGACTATGCTTCGATATGGACGCACCGTCACGCCATAAAGCGTCTCTGTGGCATTAACGTCAGGAGGCCGGCAGAGTTTTATGAGGAGCTTGCGCTCCCTCGGCCTGTACACAAAATGGAGAAGCGTCAGATAATACACGTGGACCTGGATGCTTTCTTTACCTCGGTAGAGGAGCTTCTGGATCCCTCCCTTAGGGGCAAGCCTATTATCGTCGGTGGTGATCCAACAGGGCGGGGAGTAGTGGCGTCAGCCTCTTACGCGGCTCGCCGCTACGGAGTCCGCTCGGCTATGCAGGCCAGAATAGCGGCCCGACGCTGTCCCGAGGGGATATTCCTGCCGGTGAGGATCGAAGTTTATCGGGAGTACTCGAAGCGGGTCATGTCTCTGCTGCGAGAATACGGTGACCTCCTTGAGCCGGCATCGGTAGATGAGGCGTTTCTGGATGTGACTAGAATGGGGGCGTCCTTTGACAGTGCTGCGGAGACAGCGCGCGCCATCCAGGACCGCATAGGCAAAGGAATTGGTCTTCCCTGTTCCGTGGGGGTTGCCAGGAGCAAGCTTGTAGCCAGGATTGCCTGCCGTTCTGGCAAGCCGGGAGGCTGCACTGTTGTGCCCCCTGGCCAGGAAGAGAGCTTCCTGGCACCGATCCCGGTAGACAGACTCTGGGGCGTAGGACCGAGAACAAAAGCTCGGCTTGAAAGCATGGGTGTACGTACGACTGGAGAGCTGGCCTGTGTCCTCCCTGAGCGGTTGGTCCTTGAGTTCGGCCACCGCGGGCTTGTCATGTACCAACACAGCCGGGGGATAGACGCAACCCCAGTAACGCCCAGGCGCCCCCTTAAGTCGGTCAGCCGGGAGCATACCTTTGAACGCGATCTGGATGATCCTCAGATAGTGGAAGATTCTCTTCGGTCCCTGACGGAGTCCCTGGCGTTGAGGCTCCATCAGCTTGGCATGAAGGGAAGGACAGTAACCGTCAAGCTACGTTACTCAGACTACAGCACTTTCACCTGCAGCCGAAGCCGTGCATTGGGTCTGGACACCGCAGGAGAGCTCTACCAGGCAGCTCTGGACTTGCTGAGGGGGCACTGGCGACCGCCCAGGAAGTTACGTTTAGTCGGCATCAAGGTGAGCAATCTAAGAACCGAAAGCAATCGAGCCTGAGAGCCAACACGGAACCTCGTGATCCAGCAGGTCATGCAACATGTAGCCCGGCATAGTAATCACCTCTTAACAATACGCGGCGTACGTTTAGTTCAACAGTGATAACTTGTCCGGGGCAACGAGGATAACGATGAGGCCCTTCACTAAATTTAGGAGGCGGAGATGGAGAAGGAGATCGGCAGAGTAACCCACTACTTTAGCCACCTGAATGTCGCCGCAGTAGAGCTAAGCGACACGATCTCGGTAGGGGACAGAGTCCACTTCTACGGCCATACCACAGACTTCGTCGAGACTGTCGAATCTATGGAGGTGGAGCACAAGCACGTGCAGACGGCGGGCCCAGGTGACGATGTTGCTATCCATGTGCTGCAACACGTCCGCGAGCATGACAAGCTCTTCAAGGAGATATAGTCAAGTTGCGAATAGTTCCAGACACCCAAGTGCAGTGTCAGTCACCGGAGGAGGAGATTTCCGGGTACGCAGATAACAATCGCCCCGAGTAACCAACTTCCATCCGGTCTGAAACGCCTCTGGCTACCCTTGGAACCGGCCTTCACTGCTCAGGCACTAACTCTTCGTTGACTTCTGAGCTCGTGAACACCCCGACTCCTTGTCAGCCAAAGACCCGACCGGCGCCTCGTTACCCGGGGCGACTTCTAGGAGGCTGGACACCAACCTCTCTTATCTCAAGTAATACTAGCACTTCCGGTAGCGCTTGTCAACTTTTTCACAAAGGATTTAACAACTTATGCCTCGTTCCCGTAACGAAATTCAAAGGATAGTGGTACTATATATTGCTAAAGCAGGCACAAGAGTATCATGCACCGGACACCCCCTGCGGGTTTGTACTGGACTGGAGTGGAGTAGTCGTTCTGCGTGGACATGTTGCCACTGAGCGCCAGGAGTTCTTTGCCAAATACTGCGCGGTGGGTACTGTGCATAACAGACGTTTGTCAACGAATTGAGATCGCTTCCCAACCCCATGGCTAGCCTGGTTTGGAAATGAGGACGCTACAGCACATCTGGGTCGGGAGGCTCGAGACCCCAGCCCTTTCTGAGCAGCCCATCGAGATAGTTGAGCGGAAGGGGATAGGCCATCCTGATACTATTTGCGATGGCATCATGGAAGAAGTCTCTCGTTCCCTCTCACGAGAGTATCTCTACGCATTCGGTTTTATTCCTCATTACAACGTCGACAAGGGCCTCCTGATAGCCGGCGCCGCGGAGCACAGGCTGGGTGGTGGCCGGGTCCTTAAGCCCATGCGGTTCATCTTTGGTGACCGTGCCACCTTCGAGGTGGACGGCAAGCGCCTGCCAGTTGAAGAAATAGTTGTCAACGCGGCAAAGCGGTGGCTATCTCGGAACCTCCCCCGCATCGATCTTGACCGCCATATGGTGTACCAGGTTGAGCTTCGGGAGGGCGCTCCAGAGCTGGCCGGGATCTTCCGGAAGGCCCGCGGCCTCTTGAAGGCCAACGATACGTCGGCTGCTGTTGGCTATGCGCCCCTGACTGAGACCGAGCGGCTTGTGCTTGAGGCCGAGCGTTTCCTGAACTCGCCGCCCTTCAAAGGGATGTTTCCTGAGACCGGACAGGATGTCAAAGTAATGGGGTTTCGCGTCAAGAGGTCCATTGATCTGATATTAGCGATGCCGCTCCTGGACCGCTATGTTACGGGGGAGGCATTCTACTTCCGTCGTAAAGAGGAGATCGTCCACGCGCTACAGGTTCACATCGGACCCCTGCTACGCGATATCGTGCGGGTTCATATATCGTTCAATACCCTGGACTTGCAGGGCAAGGGAGTCGAAGGCATGTACTTGAGCGTTCTGGGTACTTCGGCCGAAGATGGCGACTCTGGTGAAGTGGGCCGGGGTAATCGCGTCAATGGCGTCATCTCTTTGAACCGGCCGGTGCCGGCAGAGGCCGCTTCGGGCAAGAACCCCATCAGCCATCCCGGCAAGATATACAATGTGCTGAGCCACAAGCTGGCAGAGCGTATCCACCAGGAGGTGCCCGGAATCCGGGAGGTCTATGTGTGGCTCTGCAGCCAGATAGGGTCACCAATCGATCAGCCGCGCATTGCAGCAGCCCAGCTGGTGTTGGACCCAGATATGCGCCCCAATGGGATCAGCTCAGAGGTCAAGGGAATAATCCAGGACGAGCTGTCTACGATCGGGAAGCTGGTGGAAGACTTGGTGGCAGGGAAATATCGACTCTACTGATCCTTGCTGATGCTTCGCGATCTCCCCCACGCCCCTCGCATGTTCAGGTCGGTCCTGCATTGGACGCAGAGGCCCTGCTCCATCCCCACGATCTCCGTGTGGTACCGCTCCCGCCAGACGGCGAGTTGCCCGCATGCCGGACAATGGGTGTTCACCCTTGTTGCCTGAGGGACGTTGCCTATGTAAACGAAGTGGAGCCCCGCCTTCTTGCCGATATCGTAGGCCCTCTCCAGGGTGGAAAGAGGCGTGGAAGGGAGATGGCGCAGCATGTAATCTGGAAAGAAGCGCGTTACGTGCCAGGGTGTTGAGGCCCCCAGGGTCTCTGCGACCCAGTGGGCGATGCCTTCAAGCTGCTCGTCATCATCGTTCATAGTCGGGATAATGTTCGTGACTACCTCCACGTGCATGTCCCACTTGAACTTGGCCCGTTCGGCCGACTTCAGGACGCCCTTTACCGATGGGATTTTGGCAAGTTCCCGGTAGAAGGTATCCTTGAAGCCCTTGACGTCGACCCGGAAGGCATCCAGGTAGGGGCCGATGGTGTCCAGCGCTTCTTCGGTCATGTAGCCGTTGGTGACATAGACAGTGTATAGCCCCTTCTGCTTGGCAAGCCTGGCCCCATCGAAGGTGAACTCGAACCAGATGGTTGGCTCGTTATAGGTCCAGGCGATGCCCTCGCACTGAGTCTGGATAGCACGGCGCACGCTCTCCTCGGGTGACATCTCCTGGATACCGACCTCTTGCGCCGAGCGGGCGGCGGCGATCTCCCAGTTTTGGCAATGGCGGCAGTGGAAATTGCATCCCCAGGTGCCCAGTGAGTAGACGAAGCTACCGGGATAGAAGTGGAAAAGGGGCTTCTTCTCGATAGGGTCGACCTCGGCGGCCGTCACCTGCTGGTAGTTTATGGCGTACATCGTGCCGTCGATGTTTTGCCTGCCTCTGCAGACCCCATAGCCTCCGGGCTGAATCCGGCAGCGCCACTGGCACACGTGGCACCGCACCGTTCCATTTGGTAGCTTCTCATAAAGCAGTGCTTCGCGCATGGTTAGCTCCTCGTGAAGGCAGGGCATCACTCATGGATTCCTTCTATCAAGGTCTGCTGAGCCTCGTTTGCCACATGGGCTAGTAATAGCTTAGTAGGGGCCTCTTAACATCGGAATAACGTGCTTCAAAGCGGTCTTACAGAACTGTAAGGACAACTTCTCAGAGATTCACCGTTAGGTCAAAGTGGTAAAATAGAGATGGAGAGGGCTTTCGAGTAACATTCATAGCACGCAAGGCTCTAAGACTGGCCATGGGATCTGCCCCCTGATTGCCGATCTTGAGAGTTGGTTTGGCGCTAACGAACGCCAGGGAGGTGTTGTGATGGATACCAAAGAAGCTTACTATCGTGCCCTTTTCCAGGCTGTCACCACCATTAACTCGACCGTCGATACACACGAGTTACTGACAGCCATAGCAGCAAGTACGGCTCAGGCGCTAGGAGCGAAAGGCTGCTCGCTCATGTTGCTCAGCCCAGATCGCCGGGAACTATACCATACAGCGGCCTATGGCCTCAGTGGCTGGTACGTCCGCAAGGGGCCTCTCAGCGTGGACCTTAGCATGGTTGATGCTCTGATGGGCCGGCCCATGACGGTGTGGGATGCCGGAACAGACCCCCGGGTCCAGTATCGGGAGCAGGCAGTACGAGAGGGCATCACGTCTATTCTTTCAGTGCCGCTCTTCCTGCGGGGAGAGGTTATTGGTGTCGTGCGCGTCTACACCTTAGAACCCAGGGAATTCAGATCGGAGGATATCGAGTTCGTTGAGGCCATCGCCAACCTTGGGGCTATTGCTATGGAGAACGCTCAGCGTTACCAAGAAGTAAAGGGGAAATACGCCGAGGCCCGTCAGGATCTCCTCGATCTCTATGCCAGGTGGCACGAGGAACGTTCGCCTGAGGTACTTGTCGGCGGGGAGGTGGGATGAGAGGATTGAACAGCTTGTTGAGATCATAGCCACGCAACTCTCGCTGCCCCCTTCAACGCTATGAGCAAACGGGCCTCTATACTTTCCCCGGCTAGCCGGGGAAAGTATAGAGGCCCGTTTCCCTGATAGAGGGTGGCTGAGTTAACTGATCTCCCTAACCAGCCCCAGGTAGCGGTCCCAAGGTATAGCGGTCCAGGTCTCCGTGATAGCGTGCCCAAAGGACCTGACGATAAGGGCCGCCTGTGATGCCAACCGCTCGTCGGGGGCATCGAAGACATCCAGGTAATCATACGGTCCCAGCAGCGAGTAGCTGGCCAGCCACTTGACCTGTGGACATTGAGTCTTCAGCTTCTGAGTGACTGCCCTACCCAGCTCTTCTACGCTGCGGGGGTCCTTGACTGCCTCGGTCGATAACTTGGTCAGCATTACGTACGTTGCCATGGCAGTCTCCTGAGGGCAAGTTGTGGGACGGACAAGAAATCCGGCTCACCTTAGTGGCCGGGCCCAGTTGCGGCAACGCCGGCAAGGACCTCGCTGGCCAGTTTCTCCATCTGGCGGGCTTGGACTTCCAGATCGTCGATCGAGACGATTCCCACGAGTTGGTGACTACGATTGAGGACCGGCAGTCTGCGTACTCTTTTCAGCTCCATGAGCATGGCGGCTTCCTGGAGACCCTGATCCTCATAGGCGCAAGTGACCTCGTGCGTCATAATGTCTCGGACCTTCGTCGAATTCGGGTCACGCCCTTCGGCGATGGCTCGCACTGTGATGTCCCGATCAGTGAGGATTCCGCGGATCCGGTCACCGTCGCATATGGGCATCGCTCCAACGTTGTGGAGCTTCATCTTTTCGGCCGCTTCTCTCAGCGCACAGTCTGGGTGGCAATACTCGATCTCTTTGGTCATGATGTCCTTGAGTTGCATGGCGCTTCTCCTTCTACTTTTCAGCATTCCGCAATCGCTCCAGCGCCGTTTCTGTAGTTTTGCGAATCCTCCCAAATTGATAAGCCATGCGAGCGCTTGACCGGGAAGCTAGTATCTCTCCTCCTGGCGATATCCACTTAGGGGTTGCCCTTTTCGACATACTCTTTCAGCCGGAGAGGAGATGTGGCTCGTCGCACGCACGAGGCTGCTAGTGGTTTCCCTGCAATCTCTCGGAACCAGCTCTGTACCCTATAAAAGGTTACAACGGCGCCGGTGAAATTCGAATGACGTGAGCTTCTCTGGTGTTGCAGATCGTAACCATGATGCTTGGGAATGGGGACTTTACCTTTAAGCTTGCCCCAGGAGACGCAAGCCTGAGCTAAGAAACCAATGAAGAAAGGTATGGGAAGCGCTATTCAGTGAGGACGGCGAACTACGAAAGTGTTGGGATTGTCATCTGAAGAGAGGTACGGTCCTCTCTACCGAGCCGTACGTGACAGGGACTTGCAGGGGTGCAAGTGGCAGCCGTGGCGGGAATAGGTAAAGCAAATCGCCCTGAACAACCAGACTTCCTTAGGTTTGGCTTCGGGTCCCAAGCCTGGGAAACCCCGACTCTTCACTTGGCCAATAAATGGCCCTGCCAACCGGAACCCCAATCACTCAGGGCGCTCGAGGGGCGCTACTCCCTCTTTCCATACTTATGCTAGCACTACACAGAGACTTTGTCAATTATTTCACATAATAAACAGAATAGCCCTGAGTGACCTTTCAGATTACCTCACCAGCCCTCGGTGCCCTATGCTTCTTCCGGCTTCCACCGAAAATAATCGGCTTTCACCTACTCAAAGTTCGGTATCCTACGGTCCAACAAGTTTACCCTACTCAACCACTCAGGGCACTTTCTTTATACCAAAGTTCCCCCGGCATTTCACGTTTGGCCAGCTTTGCAATAAGTGCAAGATGTAGCCATTGCATGTGGATAACTCTGTGGATAACCTCATCGGTAAACCCATTGACTTTCGAGTGCATAATGGGTATAATCCAAACAAATGCCAAGGAGAACAGGCGCAGTCCACGTAGCCACTGTCAGGAGCACCTCCCGGGATAGGGTCTACGAGACTACCCTCCTGCGTCGTACCTACCGAGAGGACGGCAAGGTCAAGCACGAGACCCTGGGCAACATCTCCCACCTCCCTCCCCATGTCATTGAGATGATCAGGGGATCCCTTCAAGGTCAGATCTACGTCCCCGTATCCGAGTCTTTCGAGGTGGTCCGCAATCGCCCGCACGGCCATGTGGCGGCGGCACTGGGCACCCTGCGTAAGATTGGCTTGGAGGGGCTGCTGGCTAGCCGTCCCTCGCGAGAGCGGGACCTGGCGGTGGCCATGGTGGTTAGCCGTATCCTGAATCCCAGCTCCAAACTGGCCACCTGCCGGAGCCTGGAGGAAGAGACCAAAACCAGCACCCTGGGAGAGGTTCTAGGCCTGGGGTCCCTGGACGAGGATGATCTATATGGGGCCATGGACTGGCTGGTGGCCCGCCAGGGGAGGATCGAGGGCAAGTTAGCCAAGAGGCATCTGGAGGATGGCTGCCTGGTGCTCTACGATGTCAGCTCGACCTATTATACCGGCACTGAGTGTTCGCTGGCCAAGTTCGGCCATAACCGGGATGGGAAGGCGGGTTTCCCCCAGATCGAGTTCGGGCTGTTATGCAACCGGGAAGGGTGTCCAGTTGCAGTGGAGGTGTTTGAAGGCAACGTGGCGGACCCCAAGACCCTGGGATCCCAGATCAAGAAGGTGCGCCAACGGTTTGGGCTGAAGCGGGTGGTGATGGTGGGAGACCGGGGCATGATCACCGAGGCTCGCATCCGGGAGGAGTTGTCGCCGGTGGAGGGGCTGGACTGGATCACCGCTCTTAGGGGGCCGGCTATTAGACTTCTGGCCGAGGAGGGCGCCATACAGCTTTCCCTGTTTGATGAGCGGGACCTGGCGGAGATCTCTTCTCCCCAGTATCCAGGGGAGAGGCTGATTGCCTGCCGCAACCCGCTCCTGGCCCAGGAGAGGGCGCGCAAGCGGGAGGAACTGCTTAAGGCCACGGAGAAGGACCTGGACAAGATCGTAGCAGCTACGGGAAGGCAGAAGGGAGGACTGAAGGGCAGAGCCCAGATCGGTCTGCGCGTGGGCGCAGTGATCAACCGCCATAAGGTAGCCAAGCACTTCAAGGTGCAGATCACCGAAGAAGGGTTCTCCTATCAACGCAACACGGAGAAGATCTCGGCGGAGGCAGCCCTGGATGGTATCTACGTCATCCGCACCAGCGTACCTGCGGAGAACCTTAGCGCCCAGGACACGGTAGGCGCCTACAAGGGCCTCTCAGCGGTGGAGCAGGCCTTTCGAAGCCTCAAGATGATCGACCTTAAAGTGCGTCCTATCTATCACCGCCTTGAGAGCCGGGTGCGAGCCCACGTGTTCCTCTGCATGCTGGCCTACTATGTGGAGTGGCATATGCGTCGTGCCCTGACCCCGATCATCTTCGACGACGAGGAGCGAGACGTGGCCGAGGCACTTCGGGAGTCGGTGGTCACCCCGGCCAAGCGCTCTCCCAAGGCACAGGCCAAGGCCCAAAGGAAGCGTACCATTGACGGTGAGCCGGTCCACAGCTTCCAGACGCTATTGGACGACTTGGCCACCATCAACAAGAACCATGTCCACTTCAAGTCGTCCACCACAGCTGGTCGCAAGGCACTGGCCTTCGACCAGATCACTACCCCGACCTCCCTCCAGCAACGAGCCCTCGATCTGCTAGGCGTCTCTCTCTCCCTGTAGCCAGAACAGCGCATTTCGCCCCAAAGCTAATTTCTTCCATTCCGTACGTGTTTTCCGCACCCACCTTGGGGGAACTTTGGTTTATAGCATGCCCAGGAGTCATTTCGCAACTCGGAGCAGTGTCGAAAATCAGCGTCATAATCTGATAATAAGAGCGCATGGGGTATTGAGAAGGGAGAATCATTGTACAGTATTCGTATGTTGCCTCAGCTCCAATGCGGTAGCCCCGGCGGGAAATTCCAGTTGGGATGAACGAAAGAATGACTGAGCGCGTAGCCGAAACATCATTCTGCTGCTCTATTTCCTCATGAACAAGCTAACTAGAAGCATACTACGGTTCAGGGGGACGAATACTTGACGAAACTCACAAGAGAGGGTATTATGTATTGTGAAAGAAAGAACAGAGGCCAACGTGGTTCCGCCGTGGAGCGCCTGGCAGGGTTCCTGTCGGGCGCG
>Ga0209751_10003117_pt1 | contig 16184 bp, 16 predicted proteins | sample RifCSP13_1_FD_184019 | JGI IMG/M metagenome (GOLD analysis project Ga0209751, IMG submission 184019) | Soil microbial communities from Rifle, Colorado - Rifle CSP2_sed 13_1 (SPAdes) (version 2) | ecosystem: Environmental > Terrestrial > Deep subsurface > Rock core/Sediment | place: Rifle... | reverse complement strand
ACCTCCTGTAACATCTCTGTCCGTTTCATGGTCTCCTCCTTGAAATTTAGGAAACCATACAATAGGACAATTCATGTGCTATAAAAAGGACAGTTTATGTGTTGCTGACACATATTAAAAAAGGGCTTGACAGATAATTATGTTTCTGGTATGTTAAACTCGAAATTCGAAATTGAAATGCAAGAAACGAAGTATGCAGGAATTGTTTTTAAGTAATATCAATAGTTGTTGAAACGATGGTTATCAGGCCGTGGGAGGCTTGCAAAAAATCTTCCACGGCTTTTTTTTTGTAATTACGGTAATCATTTCAATCCTGTTTACCAAAACAGCCCTGAAAGGGGCAGATTTTGAGCTTTTGAAAGGAGGTAATAAAATGGCAAAAGGTAAAGTAAAGTGGTTCAATGACACCAAGGGCTATGGCTTCATACAGCAGGAGTCAGGCGAAGATGTTTTTGTCCACTACTCTGCGATCACTTCGGAAGGCTTTAAGAGCCTGAAGGAAGGCGATGAAGTTGAGTTTGATATAACTCAAGGTCCGAAAGGGCCTCAGGCTTCCAATGTAAAAAAGGCATAGTTACTACGGGCTTTCGCCCGTATTGCTCTATTCCTTAACAAACAAATACCCCCCCGATGTTAACATTGGGGGGGTATTTGTTTGTAATTACTTACAAAGTTTGCTATCCTTTCCAGATGGAATTTCCATCCAAAAAAATATTCACCATATCGGAGCTTACTCAAGAGATAAAAACCTTGCTTGAGACAAGCCTTTATTATGTATGGGTTGAGGGTGAGATTTCCAATCTAAGGTCGCCAATCTCAGGCCATATCTACCTTACTTTAAAAGACGAGGACGCCCAAATAAAGGCTGTCATATTTCGCGGGCAGGCAAGATTTATGAAATTTAAATTAGCTGATGGCCTTCACGTGATATGCAGGGGCATGGTCAGTGTATATAAAGAGAGGGGCGAATATCAGCTCATACTGGATTATCTTGAGCCAAAGGGCATTGGTGCAGTACAAATTGCACTCCAACAGCTTAAAGAAAAATTGGCAAAGGAAGGTTTTTTTGATATAGCGCGGAAAAGGCCCCTCCCGTTTTTCCCGAAAAGGGTAGGTATCGTTACATCTCCGACAGGCGCGGCAATCAGGGATATTTTAAAAGTCTTTAAGAGAAGGTTTGCTGGTTTAGCTCTTTTGATCTATCCTGTCAGGGTGCAGGGCATAGAATCAGCAGGAGAAATTTCAAGAGGTATTGAGGCGCTCAATAAGATGAAAGACATTGATATCATTATCATTGCAAGGGGTGGAGGCTCTCAGGAAGATTTGTGGGCATTCAATGAAGATATAGTAGCAAGGGCTATATATCATTCAAATATCCCTGTGGTTTCAGCAGTTGGCCATGAAATAGATTGGACTATTGCAGATATGGTTGCAGACCTCAGAGCATCTACCCCGTCTGCTGCTGCGGAAATGGTTATTCGTTCAAAAGGGGAGTTTAAAGAAAAACTGAGCACCCTCAACTTTCAATTATGTTCTGCATTCAAAGATATTTTGTCTGGTAAAAAAATCTTTCTTCACAGATTAGAGCGTGGGTTGGTTGATCCATCCAGACGGCTAAAGGAGATAAGGTTGAGGCTTGGAGATATAACAGACAGGCTGAGCATTGCCACATCGCACTATTTTGAGATGATTAGGAAAGATTATAGCCACCTAACAGAAAGGCTCAACATCCTGAGCCCGCTCCATATTCTTGGAAGGGGATACAGCATTACAAGAAAACTTCCGTCCATGATTATATTGCGCAATGCAAAGGATGCAGTAGTTGGCGAAGATGTGAATATAATACTCTCAGAAGGAGAATTGTTCTGTAAGGTGGCAAAAAGCTCTCTGATTACACAGATTACAAAGATAGATTACACAGATAAAGAGTAGACTTTTAATCTGTGTAATCGTATTTAAAAAATCGGTGTAATCAAGAGGTATTTATTTTATGGCAGAGATAAAGTTTGAAGATGCATTGAAAAGGTTGGAGGAGATTGTGGATATCCTTGAAAGAGGAGAACTCCCGCTGGAAAAATCTTTAAAAATCTTTGAAGAAGGCGTAAGGCTTTCGAGGTTGTGTAATAAGATGTTAGACAAGGCTGAAAAGAAGGTAGAGATACTTATGCAGGATGAAAAGGGAGAAATAGGAGTTAAACCATTTGAACCAGCTAAGGAGTAGCCTTGGATCTTAATAGTTATCTAAAAGAGAAAGAAAATATTATCAATAAGGCATTGGATAGTCTTCTGCCAAAGGAGGATGAGTTTCCCCAGAAACTCCACAAGGCAATGCGGTATAGCGTCTTTGCTGGCGGGAAACGCATCAGACCTATCTTGTGTTTGGCCTCTGCGGAGATTTTTGAAGGAGTCAGTAATAATATTATCAATGTGGCCTGTGCCATTGAGATGGTACATACCTATTCATTGATACATGACGACCTTCCGGCCATTGATAATGATGACCTGCGGCGAGGAATACCTACAAACCATAAGGTATTCGGAGAGGCAATGGCAATACTTGCAGGCGATGCGCTTTTGACAAAGGCGTTTCAGATAATCAGCCAGAAGTCAGAAGGTAGGGTGGGCTTTGCCCACCATCAGCCTTCGACCTTACTACAGATTGTCTATGAGATAGCAGAGGCGGCCGGTTCTACAGGCATGGTCGGCGGGCAGGTTGTGGATATAGAGTCAGAAGGAAAAGAGGTGGCATTTCCTCTGCTTGAATACATCCATATACATAAAACCGGCGAATTAATCCTTGCCAGCTGCAGGGCCGGCGCCATCATGGCAAACGGAGATGATAAATCGCTGGATGCTGTAACAAAATACGGAGAAGCCATCGGTCTTGCCTTTCAGATAACTGATGATCTACTTGATATAGAGGGAAATAGAGAAGAGACTGGCAAGGCTGTAGGAGGGGATGTAAAAAAGGGGAAGGCCACATATCCGTCTGTTCTCGGTATTGATGAATCAAAGAAAAGGGCGCAAGAATTAGCGGGCATTGCTGTAGCGTCCCTCAATGATTTTGGTAGAAAGGCAGAGCCATTAAGAGAGATTGCAAGATATTTGGTAAAGAGGAGAAGATAAAACAATTAGGAATTAAAAATTACGAATTATGAATTTGAAAAACATTCTCATCGGTAATTCTTAATTTGTAATTCCTAATTCGTAATTGTATTTAAAATCGTATGTCCAAACTATTAGACACCATAAAAAATCCAGATGACCTAAAAAAGCTGACGCTTGAAAACCTGCCGACCCTTGCCGCTGAAATACGGGATGAGATTGTAACTACCACCTCTAAGGTAGGGGGGCATCTGGCATCAAGTCTTGGCGCTGTAGATATTGCCATTGCCGCACACTATGCATTTGATACCCCGAGGGATAAAGTAATCTGGGATGTAGGCCATCAGGCGTATGCCCACAAGATTTTAACAGGTAGGAGAGAAGCCTTTAAGACTATCCGCCAGATGGGCGGTATAAGCGGTTTTCCTAAGCCATCCGAAAGCATATACGACGCCTTTGGTGTGGGCCATTCTTCTACATCTATCTCTGCTGCTATGGGTATGGCTGTTGCAAGAGATTTAAAGCAGGAAAATTACAAGGTTATAGCTATTATTGGAGACGGCTCTTTAACGGCAGGCCTTGCCTTTGAGGGATTGAATCAGGCAGGCCATCTCAAGAAAGATATTGTTGTTGTCCTGAATGATAATGAGATGAGTATATCGCAGAATGTAGGCGCACTTTCCTCTTTTTTAAGCAGAAAGATTACAGGGAGATTGGCAACAAGACTGAAAAAAGAGGCAGAGGGGTTTTTCATGTCCATCCCGCGAATAGGCAGCAGGCTTCTTTCTTTTGCAAAACGGGCAGAGGATTCTCTCATAGCCCTGCTCACGCCTGGTATGTTGTTTGAAGGACTGGGTTTTCACTATATAGGTCCGATAGATGGTCATAATATAGACGAGCTCATAAATACCTTTAACGATGCAAAAGAATTAAAAGGGCCCATATTAATTCATGCGCTGACAAAAAAAGGGAAGGGGTATTTGCCGGCTGAGCAGGAACCGGTGCGGTTTCACGGTATTGGTCCTTTCGAAAAAGAAACAGGCAAGGCAGTAAAGTCTAAGAAGAAGATTGCTACCTATACAGAAATCTTTGGGCAGACGCTTGTTGAATTGGCTGAAAATGATAAAAGGATTGTTGCTATAACTGCTGCCATGCCTGAGGGCACAGGTCTTGACCAATTTGCAAAAACATTTCCTGAAAGATTCTTTGATGTAGGCATAGCAGAGCAACATGCAGTGACATTTGCAGCCGGTTTGTCAAAACAGGGCTTCATTCCTGTTGTAGCAATATACTCTACATTTTTACAGAGGGCGTATGATGAGATACTCCATGACATCTGCCTGCAGAATCTGCCTATAGTTTTTGCCATTGACAGGGGGGGGATAGTTGGCGCAGATGGACCAACACACCACGGCTTATTTGATTTATCATATCTCCGCCATATACCTAATATGGTTGTTATGGCCCCAAAGGATGAAGATGAATTGAGACATATGTTAAAAACTGCTGTGGAGTGCAAAATGCCGGCAGCAGTCCGTTATCCGAGAGGAGAAGGATATGACGTTGATCTTTCTCAGCCATTAAACAAAATACCCATAGGCAAGGCAGAGATTTTACGGGATGGTAGCGACGCAGCGCTATTGGCAATAGGCTCAACTTGTTATCCTGCATTAGAGGCCGCTCATAGGTTGGAAAAGCAAGGGTTAAAAATAGCCGTTGTGAATAGCCGTTTCGTGAAGCCTCTTGATGAGGATAGTATAGTCTCTATAGTTAAAAAAACGGATAAGATTATAACTGTGGAAGAGAATGCGCTTCAAGGCGGTTTTGGCAGCGCTGTGCTTGAGCTTCTTGAGCAATATGGGATTTCAGAGTGTAAGGCGAGAAGAGTAGGTATTCCAGATGAATTTGTGGAACACGGCTCTCAAAACGAACTGAGAGCCATTCTCGGTATTGACGCAGATGGGATAGAAAAGGCAGTGAAGGACATAATGAAAGGTCATGCTAAACATGCAGGTAATATAGGTGAAAGAAAAAGGGCGTATTGATGAGCTTCTTGTAAAGCGAGGATTGGCAGAAAACAGAGAAAAGGCTGCTGCTATTATTATGGCAGGCAGGGTGCTGGCACAAGGTAATATAATTGATAAGCCAGGCACAGAGATTGAAAACGAGACAGAGATAATCATTCTTGAGCCAAGCCCTTATGTGAGCAGAGGCGGGGTAAAACTTGAAGGGGCATTAAATTTTTTTGGCGTAGATGCGAACGATACCGTAGCCATGGATATCGGCTCGTCCACCGGCGGTTTTACCGATTGCTTGTTGAAAAAAGGGGCAGAGAAGGTTTTCGCTGCGGATGTTGGGAAGGGGCTTTTGGATTGGCAACTGAGAAATGATAAAAGGGTTGTAGTTTTAGAGGGGCGGAATATAAAGTATCTTGAATTTAGAGATATTGGAGAAAAGGTCGATATTGCAGTAATAGATGTTTCATTTATTTCGTTGGAAAAGGTTATTCCAAAGGTAAAAGAATTTGTAAAACCTAAAGGGCTTATTCTTTGTCTGATAAAACCACAATTTGAAGTTCAAAAAAAAGATATTGAGAAAAAAGGGATTATAAAAGACCCTGCAAAGCATAAAATGGTAATTGACAGGATAAAAACATTTTCTGAAGGATTAGGCTTTATTGTAAAAGGTGTTTGTGAATCAGTAATTAAAGGGGCTAAGGGAAATAAAGAATTCTGGATATGTCTGGAGGCTTTAAATGGCGACTAAAAAACTGGGAGAGCTTCTTGTAGATGCGGCCCTTATTACACAAGAGCAATTGGACAGCACACTTGAAGAAAGCAGGAAGCAGAAAGGGAAAAGGTTAGGCAGCCTGTTTGTGGAGAAAGGGTTTACTACAGAGTTGGATATTGCCCAGACCCTTGCATATCAGCTCAATATCCCATATCTTGACCTTCATACCGCAGTAATAGACCCTGAGGCAGTAAAACTGGTGCCGGAAAAGCTTGCGAAACAGCATATCGTTATTCCTATTTCACTGGAGAAAAGAAATGTTATTAAAATTGCCATGTCAGATCCGCTGAACATGGAGGCGTTGACTGATATCCGCTTTGCTACGAGCCGCGAATGCTCACCTATGGTGGCTACGACTACGGATATCCTCATGGCAATAAAGACTCAGTATCATCTTTCTGTTCCTATAGAAGATATTGTAGGGGATATGGTCAGAGAAAAATTTGTAGAGGTAATTTATGAAAGAGAATATTTAAAAAATACAGAGGAGCTGTTAAAAAAAAGCGAGGCGCCTCCCATTATAAAGATGGTGGATTCTATAATAATACATGGTATAGACAGCAGGGCAAGTGATATACATATAGAGCCTCATGAACGTACTGTAAAGCTGCGTGAGAGGGTTGACGGTCTTATGCGAGATGTTATGCAACTGCCAAAATGGGTACAGGGCGCGGTAACATCAAGGATAAAGATAATGTCAAAGATGGATATTGCAGAGAGAAGGATTCCGCAGGACGGAAGGATACAGGTGAGGGTAGCAGAGCGGGAACTGGACTTGCGGATATCAACACTGCCTACACAGTATGGAGAAAAGGTGGTCATGCGTATCCTTGATCCAAAATCTACAATACTTACGCTGGACGAAATTGGGCTTTCCAAAATTGCGAAAGAGAGGGTGGGCAATATTATAGATAGGCCGCAGGGTATGGTGCTTGTCACAGGACCAACCGGCAGCGGAAAGACTTCAAGTCTTTATGCAATGATCAGTTATATCAAGACGCCAACAGTTAACGTTATTACCCTGGAAGATCCTATTGAATATAAACTGGAAGAAGTCAATCAGGTAGCGATTAACGAAAAGGTCGGGCTCACCTTTGCGTACTGTTTGAGGTCTGTTCTCAGACAGGACCCTGATGTAATCTTCGTTGGCGAGATGCGGGATGCCGAAACAGCCGAAATAGCGCATCAGGCGTCCATTACAGGCCACTTAGTATTTTCTACTCTTCATACAACAGATGCTGTGGGAGCAATAGCGAGATTGAAGAATATGGGTATACAGCCATATCTTATTGCATCTGCTTTAAATGGAATTATTGCTCAAAGGCTTGTAAGAAAAATCTGCCAATCATGTAAAGAGCCATATATTCCGACAGAGGAAGACCTTTCAAAGATTGGTATGAAGGCAACAAGCAACAAAAAGCCGAAGCTTTTTAAGGGTAAGGGTTGTAATGACTGCAGCGGGACTGGATATCACGGCAGAACAGCTATATTTGAGGCATTGGTAGTTACGAATAAGGTAAAAGATATGATAGCCTCTGATACAGCAGAAGATGCTATAAAAAAGGCAGCTGTTTCCGGCGGCATGATTTCTATGTATGAAGATGGAATAGCTAAGCTAATGCAAGGTGTTACTACCTTTGAAGAACTGCAGCGTGTGGTCTTTGCTGAAGAGGGGACAATAAACACAGTCTGCCCACATTGTTCCGAGGTCATGAGTGTAGAGTTTACATCGTGCCCATACTGCGGCTACTCAGTTTCTCTCAACTGCCCTAACTGCGGTAAGAGGAGAGAAACTGATTGGTCCCATTGTCCATATTGCAGTACTGAATTTACCGATCCAACGCATTAATGAGGGCCACTGTTTAACTGCCATAGCCCGCCGTATGCCCCGTCCGCCTGAGGCGGATAGGCGGGGTTATTAACAGGCTGTTGAAAAAGTCATCAACAGCCTTGATTACACAGATTATAAAAAATGATTACACAGATATTTCAAGGAGTTTCAATCTGTGTAATCTAATCTTTTCTCTGTGTAATCAGAGATTGTTGAGTTTTTCAACAATCTGTTAACTATCCAATGGCATCCATCAGCAATCAGCTAATTCTACACGCCAACTATTCAAAACAAAACCCAAAACCCAAAAAAACCTTGACAATACCTATAATTATCTTGTAGTCTAAAATATTCTAAATTTTTAAGGATTATAAATGTTTGACGGTTTAAGTGATAGACTTAGCGTAATAATAAAAAAGATGAGAGGCCAGGGGAGTATGTCCGAGGCTAACATCCATGAGGCATTAAAGGATGTTAGGATGGCTCTTCTTGAGGCTGATGTCAATTTTGCCGTTGTAAAAGATTTTACTGAACGGGTCAAGGCAAAGGCAGTCGGCAAGGAAGTGTTAGAAAGCCTTACCCCTGGACAACAGTTTGTTAAAATTGTTAGTGATGAACTGGTAGAGATTTTAGGCGGAAGCTCTTCTGGTATTGAGTTTGGGACAAAACCACCTGTTCCAATCATGTTGGTTGGTTTGCAGGGCTCTGGTAAAACAACAACTGCTGCCAAACTTGCGCGCCATATTAAATCCAAAGGCAGAAACCCGTATCTTGTTCCTGCTGACATTTACAGACCGGCAGCCATGCTCCAGCTTAAAAGATTGGCGCAAGATATACATGTGGATATTTTTGACGCCGACAGCATGGGGGCAGATTTAAAATCTGTCCCCAAACCGCAGGACATATGTCAGGAGGCATTAAGGATTGCCGGCATTAAAGGATATGATACGCTTCTTGTAGATACTGCGGGAAGGCTGCATATAGACAACGAGTTGATGGATGAGTTAAAGGAACTGAAGGGTATCCTTAATCCAAAGGAAATATTATTTGTTGCGGACAGCATGACAGGCCAGGATGCGGTGAATACTGCGAAGGGATTTAATGAAGCAATAGGCATTACAGGAATAATCCTTACAAAACTTGACGGTGACACAAGGGGCGGCGCTGCCCTTTCCATAAAGTCTGTTACAGGCAAGCCTATAAAATTTATCGGTGTTGGAGAGAAAATAGATGCGATAGAGCCTTTTTATCCTGACAGGATGGCCAGCCGAATCCTCGGCATGGGAGATGTACTTACACTTATAGAAAAGGCTCAGGAGGTAGTGGGCGAGAAGAAGGCAAAGGCCCTTGAAAAGAAACTAAGAAAAGATGCGTTTACCCTGGAAGATTTTAAGGAACAATTGGGGCAGATAAAGAAGATGGGGTCTTTAGAAAATATACTTGCAATGGTCCCTGGTTTTAAAGAGATGCAAAAAAAGACAGGTGCCATGCCTGACGAAAAGGGTTTGGCTAAGGTTGAGGCCATAATAAATTCAATGACAAACGTGGAGCGGCTTAACCATATAATCCTGAATGCAAGCCGCAGACAGAGAATTGCAAAAGGCAGCGGCACATCTGTTCAGGATGTAAACAAGCTGATTAAACAGTATGTTCAAACTCGGGAGCTTATGAAAAAGTTTGCCAAAGGCGGCCTTCCAAGGATGGGAGGAAGAGGGTTTCTGCCGTTTTAAGAATAATGGTAAATCGAAGATTGGAAATTGGAAATTCAAAAGTGTTCTATAAAATGTAAAATCTAAAATTTATAATTCTCGCAAAGAGAACAAAGGAGGTATAATAAAGATGTCAGTTAAAATAAGGCTTACAAGGATGGGTGGAAAGAAGAAGCCTTTCTATAGGATAGTAGTGACGGATTCTAATTCTCCGAGGGATGGAAAATTCCTTGAGATAGTCGGGACATACGACCCGACAAAAAATCCCGCAAAGGCAGAGCTTAAGGAAAACGCTATACGTGGATGGCTTAAAAAAGGGGCTATTCCGAGTGAGACCGTAGGGAAGGTTTTGAACAGGGCAGGTATTCTATCTAAGATTGCTCAGGCAGTATAAAATAAAGAATAGAGAAAGCTCAGTGTATACAAAAATAGCCGCAGTCTACGGCCATGCTATTCAATCTAAACCGGAGGTGGGAAAATGAAAAACCTGATTGAGACAATCGCAAAGGCACTTGTTGACCATCCAGAGCAGGTCAAGGTGACAGAGGTTGAAGGAGAGAACACATCGGTGATAGAGCTTGCTGTTGCCAAGGAAGACCTCGGAAAAGTTATTGGTAAGCAAGGTCGGACAGCCAGGGCGCTACGCACAATCCTTACTGCCGCGTCAACAAAGATAAAAAAGAGGGCAGTATTAGAAATAATTGAGTAAAAAAGGGAATCTGATTACACAGATTAAAGAGTAGATTATGCAGATTAAAAATCAGTGTAATCGTTTTAAAAATCGGTGTAATCATGCTTAGTAAAAAGCAGTTTCTTTTAGTAGGTAAGATAGTTGGCGTTCACGGCATCAAAGGGGAGGTTAAGATATTTCCCTATGGCAGCTGTGATAAAAAACCGTGGAAGAAGCTCTATCTTTCCATGGATGAACAGAATGAAGTCTGTGAAGTTGTGGGCAATAGACCTAATAAGGGTGTCATCATTGCTATCCTTAAAGGATATACTGACAGAAACAGCGCCGGTAAACTGGTAGGTTATAATGTTTTTGTAGATACAGCAGAAATTCCACAACTTCCCAAAGATGAGTATTATAACTTTCAGTTGGAAGGGATGGAGGTTGTAACAGATGCAGGCAGAACAGTCGGCGTTATAACCAGCATAATTTCAACGGGTAGTAATGATGTATATGTAGTAAAAGGCCCTGTGGGTGAGGTATTGATACCAGCTACAAGCAATGTGGTGCTGAATATTGATATTAAAAAAGGGAAGATGGTAATCCACATATTAGAGGGGCTTTTGCCAAAAGCAGGCAATAGGCAATAGGCGAGAGGCCATGGGTAAAAACATAATTACTTACCTATCGCCTATGGCCCATTGCCTATAGCCTGTATTCAATATGAGATTTGACATACTGACCATCTTTCCTGATTTTTTTGGATCGCCTCTTAAACAGAGCATCCTTGGCAAGGCAATAGAAAAAGGGCTTATAGATGTCGGTATACACAACATAAGAGACTTTGCCCTTGATAAGCACAACACAACAGATGATTCTCCCTATGGCGGCGGAGATGGGATGGTCATGAAAGTAGAGCCCATTGTAAGGGCAGTTGAAGCGGTTAAGGGCAGCCGAAAGTCTGAGGTAAAAGTTATTCTCACCACACCGCAGGGAAGACAGTTGAATCAACAGATAGCCGCTGAGCTTGCTCAATCAAGCAATCTGATTATTATATGTGGTAGATATGAAGGTGTGGATGAAAGGGTGAAAGAACTGGTAGTTGATATGGAGGTATCTATCGGCGATTATGTTCTCGGCGGCGGTGAGATACCTGCCTTAGTGATTGTAGATGCAGTAACAAGGCTCGTACCTGGTGTTTTAGGATCAGATATGTCTGCAAGAGATGATTCCTTCTCAGAGGGTCTTTTGGAATATCCTCAGTATACGAGACCCGAGAGTTTCAGGGGATTGACGGTTCCGGATATCCTTTTATCAGGCAATCATCAGAAGATAAAAAATTGGAGGAGGAGGGAGTCAATTAAAAGGACATTAGAAAGAAGGCCTGATTTATTAGAAAAGGCTCAATTGACTGAAGAAGAAAAGAAGGCAATTAAGAATTAAAAATTGGGAATTAAAAAATTCGCAATTCGTAATTCTTAATTCATAATTTAAAAAAGGAGGTTTTATATGAATCCACTATCTAATATTGAGAAAGAGTATCTGCGTACTGATGTGCCTGAATTTAGACCTGGCGATACTGTGCAGGTAAACATAAAAATTAAAGAAGGCGATAAGGAGCGCATACAGGCCTTTGCGGGTACCGTTATACGGAAAAGAGGCAATGGGGTAAGGTCTACTATCACGGTCAGAAAGGTTTCCTCGGGCGTTGGTGTGGAAAGGACATTTCCCTTAAATTCACCGGCAATAGAGAGTATTAAGGTAGCAGGCAAAGGTTCCGTGAGAAGGGCAAAACTCTATTACCTGAGAGCCCTAAAAGGCAAGGCGGCGCGAATAAAGGAAGAGGCATAAGAGCAGAGTCAAAGAGTCATAGAGTCAAAATTAAAAAACTATTCTCCATGTTGCTCTGACTCTTTGACCCTCTGACTCTCTGACTCTAAGTATGATGGATGCCTACGAACAGGCGGCCTTTAAAAAAGGCTACAACCTTATTGCAGGGGTAGATGAGGCAGGCCGCGGGCCTCTTGCAGGGCCTGTAGTTGCAGCGGCGGTTATTTTCAAATTTCCACCGCCGCTTCATTTGGGCATAAGAGACTCAAAAACCCTTTCTCCTTCACAAAGGGATAATATCCTATTAAACATCTATCGCGAGGCTGTATCCGTTGGTGTCGGAGTTGTCTGGATGGACGAGATAGAGACAACCAATATCCATGCAGCGTCACTCAGGGCTATGGCTGACGCAGTTAAAAAGCTTAACCCTTCCCCTCAATTTATATTAGTAGACGGTCCATTCCCAATAAAAACCATATCAACGTCACAACTGCCGATTATAAAAGGCGATGCCTTGAGCGTAAGCGTGGCTGCTGCCTCAATAGTAGCCAAAATTGTCCGTGACAATATTATGGCTGCATATCACAATGCCTTCCCCCAATATAATTTTATAAAAAACAAAGGTTATGGAACATCAGAACATCTTGCAGCTATAAAATATTTCGGACCGTCTCCAATCCATCGGAGGGGTTTTAAAGGTGTAAAAGAGCACCTCGTTTAACCCAAAAAATACAGTTGCATTTTTTGGCAAACGCAATCCACTGATAGAAACTTTCAGGGGCAGGCTCTGGCCAAATACTGTAGTTGCCGATTCATCGGCGATTTTAAAAACGCCCATAAATGGGCAACTACTATACTTAAAACAGTATGCTCCGTTTTGTCCAGCCAGCTTTTCCTTGTCTTTGGCTCAAATCTTGCGTTTGTCCCGAAAAATAAAAATCAAATGCGTTATTCGGGTTAATCGGAAATTGAAGGTTGCAAAATGCAAATTTCAAGATGAAAGGTAAATACATTTTGCAATTTAAAATTTTCAATTTCCATTTTACAATAGAGCGAAGCGATAGATGACTAACGCAAGGATTGATATTGGCAAGAGAGGAGAGCTTCTGGCTGTTGATTTCTTGAAAAAGAACGGCTACAAGATTCTGGAAAATAATTTTAGATGCAGATATGGCGAAATAGATATTATTGCCATAGAAGGGAAGGCCATTGCATTTGTGGAGGTTAAGACAAAGACAAATAATGCATTTGGCCCTCCAAAGACGGCGGTAGATTTAAGAAAGCAGAGACAACTATCAAAGGCAGCATTGGCATATCTTACACAAAAAAACCTTAATGCTCATCCGGCAAGATTTGATGTGGTGGGGATTACTATACGAGAAAACAAAAACGAGATTGAACTGATAAAAAGCGCATTTGAACTTTGTTTTTAAAACTGCTAATGTAGATTCAAATGATACTGAGAACTACTCGCCTGAGGCCAACCGCCTAACATGGAAAATAAAAAACAGCTCCTCCTCATAGACGGCACTGCCTATATCTACAGGGCATTTCACGCTATTCCGCATCTCTCCAATTCCAAAGGTCTTCCTACCAATGCCATATATGGTTTTATCCAAATGCTTTTAAAGGTTGTAAGGGATTTTAAAACCGACCATATAGCTGTTGCCTTTGATGTTAAAGGGCCTTCCTTTAGGCATAAACTATATGAAGAGTATAAGGCGCACAGGCCTGAGATGCCGGACAACCTGAAGCCGCAGATACCTTATATAAAGGAGATTGTAAAGGCCTTCCGTATTCCCTGTCTTGAATTGGAAGGATATGAGGCTGATGATGTTATCGGCACAATATCCAAACATATGAAGGAAAAGGATATAGAGGTGATAATAATTGCGGCTGATAAAGACATGCTGCAGCTCATAGATGATAATACCATTATTGTTGATACGATGAAGGATAAAAAGATCGGCAGGAAAGAGGTAATAGAAAGATTTGGGGTAGAGCCAAAATATATTACAGAGATTATGGGGCTTGCAGGCGATGCATCTGACAACATACCAGGCGTACAAGGGATAGGTGAAAAAACTGCAATAAGGCTCATCCAGCAGTTTGGGACTATAGAACAGATTTTACAGGATATCGATAAGGTTGCTGAAAAAAAGGTTAAGGAAAGACTGGCGGCTCATGCGGAAGATGCGCGTCTTTCCAAGAGGCTGGCCACCATAGATACAAATGCTCCTGTGAAATACAATTTTGAAGACCTGCTTGTTTCTTCACCGGATTACTCTAAACTCAAAGAATTGCTCAGAGAATTGGAGTTCGCCAAACTGCTCAAGGAGATTATCCCAGCCGAGCCACAGGTTCAAGGGAATTATAGCTCTATAAGCACGCAAGAGGAGTTGCAAGGCCTTGTTGCTGAAATAAGAAAGTCAGGCGCGATGGCAATTGTTATTAAAAGAGACAAAGCTCTCTTTGGCGATATTGCAGGTCTCGCTGTTTGTATTAAACAAGACCATGCGTTTTATATTCCAACAGGCCACCACTACTTGGGCGCTCCTGTTCAGCTCAGCATGTCATCTCTCATGGATACACTGAAGCCTGTTATTGAAGATGAAGATATAAAAAAAGTGTCGCACGATATAAAGGCGGTTTATTGCTTTTTCAGACAAAACAATATCCGGTTGAAGGGGACAGCTATAGATACCAGTATTGCATCGTATCTGCTCAACCCTTCAAGGTCAGGTCATGATATTTCTGATATTGCGCATGAGCAATTAGACTATGCGGTAATACAACCAGATAGAATGCCTTTCAATGAGCTTCCCATAGAGCAAGCCATGAGTTATGCCTGCAATGAGGCAGACGCAGTTTTTCGACTTGCAAAAAGATTCTTGCCGCAGCTGGAAAACCAAGGGCTTTTAAAGCTTTATCAAGAGATAGAGATTCCCCTTGCCCAAGTTCTTGCAGACATGGAACTTATGGGCATAAAAATAGACCAAGATTATCTTATGAATCTTTCCAAAGAATTGGATGGTCAAATAAACAGCCTCCAGAAGAAAATCTACACTGTTGCCGGTATAGAATTTAATATCAATTCACCTAAACAACTTGCAGAAGTCCTTTTTGAAAGGCTTAAACTAAAACCGATAAAGAAGACTAAAACAGGATTTTCTACAAACGAAGAAGTTTTGCGCATACTTGCCACTCAGCATGAGCTTCCCAATGAGGTCTTAACCTTCAGGCAGCTCGCAAAGCTAAAGTCAACTTATGTAGATGCCCTCTTAGGGCTTATAAACCCAAAAACGCAGAGGGTGCATACGTCGTTTAATCAGACAGTTACTGCAACAGGAAGGCTTTCCAGTTCAGAGCCAAATATGCAGAATATCCCTATCAGAACCGAATGGGGGAAAAGGATACGGCAGGCGTTTATTGCAGATAAAGATTGTTTGTTTTTGTCTGTAGATTATTCGCAGATAGAATTAAGGATTGTTGCGCATCTATCGCAGGATCCGCTTCTTATAGAGGCATTTAGGAAAGGGGAAGACATTCATACGAAAACAGCATCAGAGGTTTTTGGCCTTGCGCCAGAGCTGGTTACCGCTGAAATGCGAAGAAGGGCTAAGGCAATAAACTTTGGCATTATTTATGGAATGGGGACATATGGCTTGGCAGCAGAACTCGGCATATCGCAGGACGAGGCGCGGGATTATATTGAAAATTATTTTCTCCACTATAAAGGCGTCAAGACATTTATGGATAAGCTGATCAATGAGGCGGTTGAAAAAGGTTATGTAATAACGCTCTTTGGAAGGCGCAGATATATACCTGAAATCCTCAGCCAAAGCGATCAGATAAGAAAGCTCGGAGAACGGATGGCAATAAATACGCCGGTCCAGGGGACCGCAGCAGATATGATAAAGATGGCGATGATAAATATATTCAGAAGGTTGAAAGAAAGAAAACTCAAATCAGCAATGATACTCCAGATTCACGATGAACTTATTTTTGAGGCGCCTGAGCAGGAGATAGAGCTGTTAAAAGGGCTGGTAATAAAAGAGATGGAGGTATCAGATGTTTTATCTGTGCCCATAAAGGTTCATATAACCGTTGGCCGCAGTTGGGGAGAGCTTGATTAAAAATAAAAATCAATTTCTGTTGTCAACAAATAGATTTGTCCGCTTTTAGAGCAAATGAATTGTCCACTTTTAGATTGGCAGGAAAGGCACGTAGGGCGTAGCCCGAAGTGCCT
>Ga0209751_10003115_pt1 | contig 16193 bp, 13 predicted proteins | sample RifCSP13_1_FD_184019 | JGI IMG/M metagenome (GOLD analysis project Ga0209751, IMG submission 184019) | Soil microbial communities from Rifle, Colorado - Rifle CSP2_sed 13_1 (SPAdes) (version 2) | ecosystem: Environmental > Terrestrial > Deep subsurface > Rock core/Sediment | place: Rifle... | reverse complement strand
GGCACCCCCGCCACGAGCGCGTGGACGGGGACGTCCTTCGTGACGACGGCCCCCGCTGCGACCATCGCGTTCCGCCCGATCGTGATCCCGCAGAGGATCGTCGCGTTCGCGCCGATCGACGCGCCGTCTTCGACCTTCGTCGGGACGACTTTCCATTCCGTCGCGTCCGCGCGTGGGTACGGATCGTTTGTGAAGCATGCGTGAGGTCCGACAAACACCCGGTTCCCTATCGTTACGCCCTTGTAGATCGTCGCGAAGTTCTGGACCTTGCAGCCGTCCCCGAGGACGACGTCCGCGTCGATGTAGACGTCCTTGCCGATCCGGCAGTTGCGGCCAATCCGGGCACCCTCGCGAACCTGGACCCAGTGCCAGATCTGCGTTCCCTCACCGATGACCGCGTCGGGAGAAACGTCTGCGGTAGAGTGAATCCGGAGGGGCATGATGACCAAGATCGCGCACCACGAAGACGAAACCGACGATAAGGCTTCGGCATGTCATTCGGACTGAGCGGGGCTCGGACGCTCCTTCCGCAAAGGCGATTGTAATCACGAAGTTCCTAGGAACGATCACCGCGCCGTCGGCCTCACGAGTGCCGGAAATACCAGACGGAGGGGTGTGTCCTTCGTGCTACGGCACGGAGTCCTGGTGGAATCGGTCAACCGGAAATGCTTCGGGTGATGATTCTATTCCAAACAAGCACGAGGGAGTCCTCTAAGGAGAAGCCTCTGAGGAGAGCCTCGTCGGGATGAACCGCTCGAGGCACGGGATTCCCACACGTATTCCTCCTACAGCTCCGATTCAAGAAACGCGCCCGCGCCACTGGCCAAGGATTACGACAAGTCCCCGACCGAACCGAGGCGAGGTTCGCGTTGGCGCAGAACGGAGTTGTCTAGGAAGGTTTAAGTAGAAGTCAATTTTTCTCACGCTAAGATTCAATGGAGGGAACGAGGGCCTCACCGCGGATTTGGCGTGGCCTCGTCGCTCATCACCGGAGAATTCGGCGTGAGGTTCTAGCATGTGGTCGGGCACGCGGGTCCTTGTAACCGGCGGAGCCTCCTTCATCGGGAGCCACCTGACTGAAGAACTGATTCGGCAGGGAGCGTTGGTTCAAGTCGTCGACAATCTGTCGAGCGGTTTCATGGCTAACCTCGCCGCCGTGCGAGACCGTGTCGAGTTCATCGAGGGGGACCTGCTCGATTCGGACCAAGCCCTGCAGGCGATGGAGGGCGTTGATTTCGTCTTTCACCTCGCGGCATCCCACGGAGGGCGGGGCTACATCGACACCCACCCCGCAGACTGCAGCATGAACATGGTCTTGGATGGAATTGTGTTCGACGCTGCAAGACGGGCCGACGTCAAGGGAGTCTGTTATGCGAGCTCTGCGTGCGTCTATCCAACGGTCCTTCAGAACGAGGATTCGGACACATTGCTCCGTGAGGACATGGCCAATCTCTCCGTGCCCGGAGCCGCCCTCGCCGATCGTGAGTACGGATGGGCGAAGCTGATGGGGGAAATGAGCCTCCAGGCATTCCACCAGCAGTACGGGTTGAAGGGAGCCGTGTGTCGCCTGTTCACGGTCTACGGCGAGCGGGAGAACGAAACCCACGCGATTCCCGCCCTCATTGCCAAAGCATTCGTGAAGATGGATCCGTACGAAGTTTGGGGGTCTGGCAATCAGGACAGGAACTTCACGTATGTGAGTGATGTAGTGCGAGGGATGATGTTGGCCTGTGAGAAGATCCGGGACGCCCGGCCGGTCAACATCGGCTCCTCCGAGCACCTGAGAATCCGCGATGTCGTCGAACTGATCTTCGCGCTGACTGGCTTTCGACCGCGAAGTATCCACTACGATCTGTCAAAGCCCGTCGGTGTGCGGAGCCGTGCGGCGGATCTGTCTTTGGCGCGGAAGCTGCTTGGCTGGGAACCCCAAGTCTCGTTCGCCGAAGGGCTACTCAGGAGCATAGACTGGTACTATTCGACGCACGATGTTGAATCTGTTCGGAGAACTCTACCGGTCTTGCTGACCGAGCGGTCCGCCACATAGGTGATCGGCTTGCCCCATTCCGAATCCGGGGGCGGTGAGGTATCGCAGGACTCCTTCTTCGACACCCACACGCCATTGGTCCGGAGTGGAGGAATCCCCGCTCCAGAACTTTCCGTCATTCTGCCGGTCCACAACGAAGCAGGTGGGATCGCCGATGTTGTGTCCGAAATCCACCGGGAAATCGCATCACGGCTGCCGACCGAAATCATCTGCACGGAAGATGGCAGCGAAGACGGGACTCCGGAAATCCTCCGGGATCTCGCTACGGAGATTCCTCTCAAGGTCCTCTCGTCGAAACGGCGCAAGGGCTATGCCGACGCAATCGCAGACGGTGTGGACCTCGCGAGTTCGACGCATATCCTGTTTGCCGATTCAGACGGTCAGCACACGGCGTCCGACTTTTGGCAATTGTATGAGGTTCGAAACCTGGCGCCCATTGTCTCTGGGTGGCGCAGCGAGCGAGCGGATCCCCTCGTCCGGCGAGGGATGTCCCTTCTCTTTGCAGGCGCAGCGAAAGCGATTTTTCACCTACCCCCTCTTCACGACATCACCGCCCCCTTTCGGCTCGTTGAGACCGGCGTTGCGAAGCGCCTTGCCAGCAGATGCAAGTATATGAGGGAGAGTTTCTGGACAGAGTTCACGATACAGGCTGTGGCAGGAGGCTACCGCATCATCGAGGTTCCAATTATGCATCGGAGGAGGACGGACGGGGCGTCCCGCGTGTACAAGCTTAAGACTATGCCGGAAATCGCGTATCGACAGCTGGTGGGCTTAGCGAAGACCTGGGCAGACCTTCGGGCCGAGAATCCGAGTGCCCGAAGTGTCGAGTAACCCCACGGTATTGGGACCTCGAGCGCCGGGAAACCGCCAGACTTGCGAGGCGAAAACTCCTGAAAGTCTTGGAGATCTGTAGCGAGCCGCCGTCCCATGCGAGCGGAATCGGTAGATCGGTGCTGATGGAAATCGAGGGTCTGCGGAAGTTCGGACATCAGGTAGACGTGCGCTACCCACGGTTACGACTCGGGGAGTTCAAGTTCTCTCGAATTCCGGCGCGGCGCTACACCGGGTATGATATCATCCACATTCACGGACCGACTCCGTTCCTGTCCGACCTCACCCTCCTATCTAACCTAGGGCTGCCCCTTGTCTACACGCACTATGCCGAGGTGTGTTTCCTAAGTGCCTCCCTCTCCCGAACGTACACGAAGCTCCATCGGAGCTTGGCCGCCAAAGCGAGCCACGTCATCGTCTGGACGCACGACTACGCGCGCCTCTTCAAGGGGGCTGCGACGGTGATTCGCCCCCCTGTCAGCTTTTCCTCGGATGAAGGTCCGGCGGCAAAACGCGACCGATTTACCGTCGTCTACGTGGGGCAACTCCGCCCCTTCAAGGGCATCGACGTAATGATTCGCGCAGCTCGGGCCGTCCCGGAGGTCGACTTCTGGATTGTGGGTGACGGTTGGTACAAGAACACGCTGATGATGCGCGCAGCCGGTTGTAGCAACGTGACATTCCTCGGCCCAATGTACGACGACAGGCAGCTCGCGTCCGTCTACGAACAAGCGCATCTTATCGTTCTCCCTTCCCTGAACACGATGGAGGCCTACGGTTTAGTTGCGATCGAAGGGGCCATCTTCGGGTGTGTCCCCGTTGCCTCAGACCTGCTCGGGGTGCGGGAAAACCTCGCCCAACTCGATGGGATCACGTTCGAGCTCGGTTCCGACGCCGAGTTGGCGGCCGTCATCCGGGACTTTCAGCGGAATCCCGGGAAGTGGGAGGAGTCGAGCGAGCGGTGTAGGGCCCGTGCAAAGGAATATGCCCAGCGGCATACGATTGAATCGTACGCCAAGAACCATCTCGATGTGTTCCTTGATGTGGTTTGAACGGGTGATGACGGGCCTGGCGAACATCGTCCGAGGCAGAGGATACTACGAGAAGTATGCGAGGTTGTATCGCAAGGACTTGAAGGCAGTCCCCTCTCTGCGAATCGTCCAGCCGATGGCCACGGGGAGAATCTTGGACGTCGGGTGCGGCATCGGATACCTGTGCCGTCTCTTCCCCGACTACGTTGGCGCGGACGTTGACCGCGGCGCGCTTTTGATAGGGCGTCGGCTATCTCGCGCCCCCTTCGTTCAGGCGAGCGCACATGCTCTACCGTTCCGGGACGGGAGCTTCGACACCATAATTATGTACGACATTATTGAGCATTTGAACGACATCCCCTCCGTACTCCATGAAGCAAAGCGGGTCGCACGTACGGTGGTGGTCAGTCTCGTCGACTTTCAATCGTACTATCGTGTCTTCACCCACGATGAAACGCACACTTCTGAACTGACAGTGGATGATCTCGTGCCCATTCTGCGCGCCGCCTTCGGTGACGTTCGAGTGACTAGAACGAGCGGAATTTTCTCCCTCCCGGCCCGAGCAAACGAATTTGTGGCGAGACATTTCCCGAATCAGTTGGTGATTCAGTGCTCGCGATGAGGCGATCCTGGCCACTGATTCTCGCGATTGTTGTTGGGGCCCTACTCAGATTCTATAACCTCGAACACTTCCACTCCCTCGATTCCGATGAGGCGGTGTATGCGCAGGCCGCCTACGCCCTCGTGTCGGGCCAAGTCCCGTACCGCGACTTCTTCTTCGCCGGTCCGCCGGTCTCTCTTTATCTGAGTGCTGCAATCGTGAGCATCAGCCCCTCGGTGGTTTCGGTCCGGGCCCTCAACGCGGTCATCGGAATACTCACGATCCCCATCCTCTTTCGTCTCTCGCTTCGGTTCTATCCGTCGCGGACTACCGCCATTGGCGCAGGATGGCTCTTCGCCATCTTCCCATACACCGCCTACTTGAACAAACTCGGAATCCTCGAAAACTTACTCATGTTCCTACTCATGCTGAGCCTTCTTTTCTTCATGCAGGGTCGAACCACGGGGAAAGCTCGGCCCCTTCTTCTCGCGGGCCTTCTGTTCGGGACAGCAATCATGACGAAGTATTCCGCGGTTTGGATGATCCTTCCGATCCTTGGACTCCTCCTGTGGCGTCGAGATCTCCGTTCGACCCTCCTGGTTGTAGCGGGCATCCTGGTGGTCCCCGCCGCGGTAGTCCTTTCCCTCGCCGCAACGGGAGTCTGGGACTCCTTCTTTGTGGAGACTATCGCGTGGCAATTCATCCGACTTGGACAGGAGCCCGAAGAGCGTCTCTGGAGCTTCTTCCAGTACGTCGCGGCCGTGTTTCCCTTACTTCTCTTAGGGGTGATTCCCTTGGCTAAGCGCCGACACGGGCCAGAGGAAATCCTCCTTGGATTCGTCATTCTCGTTGTCCTCCTCGGGCAGCTCGCGGGGAGGACTTTGTTCTTCCACTACTATGTCATGCTGACGCCGCTCCTCTGCGTCCTCGCGGCTCGGGGAATCGAGATCGCCGCCCGAAAAGTCTGGCTCACCCTTCAACGAGTCGTCAATCGGGCGGAAGCGGCTCATAAAATCCTTGCGCTGCGGCTCTTGGCAGTTGCCGCCGTCGGAATTCTGCTCGTGGTCCCGTATGCCTCCGTTGTCGAACGCACGTACAGTGAGCCGCTGCCCGCCGCAGGCGCTATGTTCGACGACGGCACCTCGGGGGCCCTGGCGAGGGAGAAACGGGAAATTGCCTGGTACATTGAGGCCGTCACGGCCTCCACAGACCTCATCTGGACCTCCGACGCCGGCCTCGCGTTCCTATCCCACCGCCTAATCGTTCCCGCTCAGGTCAGGTATTGGCGTTTCCAAGGTTTCTTCGAAGATGTCTGGGGGTATTCCGGGATCGACAAGTACCGAGGGGCGATCCCCGGGTACCCGAACGGGCTCATTGAGCTGTCAATGATCCTTGAATCCTGGGAGGCATTTCGACCGAAGGTAATCGTATTGGTGAGGACCGGAGCCGTAGACTTCTTTGTGTGGCACGGGATTCAGAACTCGGACACTTACCAGGCAGGGTTGGCAGCCTACGTTTTGGCGAACTACCACCTAGGGCCTCTGGTTCAAGGGGTGGGCTCGACGTTCTACCCGTCGAACACCGAGGTCTGGGTCCGTAACTGAGCTCAGAAACCTCAGTTCTCTTTCCTTCGTCCTAACCTGCGACGGGAGATAAGGAGGACGGCCAGACTCCCGACAGTCACGAGGAGGGCGGCGAGCATCCACGGAAGATAGGAATCTAGTCCCGACCCCAGTCGCCCCCCCGGCGACTCGACCGTCACGGTCCACTCCCCAATCGTTTCCAGCTCACCATCCGATACGGTGACCATGATGAGGTAGGTCCCGGACACGCTTTGCGAAAAGCGGAATCCCGTCGTGCCGCCGCCCCTGTCAATCCCGTTCACGCTCCATACGTAGGACAACGAATCCCCATCTGGGTCCTCTGCCACGACCGAAAGATCGAGTGCCTGACCAACCGGGAGGCGAACGGTCCCGCTCAAAGGGCCCCGGGCAGTTATTTGTGGACCCCGGTTTCGGATATCGACCGACAACACGGTGCTGTTCGTCGCGCCCCGCTCGTCGACGACCGTAAGCCGCACGGCGAAGCTCCCTTTCGCCGAAAAGACGTGAATCACGAGGGTCCCGCTGGCTGACACACCGTCGCCGAAGTCCCAGATGAAGGAAACGACGCTCCCGTCGGAGTCGGCGGACGCCCCCGCATTGAAGACAATCGGCACCCCGACATAGGACGTCAACGTACTGATCGTAAACGATGCGACCGGCCGATCGTTGATCGTCACCGCGGTCCGCATTAGGTCTGAGTGCCCGTCGTCATCCACGACCGTGAGCGTGACTTCGTAGACGCCCGGGGACACATATACGTGCTCGGCCGAGGCTCCGATGCCGATAGCCTCATCGCCGAAATCCCAGAGGTAGGCGGCGATTTCCCCATCCGGGTCAAACGAGGAAGCCGCCGAGAAGACGACGGTCTCGCGGACAGCTGGGATCGTCGGAAACACCGTAAACCTCGATGCGGGTGGCGCATCCACATACAGTTGCTTCTCCACCACGCCCGAAAGGCCGTCATCGTCCGTCACCCTGAGAGTCACCGGGAAAAGGCCGAACTGGGAATAGATGTGGGACGCCAAGACCCCTCTCTCCCGCGTCCCATCGCCAAAATCCCACGCGTAGGCGAGGATTTTTCCATCTGCATCGCTCGAGGCGGACGCATCGAAAGTCATCATCACGCCGACGAGACCGGTGGATGTCGATATGGTGAACGAGGCCGAGGGGGGGTGCGGTTCCCTCACGGTCAGCGGTAACAAGGCGGTCGCCATTGTACCGTCATCGTCCGCCACCGTAAGATTGACAGTATACGTTCCTGCGACCGCGTATGCATGGACCCCCATAACTCCGCTCGACGCAACCCCGTCGCCGAAGTCCCAATCATAGGATGCGATCGTCCCATCAGGGTCGTACGATCCGGATGCATTGAACGTGACCGTTTCTTTCACGAGAGGATCGCTGGGGGAGACCGTGAACGCGACAAAGGGAGAGATCGGACGAGAAAAGCGGAAAATCGCGTCCGAGGTCGAGAACCAAATCGCCCCATCGGGACTGACTTCCACGTCCAGGACACCAGAGGGAGCGTTGTGGACGACCTCATCCGACGCGACGACGTCATTGTTCGGACCCACAAGATCGAGCCGGCGGAGAGCGCCGGTATTCCACTCGCCCACGATGAGGTCCCCTTCCCAGTCGGGGAACTGTTTCCCCGTATACAGCACAGCGTTTGTCGGGGCGACGACCGGGCCGTACCAAAACATCGGCATTACGGGCTCCGGCCCGTCCAAGTTCGTGTTGGCCGGCGGCTCGGGGGGCACGCTGCACGTCCAGTTCGGTCCCCAGCCATAGTTCCCCCCGGGTGTGAGCAAATTGACCTCGTCGTTGCAGAAGGGGCCATTCTCGGTAATGTAGATGCGACCGGTCGCTGGATGAAACGCCAGCCCGAACATGTTCCGGTGACCGAACGTGAAGACATAGGGGTCGGCGCTCGCGTGCCCGTAGAACGGATTGTCCTCGGGCACCCTGCCATCCTTGGTCATTCGCAGAACCTTCCCGGAGCGAGACGTCAGGTCTTGGGCATTTGCAGGGTCTGCTCCATCGCCGACGAGGGCGTACAGATTGCCGTCAGCCCCGAACCCGATTACGCCGCCATTGTGATTCAGTCCGCCGGGAATCCGATCGAGGACGATTTCGTGGAATTCACCGACATTTCCGTTCGCCCATATCCGCGCGATCCGGTTGTAGTCGCGGTCGTCTGTCCCATCATGATGGGTGTAATAGACGTACACCCACGGCTCCGACGGAAACGCCGGATCGAGAGCCAACCCCAAGAGCCCGCGTTCTCCGAAGAACACGGCGTCATCGAAAACATAAAAAGGCGCCGGGAGGAGCTCGCCTCTGCTCACAATACGAACACGGCCCGTAAGGAGCTCGCCGTAGAAGAGGCGGCCGTCAGGAGCGAAGTCCATCACAACGGGCCAGTCTAACCCAGATAGAATTGCCTCCGTGTGGCCCTCGGCTGCTGCCGCATCCTGGGCGAGCGGGGTCGTGGCGATGGTCAGGAGTAGGATAGCGAAAATGATGGCAACCATGGCCCTTCGGACCTCGCGTCGCACGGTCTGTTGACCCACCGCGCGGACGGGACTCAGCCGCCGTAGTGCATTATGTCCCTCGGGAAATTTCATTTCCACAACCGTCAAAGAAGTCCTCGCGGGACGGCGCCTCGGCTGGGTCTGCGGAATATCCACGTCATCACACACTCGGGGATAAACACGATGCCCAACGATGATTACATTGCCACGGACACCCGGAACATCCCATGCGTCGTGCTCGGGTCGATCCGTCGGCCCAACGGCTCCCCGCGCTCCGACAAGTCATCTATCGCGTCATACGAAACACGATTCGGCGGCGGGCTATCACAACCCCGACGCTTGCCGTCACGACCCCTTCCCCGAGAAGCCACGCCATCCCGACTCCCGGAAGTCCGAGCGTGGGGAGGACGACCGTAGCCCCCGCGAGCGTGATGATTGTTGTGAGCGCGGCGGCCGCGATGATCGGCGCGACGCGCTTCTCGATTCGCACGAGGGTGAAGTACACGTTGTTCACGACGACGAACGGCGCCGCGAGGACGAGCCACCGGAGGAGCTCGAAGCCCGCCGCCGCGTATGACTCGCCAAAGATCCGGAGGACCCAGTCTCCCGCGAACCAGAGGAACGCCGCCGCGGGCACCACAAAAACCGCAGACCCCAGGAACGCTCGGCCCGCGTCCCGCACGAGGTTCGGGTCCCGCTGGGAACCCTCCGCGAACAGGCTCGTCCCGAACGAGCTCGGGATCACGTACAGCATCGACCCGAGGAACCAGGCGACGAAGAACCACGCGTTCGCGGTCAGGCTGAGAAGGTTCACGACGAGGAGCGGGAGGAGGGAGGGGACGAGGATCCCGATGATCCCCGCGACGTGGTTCCCGAGGCTGAACCGGAAGAGCGGGCGAAGGACATCGAGGCGGAGTGTGGGCTTCGGCCTGTAGCGGGCGAGGAACCGCGGAAGGAACACGAAACCCGCGAGGACCGCGGCGATGAACGCGGAGACGAGAAACGGGAGAAGGAGGCCGAAGATCCCGAAGACCCCGACGAACACGAACGGGAGGGGCACTCGGAGGCCGTTGTAGAGCGTGCTCCGGACGAACACGTACCCGGACTTGCGGTACGCGATCGCAGCGCCGTCGAGGATCGGGCCGAATGCGAAGAGGCCGCAGAACGCTATGAAGGCCGCCGCGACCCGGAGGTCGTTCCGAAGGAAGGAGAGGCTCGGGGACCAGACGGTGATTCCCAGGAGGAAGACGAGCCCGAGGGCCATCGCGATCACCGCACTGAGGGTGAGGGACGTGTTCACCATTCGCCGGGTTCGATCGGGGTCTGAATCCGCCTCTGGGAGGAACCGGATGAGCCCGACCGCCAGACCAAGGGTCCCCATGTTCGAGAGGAGGCCGATGAGGGGGATGACCGCGGCCGCGAACCCGACGTCACTCGCCGTGTAGAGCCGGGCCGCGATGAGCCAAAACGTCGCCCCGAGGACGGAGCTCACGGCCGTGTTCAGCATGAGGAAGAACGCGTTGCTCACGAGCGAAAGGCGGAACGCGCGGAGCGGAAGCGTGAGGACAGAATTCGCCGCACGCCGTGTCGATGCGGCGGCGACCGGACCATTCGATCCCGCCGTCTTCTTGGCGGGGAGTTCGTCCGGCACGGAGGGCAAGGTAAGGGCTCAGGTGTTTGAATCTTTGCGGACTTCGGGAAGCGTCCCGTGCTTCACGAGCGCATACACGGACGCGGCCGCATACGCTCCGAGCCCGCCCCACCAGGAAGAGAACGTCAGGATCAGCGTCGTATTCCACTGATAAAGGTCTTGGAGCGTGCTCTCCACGGCGGGCAAGAGAGCCGCAGAGATCCCGAGGACGACGAGCGCGACGAGGATCGGGCCCCTGACGTACCTGAATGCGGATCCCCGGGCTTTGGGGTTCCGAGCGCCTCTCACGGACGCTTCGGCGGATGGTTTCTTCGAGTCCGGGCCTCTTGACGCCGTTTCGGACCCGCCTTCGCCCTCTGCGCCTGCGGCCTCCTGGGAGACCACGGTCTGAATCTCGCTCAGGCGTTCGATGAGGTGATCGATCTCGTCGTCGCGGCGATCCTTGTCGAGCTCGCCCGACGACGGCGGCCGCGTGCGAGGCTCCGAATCCTTCGAGATTTCGCTGTTTGTGCCCGGATTCCACGCGCTCGCCCGCACGACCGGAATGACCGAGAGGACCGACATCAGGTTCACTGCAGCGATCGCGGAGATTGCATAGACCCACCGGCTCGCTTCGGGTCCGTACCTCGCACTCGGCAGACCTGGGGAAAAGAACCACGCACCGAGGAAGGTCGCGACGAAATACGCGCCAAAGCCGGCTGCGAGGATCCGAGGGCTCAAGGGGCGAGCCATGGGAATGTGGTGGAACACCGCCGCGACCGGACCTTATAGGTCACCTCGCCGTTCTCTCGATTGATAACACAGCGGGTGAGGCGCGATTGGAGTCCACATGGAGGCGGAGCCGAACCAGGGCGAGGGAGAATGTTTTTCCGCGCGAACGCGTTATCCACCCGGGGGAGGAGGCCGCGTCGTCGCGTTCGAAGACCGCGAGGGCCGTTAATCAGGGTGACCATGGCCGCGGTAGGGGACGCCTGGGGATTCTCGCAATGCGAGAGTCTCTGTTCCTCGGATTGGCCGCGATCGGTTCCTGGCTCTTCCTCAATCACGGCATTTTGTATCTGGACGGGGCCTATCAGCTCCGTCCGGTCCCCGCGACCGCCTACCTCCTCGCCACGGGGGTGCTGTACCTCTTCCTCCGGGCGACGACACTCATCGCGTTCGTCCGCGCGCCCGCATACCAGGACGGCGTCGAGATCTGCCCGGAATGTGGACAGCCGATCGATGACAACACGCCGACGGGGGCGCTGGCGAGGCACGAACAGATACACGTGCCGACCCTGAGACCTCGGGTTCCCGCCCCGAGCGCCCTCCGCAGCTCCGTCGAGCGGTCGCAGCCCCTGCCCCCGCCCTCCGATCTCGACGCGTTGGTATGGGAATCCGATGAGTTCGAAAACCTGCCGCCGACCGGCTTCGACGATGATCCGCCTCCGCCCGATCCGCCTCCTCCGCCGAAGCCGGGCGAGCGAGACCCGTGGCGGATTCGGTAGGGGTTCGGTGACAGCGAGTTCTCACCTTTGAGAACAAGGTCGTAGGCTTTTAAGCCCGTCAGGTCGGGTAGGCGCGTCTGGATGGACGTCGCGTCCCTGTTCTCCCTAGCCGCAGCGATGAACACGCCCGATCAGGCGCTCCTCCTCGCGGTCGCGACGACGTTCAGCTTCTCCCTCGCGATTGTCGTCATCGCGATCCCGGGCCTACTTCGGAAGATGCGAGAAGGCGGGATGGTCGGCAAGAACGTGAACAAGCCGACGCGGGACGAGGTCCCCGAGCTCGGCGGGATCGCAGCGCTGTTCGGGTTCTCAATCTCGCTGAGCATCGTCGTCGGTGTGCAGAAGCTCGTCGGCGACATCGCGGAGCCTCCGTACCTCGCGGTCATCAGCGTGTTCTTCATCGCGGCGATGGTCGGCCTGATTGACGACATCTCGAACATTCCGCAGCGGCTCAAGATGGTCGGCGTCGCGTTCGCCGCGCTACCGCTGATGCTCGTCCACGTCGGAACGGAGGTCCAGTTCCCGTTCGGGTCCACGATCGCGCTCGTTGGGACGACGTATTTCGTCTATTGGCTCGTCCTGGTTCCCGCGGGCGTCTCGGGCGTCGCGAACGCCATGAACATGAGCGCCGGATACAACGGTCTCGAGAGCGGACAGGTCACGATCATCTCGACTTCGATGCTTGCGATTCTGCTCCTTCGAGGCAGCCCGGAACATTCCGTGATCATCATGGCGGCCCTCGTGGGGGCGGCCATCGGACTGTACGCGTTTAATCGGTACCCGGCGAAGGTCTTCGTCGGAGACATCGGGACGCTGGGCATGGGGGCTGCCCTCGCGGCGGGGATCATCCTCGGGCACATCGAGCTCTACGGAATCATCGCGATTCTACCTGCGTTCTACGAGGGTTTCGCGACGTTCTACTACGCTCTCGTCAAGCGAGTCCCCGACCGGCGGCACGCATGCCACAACCCCGTTCTCGCGGAGGACGGCACGCTCCGACCGCCAAAAGGTGCAGAACGGTACACCCTCGCGTACTTCCTCCTCTCGAGGAAACCGATGACGGAACAGGAGCTCGTTCGGACGCTGTTGACCCTCTACTCAATCTCGGCCGTCGCCGCGATCGTCCTATCCGTTCTGTAGGATCGACCATGACCGATCGAACCCCGAGCCCGCGCGATGAAACGGTGGTTGGAATCCGGGCCTGCATGGTCGCGTATTCGCATTACCCGGACGACCCTCGCGTGTCACGGGAAGCCCGAACCCTCGACCGTGCAGGCGTCGATGTCGACGTGATCTGTCTCCGCGGAGCTGGGCAGCCGATTCGTGAGAACATCGAAGGAGTGGAGGTCTACCGGATCCCCCTCGCGACACGTCGTGGGAGCCGCCGTCGGTACGCGTGGCAGTATGGAACATTCTTTCTCCTCGCGGCCGTGGCGCTGTCGCGTGCGTGGCGTCGGCGGCGGTACGACATCATCCACGTCCATTCCCTCCCGGACTTCCTCGTGTTCGCATCTGCGCTCCCCCGAGCCTTCGGAGCCCGGATCATCTTGGACCTCCATGAGGCGATGCCGGAGATTCTCGCCGCGAGGTTCGGCTTGGAAAACGATGCTTCCCTCGTTCGAGTCGCACGCGCCCTTGAGCGCGCGAGCGCGGCGTTTGCGGACGAGATCTTTGTTGTCAATGACACGATCCGAGACCTGCTCGTGAGTCGCGGAATCCCACCTCATAAGCTCGCGGTCCTTCCGAACACCCCCGACGAGGAGTCCATGCCACCATCAAGTCGACAGGTCCTGGTGGACAGATACGGCCTACAGGGCGAGCATGCGATTGTCGTGGCGGGCGGCCTCAACCCGGAGCGGGATATCGAGACCCTCATTCGGAGCATCGCCCTCCCGCCGTTGGCGGGGTCTGTCGATCTTCTCCTGCTCGGACGCGGCGACCCGAAATACCTTGCGGGCCTTCGCGCGCTAGCAGAGGGACTCGGCCTCCGCAAGCGCGTTGTCTTTGGCGGGTTCGTGCCGCACGCGGAGGCTATGAGCCTCTTGTCCCTCTCCGAGGTCGGTGTCGTGACCCTCGTCGAGAACCCGATCACCCGTCTCGGCCTCCCGAACCGGCTATTCGAGTACGCGATGCTCGGGAAGCCCCTCGTCGTCCCGAGGTTGCCCGCAATCACGGATTTCGTCGGGCCCGCGGGCTTCTACTACTCGCCGGGGAATCCCACCGACCTTGCGGCGGCAATCACGGAAGCGCTGTCGCCGCAGGCGGTGGCCAAGGCGGAAGCAGTGCCGGAGCGGTATGAGCAGGTTCGGTGGTCGCGGGTCGCGGGCCGGCTCCTCGAAGCGTACGCCGCGCACGACCGATCACGCCGGGCCGAGGCCCTTACGACGGAGGAGACCGCCCCATGCACGTAACTCTCGTCTCCGGGTTCGATCCGACCTCAGGAACGATCGGCGGCACGAGGACCTACGTGGAGGCCGTTGCGGCATTCCTCGCGACAAAGGAAATTCCCCACGTCACGGTGCGTGCTGGTCGCCGGGAGGAGCACCGGCCGCGGGAGTCGACCGTTCGCGTTCGACGTCCTGGGTCTTCACTGCATTTCCTCGCCGCGCTAGCCGCATCCGGGAAAACCCTGCCGATTCCGAACGACACGATCGTCCACGTCCAGCGCCCCGATGATGCGGTCCCATTCCTGGTGGCAGGCCACCGGAAGATTGTGTGCACGCTCCATGGCAACCCGGGACTATGGGTTCCGAGCCGACACGGTTTTGTCGTTTCAGGCGCTTACTGGCTCGCCGAGCGGTTCGCGCTCCAACGAGCCGCGGGGCTCATTGCGGTTGACTCTCACACCGCAGCCGCATACACGGCCAAGCTACCGCGCTTGCAGGGGAAGATCCGGGTCATCCCAAACGGTGTGGATACGTTCCGATTCAGACCCATGGACCGCGCTGGAGCGAAGGCGAAGTGGGACATCAGAGAACCTGCCCTCCTCTACGCCGGCCGCCTCGAGCCCGACAAGCGGGTCCGGGAGATTGTCGAAGCGTTCACCGGCCTTGCTTCGGATCGCGGGATCCTCGCAATCGCGGGTCTCGGGAGCGAGAGGACTGCCTTGGAGCAGCTCGGGTCGGGCCGGCGTGTGAGGTTTCTCGGTCGGGTCGACCGGGAGGACATGCCAAGTCTGCTGAACGCGGTCGACGCCGCCGTAATCTTCAGCGACGAGGGTCTTTCCTCGTTCGCACTCGAGGCGATCGCCTGCGGGGTGCCTGTTGTCGCAACCCCAACCGGCGACATGACCGACATCGTGATCCCGGAAAGGACGGGGTATCTCGTCAAGGACCTGGGCAAGCTTCGGCGGGCGATGGAACTTATCCTCCGAGGCGCCCTCGAACCGAGCCCAGATATCGCGGCGACCGTGAAGTCCTACAGCTGGGACCGCGTGGGCCATCGACTGCTCGACATGTACAGCGGGGTGTGGAATGGCGTGGCTTGGTAGGCTGTTGGGAAGGGACTGGCGGCGGGAGGAGGATCTCCCTGTCGCCGCCAGCAAGCTCGGCCGCATCCTCGAGCTTTCTGCGGGGCGCGATGTTCTCGACGTCGGGTGCATCGGCGGGGATCCTGGCGTCGACATCTCACGGACCTCCCATTCGCAGATCGCGGCGCGGGCCCGATCCTGTGTCGGAATCGACACCTTGGAATCTGAAGTGGAGCGGTGGAGAAAGGAGGGGTACGACGTCGTCGGCGCCGATGCCGAAGCGTTTTCGTTCGACCGCAAGTTCGACGTGATTGTGGCCGCCGACCTAATTGAGCATCTTGGGAATCCCGGACGATTCCTCCAGCGGGCCGCCGCACACCTTCGGTCGGACGGGCGGCTCTGCATCGTGACCCCGAACGCAGGATCCTTGAACACCGCAGTGAAGGGAATTCTCGGCATGCGGGTCGCCATCAACCCGGAACACACGTGTTGGTTCGATCGGACGACCCTCCGTCAACTCCTTGAGCGGTATGGTTTTGAAGTCGTGGAGGAATACTGGCAGGACTACCAAGCGCACCCCATGGCGGCGCTCATCGTGCATCTTCGAAAGAACCTCGCGGCCCACATCATCCTCGTCGCACGACTGCGAACTCGGGGGACCTCCGGATGAAGCTAGGTCGTCGGCCCACGTCCGCTCTCCTGGCCGCCCTGGCTTGTCTCAATATTCTCCTCCGATATCCGCCGACGGGACACGAGGTGGACGTCGACTCCTTCTTCATCCACGCTCTCTCGGGCGCAATCCTCTCCGATGGTTATGCGGAGTGGACAATCAGCCCGCTTTCTTACTTCGGATGGTACCCGCTCTCGTATCCGTCGGCAGGGCCTTTTTTCCTGGTGTCGACGAGTCTTCTCACCGGCATGACAATCGAGGCAGCGATCCT
>Ga0209751_10003114_pt1 | contig 16193 bp, 10 predicted proteins | sample RifCSP13_1_FD_184019 | JGI IMG/M metagenome (GOLD analysis project Ga0209751, IMG submission 184019) | Soil microbial communities from Rifle, Colorado - Rifle CSP2_sed 13_1 (SPAdes) (version 2) | ecosystem: Environmental > Terrestrial > Deep subsurface > Rock core/Sediment | place: Rifle... | reverse complement strand
GCTGCGCGAGTATCGAATGATGGAGACCAGCTTCGAGCGCCGACCCGTCGATGCAGTGGCGCCCAAGGTCTTCGAACCTGAATCCGAATTGCTGGCGGCCAAACTCGAAACCGGAAACACGAAACTGGACACTTCCTCTCCGGTTCCCGGGACCCTGCCTCCGGCCACCGTTGTGGCCACGGCTGATCTGGAAGTGGAGGTGCTTCGCCTCCTCAACCAAGCTGGGGCTGACTTGGGCGAGCAGATAGATGTTGTCCGAGCATCGGACGGATTGCTTCATATAACCGGGTTGGTTGAGACGGACGAGCGCAAGCGCGAGATCCAGCGTGCTCTCGCTCCGGTCCTTAACAGTGGCCCGGTCAAGTTTGCCATCCGAAGCGTCGGGGAAGTCATCGCCCAACAGCAACGAGGTCGCGAGCGGTCTGTCGCTGTTCCTTCCGTGCAAGGCGTGCAAGTTGCCGCTGACACGTTTCCTGCTTATCAGGATCTCCGCACTCGCTTGTCTGACGGCGAAGCGCAGGCGTTTGCCAGGCGGATGATCACTCGTTCCGACAAGGCGATGCGACATGCCGCGGCACTCAAACAGTTGCTCAATCAGTTTTCCGTGGAAGACTTGCGCACGCTCAGCCCTGAGGCACGGACAAAGCTGTTTTCTCTGATTCGTATTCACGCCCGCGCCTTTGAACAAGAAACCGCGAACTTGGATGAGGAATTGCGGCCGATCTTTTCCGCCTCTTCTGGAAACGCAGGCGGCCAGGGCGGAGACTTTGAGTTCAGCGATGACGCTGGACTAAGACGCGCCATCGAACGGCTGTTCGCCCTCGGCGCAGAGAATGATCGGGCAATTTCTTCGGCTTTCGCCATCTCAGCGGGGAATGCCTCAACGTCAACGTTGCAGACGCCGCAGTTTTGGCAATCGTTGAGAAGCGCAGAAAAATTAGCTACCCGGATTCAGAGCGCGCATTGAGATAGACAGGATTAACAAGATTCACCTGATTCATTTTCTGTCCTGTCAATTCTGTAAATCCTGTCGAACGTGAAACTTCTTTTTTCGGAGGAATACATGAACACCAGACGCCCCTTGTCGACATTACAAATTCGCAATCCACCGGGGTCCCCGGCCGAGCATCTCGGCTGGGGTGGCCCGTTATTCGCAATCCGGAATTTCGTCTTGCTCCTTACCCTTTGCGCTTTGCCCTTCACTATTGCGCGCGCCCAAAGCTCAACTGCAACCCTGACTGGTACTGTAGAGGATCAGAACGGCGCCGTTGTTCCCGGAGCAAATATCACGGTGCTGGACGTCAACACGCGCCGGCAACGAGAGACTACGACAAACGATCAGGGATACTTTGTAGTTCCTCTGTTGCCCCCCACGACCTACAAGGTGAGCATTGCCAGAAACGGTTTTGCTACCGTGGAGGTTGAGAACGTGGTGCTCAATGTTGGCGATCAGAAGGCGCTTCAGATTCAGTTGAAGGCGGGCGATATTACCGAGATGGTTAGGATAACCGGAGAAGCGCCGTTGATTAATGAGTCGCCGGCGGTCGCGACGACGATTGACCGGACGTTTGTTCAGAATCTGCCGCTCAACGGGCGCAGTTTTTCATCTCTAGTGTTGCTGACGCCTGGAGTCACCGTAACGGCGGCCAATGACACAACCGATTCGGGACAGTTTAGTGTCAACGGACAGCGAGCCAGCACGAATTACTTTACCATAGATGGCGCAGGTGCAAATTTCGGTATGGGTGTTTCGCAAAGTGGTGCCACGAGTACCGCTCTAGCGGGAGCATATCCTGGAACCAGTGTAACTGGAGGAACTAGCAACCTTGTTTCAATAGAAGCCCTAGAAGAATTCAAGATACAAACCTCTACTTATACGGCAGAAAGTGGCCGCCAGCCCGGAGGTCAGGTTCAGGTTATTACGCGATCAGGGAAGAACCCGTTTCACGGGTCGCTATTTGAGTACTTCCGGAATGAAGCTCTCGACGCACGCGCCTATTTCAATAAGAAACCGGAAGCACAAAATGCGCTGCGACAAAACATCTATGGCGGTACGTTCAGCGGCCCAGTTCTTCTCCCGGCAATCGGCGATAGCGGCGCGCAAATATATAACGGAAGGGATCGTACTTTTTTCTTCTTCTCATATGAAGCTCAACGACTGCTCATACCACGCAGGCAATCTGTAAATGTTCCGTCGGAGCGGCTTCGGGCTCTTGCATTCGCACCATTGCGCCCGTTGTTAGAGGCTTTCCCAATTCCAACCGGACCCGAAACGACCAATGCTCTTCAGGTCTGTACTCCCTCACCGAATGATCCGTCCTGCGCTCCGAACGGTCGCCGGTTTACGGGCCTCGCTCCAGCATCATATGGATCGGGAGATCCGTCAAACGTCGATTCATTAGGTATTCGTATTGACCATTTGATCGCGAAGAACCATACATTATTTGGCCGCGCAAATGAATCGCCTTCGAACGTAAATTCTGGAACGGTTTCCCGATTCAAAACTGTAGCGAATACCAGGACGTTCACCTTAGGTCTTACCTCGGTCTTAAGCGGGTCACTATTAAATGAGCTACGGTTCAATTGGAGCCGCTATCAAGCACAGTCCCTCGTTCTACAATCCGATTTGGGAGGCGCGATGCCTCTGCCAGATTCGGCGATCTATACAAACGGTTTACCGGGATCGGGAACCGTTAGCATACGAGGTATTTCGCTTGCTGGGGGAACACGGGCCGACTCTTATCAACGCCAGATGAACATCGTGAACAATCTTACATTCACGACAGGCAAACATATTGTGAAAGTCGGGATAGACTTTCGTCATTTATCTCCTTTATACGGAACGCAAGATTCGCAGGCCTTGTTCTTCTCTACCGAGGCTGGTGTTGTAAATGGCACAGCAAATATCATGAGCATTTCGACGTCGCAGCCGTCGGAGCCACGATTTAATAACTATTCACTTTTTGCGCAGGACACGTGGAAGCCAATGAAGCGTATGTCGATTGACGTTGGCTTTCGATGGGAACTTAATCCCCCTCCATCAGAAAAAAATGGTCGCATGCCCCCCATCGTATTCGGCGATGTAAGGGAAGATGTGCTAAATGCCACCCTCGCGCCCTTGGGTACAGAGTTTTACAAAACCTTTTGGACGGCGCTTGCGCCAAGGCTCGGCGCGGCCCTCATTCTGCGGGGACCTAGCGGGTGGGAAACAGTCGCAAGGGGCGGATTCGGAGTATATTACGATCTAGGAAGCGGTACCGCGGCGGCCGGTTGGCCAATCGTTGCAAGTCGATCGCAGTTGCCGCCTACTTCTGGATGTCCAATGATTTTTCCTATCTCCGCTGCATGCGCGGCCCGCCCGGGCATTGTCCAGGTTACGCCTGCAAATACGTCATTGTTCAGCTTCCAATCGCCAAACGAAGATCTGAAACTTCCATACAGTTTGCACTGGAACTTAACAGGGGAACAGTCGTTGGGAAACATGCAAAAACTCACTGTCGCCTACGTGGGTTCCACAGGTCAAAGATTGCTAACTACACTGCACCTAAATAGGCAACCACGGGATCTGGTTAGTGGGGCCCTCTTGCCCCGCCCCAATCCAAGTTTTGGAAATATCGCTTTTTCATTTAATGGTCCGCCATCAAGCTACAATGCGATGCAGGTCCAGTACACACTGAGGCTTAAAGACCGTGCAAACGCGCTCGTAAACTATACGTGGTCACACGCAATCGACGAGGTCTCGACTGATCATGTGACAAGCGTTGGAGGCATGTTGGACAGGGGAGACGCGAATTTCGACGTTCGTCACAACGCTTCGGCCGCGGTTTACTATAACTTTTCGCCGTTAAATCTTGGGCAATTCGTTAAATGGCTAACTGGCGACTGGTCATTGAGTGCGATCATTTTCGGACAAACTGGAAAGCCCTTGAACGTCTCAATGTCGGCTGGAAATGGCACTTTTGTCGACCTGGAGGGAGAAACGTTTGCGTTACGTCCAGATCGAGTCGCCAACGTGCCGATATACTTGAGTGATCCAAGTGTGCCCGGCGGAAGGAGATTCAATCCAGCTGCCTTCGCCTCACCGCTCGAGTGCCTCCCTGTTGGCTCCCCTACATGTGTTGCGCGAATTGTCCGCCAAGGCACCCTTGGTCGTAATGCCTTGCGCGAGTTGCCCCTCATCCAAGTTGATCTTGCACTGTCTAGAATGTTTCGTATCTCGGAACAAGCTCGTTTTCAATTGAAAGCTGAGGCATTTAATGTCTTTAACCGTCCGATGTTCGGGGGCTATAGCACTGCGTTCGGACAGAGTGGTGTCACACCTTTTGGTGTGCCGACGTCCACTCTTAGCCAAAGGCTCGGAGGGCTCAATTCGTTGTATCAGCTTGGCGGACCGCGTTCGATCCAACTTTCTGCGAGACTAAGCTTTTAGCTATTGGGTACCAAATATGAGAACAAAACTTTTTTCCTTGTTAATTGCCTTGTTAATTGCGTTAACAGGGCTGTCCTATGGTCAGACGAGTGGGCAACTCGTTCCTTGGACGCCCGAGGTTTCCGCCTCGCGCCGGCATATCTCGCTTTACCAGTCTTCGCCGGATGAGTCAGTCGCGGCTAGCTCCACGGAAGCGCACGAACCTTTTGTTGTATCGCCTGATGGTGACTATTTTTTCTTCGTCACGCGGACAGGTGATTTACGATCAGACACGAATATCTATGAGCTTCATGTGTACCGAGCCACTGACGTCTTGAAGTGGCTCGCTTCGAACCAACTCAGGTCTCCACCACGGCCGTTTCGTTTGGTCGTACGAAGATCCTCATCGTCGAGTCCAGCTATCTCCGACGCAAGGTGGGGAGGCAACAATCGTTCGATTGCGTTTTGGGGTCTTGATCCGGGGAACGTATCTCAAGTTTTTAAGTTCGATTTGCAAACGGGTCAAGTGGTTCAGATGACACGGTTTGGCAAAACGGCACACGCTTCGTATCGATGGTTTGAATACTCCAATGGAACCCTCATTCACAACGGCTACCAAGAAAAGACAGCAAAAGCAAGATATCCAATGGAAACAGTTCCATTGTCCTTAAATGGAGCTGTTCGAAAACCTGAGGAGACGATGCGGACCGAAGCTATAGAAACCACTTTAAAGGAAGTCTACGTAAAACATGGCAATAACCAATCACGTCGACTAAACCTGAAAATTCCCGACCTATTAGGGGCGTCAGCTTTTTTATGGCTGTCGCCCGATGGCCGAAAGTTAGTCATTAGGGATGCGTCTAATCCCGATGCGAATAGGTTCGTCGTATTGGATACCAGGACGACGCGGTCGGACGCACTTCTTTCTACGGATGTAGGAACGCAGTTCGCCGGAACCGATCCGGTAGCCTTCCCGAAGGCTCTTTGGGCGCCGGACAGTCGGAGTGTCGTACTTGTCAATACGCACATATCGGAGAAGTCTGATATTTCGAGCCGAGTACAGACCGGCCACATCGTAGAGTACGACACTGAATCAAAGAAGTGGCGAAGCATTACGCCGATGGTGGTACACAAGGGAGGTAAACAGTTTGCTGTTCGATCAGTAGAGTGGATGGTACCTGGTAAAGAACTGCTAGCAAAATTTGCAGCTGATCGAAAACCATCGTTTGCTGTAGTTTTCAGAATTGAGGCCAATTCCATTTCTCAAAAAGAATTACCGTACGGAACGAACGTACCCAAGAGCTCAAGTGGAGCGCTCAAGATCCAGATGCAGCAGAGCGCCAATGAGCCGGCAACTATTACTGTATCGGATGGCAAGCGCGAAGGTGTTCTATTAGACCACGATCCGATACTTGCTAGCGTTCGTATTGCAAAACAAAAAACGTTTACTTGGAGTGAGCGGGGGCAAGAATTTGTTGGTGGACTAACTTTACCGACTGATTGGTCTCCGGATGTTCGGTTGCCTCTTGTCATACAGACCTACGATTATCAACCTAATGTTTTCCTTCCAGACGGGGCAAATTCCACTTCCGATGCAGCTCAGGCACTCGCAGCTCGCGGGATTGCCGTTGCTCAGGTTCCCACTCGCATGGCTGGGTTAAGCGCGTCTGCAGAGGAGCGTAAAACGGAATACTACCTTTTCGCCGAGCGAATCGGGTTAGTCGTTCAAAGCTTGGTCGCAGATGGAATAATTGATTCAAATCGTGTTGGACTGACAGGCTTCTCGCGAATGGGCTACCTAACCTATTGGACCATCACTCACCCGGGCCGGACTCAGCTTGCAGCTTGCATAATCGCTGATTCCTACGACGGCAGCTATTCTTCGTACGTTCGGGATATAGCCGCTGGCGGGCAGAATGGATCGTCCGTGAGAGGTCTCGAAAGTGTTAGTGACAGGGGAGCATTTTGGCAAAATAAGGACAAATGGCTGGAAAGTGAAACATCTTTCAACATAGATCGTGTTAGAACGCCGGCCCTCTTTACAGCAAATCGTAGCAGAGCCGGGAATGATGACATCTTTTTAACGCGGTCGTATCTATTTTTGAATTACGGCGGGTTTCTGCGCAACGGCAAGCCGATGGAAATGCTACTGTTTCCCGAGGGGGACCATCAGCTAAGACGGCCGCAGGAGCGACTCGAGATGATGACCGCTGTAGTCGATTGGTATTGCTTTTGGCTGAAAGGGGAAATCCCGCCCGACCCAGAACGCGCGAAACGTTGGGATCGCCTGCGGAACATGCAGCGAGCGGTTCTTGCACACCTTTTTTCAAAAGGGGAAAAGATTGCTGACCTGCCCCCACTCATATCCGCCCCCTCGTGGGTCAAAGCGCTTCCTTCAGACAGCATAACGGCGTCAAAACCGTGAAAATGGAGGAAGCAAGTTGAGCATTGGTTCCTGCCATTAAGCCCGAATGGTTATGGCTTCCTCTATATACCCCCGTTGAGCAATGCTCGGCGGGCGACGCCGACTTGTATGAGATCGAGACCAGATCTTGGAGGCATGCGGGAGATATTCGAATCCTCGATATAAAGAATAACTATGAAAAAACAGTCCTATTTGCTTTTATTACTCGTAATCCTTCTGGGCACCTCATCGGGTGCTCCTGCACAGGTCAAAGAGAGGCTTCTTGTAGGCCCCAATATCCGTGTAAGTCGCGATCATGACACTACGTTCACGGAGATGTCGGCCGCAGTGCACCCGGCCGAACCTAAAAAGGTCGTTGTAACTGCTATGTTTAATCAGCCTTCCAAGAATCGCCCTGGATCGCAAGGGTTTTATAGTGACGATGGTGGTTATACGTGGAGACAGATTTTGTTTCCCGAAGCCGACGGAGATCCGATTTCCGACTATGGCGTCACTGGCACGGCTTATTTTCTTGTAATTGGAAATACTAGGGACGGGAAAGACGCACTGTTATTTTACCGCTCGAAAGATGGAGGGAACACGTGGGACGCCCCGATCCCACTTCAGGCGGCAGATCGCCCTGTTCTCGTCGTCGATCGCAAAAGTAACCGCAAAGGTAATCTATACATTAAAGGAATATTTTCGGAATCAGACGGTGCAGAGCCCGATTCATATCTTGGTCTGCTTCGCTCGACAGATGATGGACAGAGCTGGTCGAAGCCGGTTGAAGTGGCTACAACACGCGGCCGCGGCGTCGGCGTGAACAATACGTTCGTGGGTGTATTCTCGAGCGGCGAGGTGTTTGTGCCTTTTTTTGAGTTCTTATTAGATCCGGAAGCTATAAGGGCTGCGGAGCAGTCGGGTAGGCAGATAAAACAACATTATTTTTCTATCTCTCGTGATGGCGGAGCGACCTTTTCCGATCGCCAAAAGCTTCAGGCGAAAGACGGCTCTGACATAAAGATCGGCCTTAGCACGCCGTTCTACACGATTGACGAGTCCGAGGGTCGATTCAAGGACCGGATCTATGTCGTGTGGGACGACCCCAGGTTTGATGTTCGAAATCCGGACCTGCACACGCGATCGCGCCTCTTGATTTCGTATTCATCTGACCTTGGTAAGAGCTGGTCAAAACCGAACGTTGTCGATATGAAGGCTCCGGGCAAGAGCAATCAGTTCAGGCCGTCGATTGCTGTCAACAAGGACGGAACCGTCGCCGTTTCCTGGTACGATACGCGCGATACGCCCGATGGCGAGGCCAAAACTTCGATCAACCGATACATGAGCGTTTCGTTCGACGGTGGTGAAAGCTTTCTGACGGCCGTTAGGGTCTCCACCGAACCTTCTAGTGCTGTGCGCAAGGTTTTCAACACTCTGGTCCAGAGAAGCACGTTTGTTTTGCTGAGAGACGGAGCCCGAGATATCGGGGGCGACTATCTTCCTATTACATCGGACGCGAACGGAGACTTTCATGTTTTCTGGGCGGACGATCGGACAGGGAGTTACCAGGTATGGACGGCGCGCGTCAAAGTTGACCGTCAGGGGAAATCTGGGACGACAACCAAGGATCTCATTGAGACAGATATCAGCAGCCAGGTCGAAGTGATGCTCGACGCAATGCTTCGGCTGACACCTGCTGATGTAACCGAACTGCCCATACGGTTGAGGAACAAGTCCGGCCGGTCAATCTACGGCCCCATCAAGATTGAGGTGGAGTCGTATACATCACCATATGACACGCCTTCGGATATTCTGAATTCCAATAATGGCAAAACGGGAGTCGGAGCCGCCTTCGATTACACAAAAGCAATCAGCGGTTTTGGGTCGCTGGCCCCCGGCGCTGTAAGTGAGGCCGTCACGTGGCGCTTCAAGACAAAGCCGAATCAATCGCCGTATACCGTTGTCAAGCTGAAGGTGACCGCGAGGGTGGAGAAAACTAACTAATCATGAAGACAGTTTTAATCCTTGCCTGTTTAGGATTGGCGGCCGGTCTTGCTGACGGCCAAGCGGAAAAACGGATAATCAAATCGGGCCAGAACCAGGTTGACCTTGAGGTCGATGGAAGATCCATTCGCCGACGTATAGGGGAGGCCGGCAAACTAAATGTTTTTGAACTCGATGTGCCGGATGGTAAGTCGCGAACAGTGAAGTACACCTCCGATCTCGAATCGTTCGGTTTCTCCCTAAAGCCGGGCGAAGCGTACGATTTTACGATCGAGAAGGACGGCATCGCGTTTCGCCAACAAGTGATCGGTATCAGACTTGATCCGGACCTTCTCAAAATAAAACGGTTCCTGCTGGGCGAAAATGACGACGTGGTCACAAAACTTCATGGCCCGGTATTAGATCTGGATGGCGGATCGAAGAATTTCGACGGGATCCAGCCGATGATAAACAAGGTTCGGGGGTGCGCCAACTGCCCACCAAGAATCGACATTGTGGTCATATCGGCAACCACCTTCGACGTTACCAACCCGTTCAGCAGTTCATCAGCCCTGAATCGCAATCGCAAGCGGACTGCGGAGTTCTACACTACGCCCATCTCTAAGATGGAAGGGGCTGATTCCGTGGAGCTGCTCTACTTTACCGACCCGGCTGACGCGAACGGAGAGGAGGCTGCGCGCACGATCGAATCGGCGGAGATTGTTTTCATCGCAGGTGGGAGCCAGTGCGACTATTTGAAAGCATTCCGCGGCACTCGTGTCGAAAAAGCGATCGAGGCCGTTTACAAACGAGGTGGGGGAATAGGCGGCAGCAGTGCTGGACAAGCGGTTCTGGGGGACTTCATCTTTGACGGCTGCAACGTGACTACGATGGCCCTTACCTCCGAGATCGCTCTTGCTGATCCATACGACTCGAACATCTCCTTCTCAAGAGATCTTTTTAATTGGAAGTTTCTGAAGAACACGATCACTGATCAGCACGTAGTCGAGCGCGACCGGATAGGCCGCACATTCGCGTTCGTCGCCCGCCAACTTCAAGATGGGAAGGCAAAGATGGTGCACGCGATAGCTGTCGACCAAGGAACGTCAGTTGTTGTCGACAGGGGTGGAATTGCAACGGTCGTCGGCACCGGTAATTCGTATTTCATAACCGGAGACCACAAGCCGGAAGTCTGCGAGAAGGGAAAACCCTTAACCTATTCCAACTTCAAAGTCTGGCGCGTCAAATCTGGCGAGGCGTTCAACCTAAAAAAGCGCCCAAAAACTGGCTATTACGCCGTAAGCGTTACTGAAGGAAAGCTCAGCCGTGATCCATATTGATGAATTCGGCTGAAATGGTCAATAAAAGCTGGGTGAGGACCTTCGAGGCGGGCGTTCTGAAATGAATTTCTCAGGTGCTGAAAACGTTTTCTCACCCGCTGAAAAACCTTTCATACTCACTAAGAAGCTTTGCGCATGCGCTGAAAAGGATTTAGCACACGCTGAAAAGTTTTCCGCACACGCCAAAATGCTTTCTTAACTCGCTGAAAACACTTCAGCACACGCCGGGAACATTCCGGCGAACGCCGGAAAGCTGTCCACACTCGCCGGAAAACTTTCCACGGGCCAAATCTACAAGGGGTCGTCGTTTTAGTTCTTGTTCCGACTCGTAATTATTTTTTTCAATTGCGGCCGCAACGACCGCCGCGTCCATCTTCTGTACGTGTGCGTGAGAGGCGGCGACCAAGCAGTAGAGAATATTTCATATGGCAGGTGGTATTACAAATCTGTCCGATGCGGACGAGTTAGCACTATTGAACGTGATGATCGCGATCATCTCGGGCGATCTGCCCGGCTACCCGGGCGTCACCACTGCGATGGTGACGGAGTCGGCACGGTAAAGGAGAATTACGCCGACAAGCTGGTCCCACAACCAGGGACAGGACGCGGTTCGCGTACGACGGTGGACGAACAGGGCATGAGGTGGGTGCAGGCGGAGAATCGACCGAACCCCATAACCTAGTGGCTCAAACGGGCTACATGCAAAGTGCCGCAGGCATCGGAACATGGCTGCTACACCTCGACGGCCAGCAACAACGCCGCCCTCCATTAGTGATGCTGCCGGATTCGCCGTTCAGGAAATTGTGAGTACAGTAGCTGATCTGTAGCCCTCCATTTATCAAACGGTAAATCAAATTAAATTGACCTTCTTAGAGTCTCCATGAGACGTTCCATCTTTTGTTTGAGGGCTCAGTTTTGATCTGAGATCAACTAGACCTAATGATTCCGTAAATAAAAGTATGAACATTCTTGTTTTAGGCGCGGGCCGCATGGGCTTCGGGGCCGTGTTCGATCTCACGCGTAGTGCGCAAGTGGATGCCGTCACTTTGGCGGACTTTGATGTGGCTCGCGCACGCACTATCGCCGGATTGATTCAAAGACAATGTCGACGCGGTGGGAGTTGATGTTTGCAATCATCAAGACGTGATTGCCTTGATGCGCAGCCATGACGCGGTGATTAGTTGTGTGCCGTATTATTACAACCTGCAACTCGCCCGCGCGGCGATAGAAGCTCGAGTTAACTTTTGTGATCTTGGCGGCAACAATTCCGTCGTTGATGCCGAACTGGCTCTCAATGATGAGGCACGCGAAGCGGGCATCAACATCATCCCTGATTGCGGATTAGCTCCTGGAATGGTTTCTATTTTGGTTGCGCAGGGCGTAAAGAAGTTTGATGAAGTTGATGATGTCCATATTTGTGTCGGTGGTTTGCCTCAGAGTCCGAAGCCCCCGCTCGAATATTTCCGTTGAAGGTTCGATCAATGAGTACTTGGGCAAAGGCCGCGTCTTTCGCAACGGCGAAGTGGCTGAAGTTGACACAATGACGGAGGTCGAAGAGTTAGAGGTTCCATTGCCTTTCGGAAAGTTGGAAGCATTCCATACCTCGGGAGGCTCATCCACTCTACCGCAAACGTATAAAGGCCCCTGTCGCGTCATGACCCAACTGGCCTCAAAAGTTCTAATGATCAGGAGCACGGTACTCTTGGCGGAGTTCAACCGCGGGAAGGCACTACAGAAACTATTCCTCAAATATGCCTATGCCCAGCAATCCGAGATGATTCAATCCGCAGTCTGCCATTCATTGCATACAATACGCCAGAGGTTTTGTCGTTGCTTGTTAGTCATTAGCGACTGTGTCCAATCAGACAGCTTTGATGTCACCCAGGAACACGTTGCAAATATGCTCGGCCATCACCGCAATCGGATCACACTTGCCGCTCGTGAGTTGCTGCAGCAAGGACTCATTGACTACGGCGGTGGGAACATGAAGATTCTCAATCGCGCTGGATTGGGAGCCGCCGCACGCCAGTGTTATCGCGTCGTCAAGGATTCTGTCGAACAGGTCTTCGTTGCCTGAGCGGCTCAGAAGCGAATCCGCATCCCGTCCTACCTCTCGGGAGATTTCTCGCCCGACCGCAGCAATGACAGCCGCAGCTTGTCTTAACTTGGCCGCTTCAAAGCCGGCACTGCGGATCTGCCCGTCCGCATCCACCTCAGTAATGTAAATCTGTTTGTTGGCTCCGAGTTCGGCTTGATAGCTTTGCTCGACACCACTCCGCGCCCTAGACAGTCCCTCGCTGATATCCGCCGATCGCATGTCCGGCGCCGAGAGCATGTTGGAGCGCTTCGCCTCCGTCACCAAGCCTCTTGCCCCGCCGCTGCACACCGGAAGGAAGCATAGACTGCCTGCCCGTCCCAGAATATCCTAGTCCCAAGTACACTTTTCTTCTGTTTCCAGTCCAGATAACGCGTTTAGATTTACTCTTACTAAGTAGAAGCGTCAGTTAAGACTGTGGTAACAGGCTTCGTAGCTCAGGGAGTTGGCATCCAGACCCCTATCGTAGCGATGTTGAATCCGCTTCCAGTTCAAGTCGAGCGTGAAGACCTATTCGTCGAGCGCTACAACCATCTGCTTGATTGGTCCATGCAGATGACCGAGCACGACCGCGAACTAGCGGAAGATCTGCTACACGATCTCTTTATTCAATTCATGCTCAACGCGCCCGATCTTCACCAGATCAAGAATCTCGATGGTTACCTCTATACGATGCTGCGAAACCTCTACTTGACCCAGCGCCGGCGCGACACCCGGAATACGCTGCAACAGCTTTCGATCGTTGAGTATGACTCGGCTGAAGTCGGTCTGCGCACAGTCGATTTGCGCGACCAGATTCGAGCCCAGGATGACTTGCGGCGCATCTGCCAATACGCCTGCGCGCGCAAAGAGACAGCGAAAATTGGCAGCGTGCTGATTCTGAGATTCTTTCACGGCTACTATCTGGAGGAGATCGTCCGAGTGCTGCGTACTTCGCGCACATTAGTTGATACCTGGCTAAAGCTGGCGCGCCGGGAAATCAGGACACAGCTCCTGGAAGAAACGGAGAAGACCAATCGTCTGGCGTTCATCCATCGTAACCGGGTGACGGAAGTCTTATCGACCGGATATGCGCGCAATGTTGATCTCTTCGTGGAAGAATTGCGCGAAGCGATCTTTCAGCATCGACACGGCGCTTGCCTCACGAACGAATCGCTCAAGCAGCTCTATTCCGCGGAAAATGTAACGGCCGTTGAGTGCTCGCAGTTGGCGCACATCGTCAGCTGCCGGCAATGTCTCGACCTGGCCAATCGTTTGCTTGGCTTGCCGCTACTTGCTGCGCGCAGCGCAACTGAGACCCTGGGGAGGGACACGCGTAAGCCTGGCGGTGGCGACGATGGTGGGGGCGGGACAGGTGGCGGCGGGCTATCCAGGCTCGCGCTTAACAAGCTGAGACGCAGAGTAAAAGACGCATTTGAACATAAGCCGCTGGAACTCTGCGTGTCTGTTAACGGATACACATTAGGCTCGCAGCGGGTCAGTTCTGAACGAAGTGAGCTAAACCTTGTTGTTGACCAGGACGTTCGCGTCAGCTTTGTTGAAGTATTCAGCGAGCAGAAGATTCGCTTGCTGGTTATGGGTGTCGAAGAATTGCCGCCGGACGGACCAGGAGAGCAATCGACCCAGGTTGAGTTGAGTGATCAAAGATTGCTTGACTTGACGTTACGTTTAGCCAGTCCGTCGCCAACTATACAGGTCGTATATTCTGATCCGCATTTCAACGAAGCCCCGGATACTTCAGCGGCGCTTGATGGCATCTCAATCGGTCCAGATCATGAGCATTCTGCCAGCCCTACCATCTCATCACTTGTAGAGGGCGCATCGGCCCAGAAATCAAGCAAGCAATTACCTGCGACCAGAAATGATAGCCGGGCTACTGGGCGCCCTGGGCCACAATTTCCCGCTCTGAGAAAAATCTATCGGGCTCTCGGGAGTTGGAGTTTCTGGCTGCGACCGGCCACGGTAACCACGCTGTTTGCTTTCGTACTGATTGCCGCGCTCTTGTGGGTGTATCGGCCGGTCCCCACGCCAGGCGTTTCGGCTGTTGACTTGCTGCAACAGTCGGTTAAAGCAGAGCAGGCGCTGGCCGCGCAAAATGATCTCGTTATTCATCGGACAGTCGATCTCGAAGAAAGAGGGTCTGACGGCCAAGCCATAGCCCGTCGCAAGGTAGTGGTTTGGGAGAGCGGCGAACGTGGTTTGGTTGCGCGAAGGCTCTACGACGACCAGGGCAAACTACTCGCTGGCATCTGGACGCGACGAGATGGAGTGCAGACTTTTTATCAGCATGGAACACAGCCCAAGGTTCAGCCGGTACCGCACCGGCGTGAACTTAATGCACTTGGTGTTGATTACTTGTGGCAAGTATCGCTTGCCGCGGAAGAGTTCTCTGCTTTGGTCGGCGATACGGCGCGGGCCCAGGTCGAGCAAAAGCCAGATACGTATGTGATTCACTACGCGCCTTCCACCGCATCAACCGGGCTGGTGCGTGCCAGTTTGGTCCTCAGTCGCGCAGACCTTCACGCTGTCGAGCAAACGCTGACGATTCAGGTTGGCGGTGAAACCCGCGAATACAGATTTGTCGAGGTTGGGTTTGAGCGCCGCACGCCAGCTTCCGTTGCGCCGCAGGTTTTCGATCCTGATCCGGCACTGATGGGGAATGACAAAACAGGAATTAAGCTCGGTGAGACCAGTACTGTCGCTTCTCCGCTTTCACCATCTCCGGTAGTGGCGACGGCCGCGTTGGAAGTAGAAGTCCTTCAATTACTCAACAACGCAGGTGCCGATTCGAGCGATCAAGTAAACGTCACTAGAACTCCGGAAGGCCGCTTGCGGGTGGACGGCATCGTCGAAACGGCGGCGCGCAAAAGTGAAATCCTGCGCGCGCTGGGGCCCGTCAGCAAGCATCCGGCTGTGCAGATAACAGTTGAGACAATCGACGAGGCTTCGCGGAGAGAAGCCGGAAACCCTTCCGGACCAGTTCAACTTAGCCGGGTCGAAGTGCTCAAAACTGCACTGCCGGTCGAGCCGGATCTTCGGCGGTACTTCTTCCGGCAAGGCTCATCAGAAGAACAGATCCAGGAAGCGATGCGCCAGTTTGCCAACCGCGTGACCAATCATGCGTTGCAGGCGAGGTTCTACGCTCGCACGCTCAAACAAACCCTCAGCAGATTTTCACAGGATGACTTGCGCACGCTCGATCCGCAAGCCAGGGGAAAACTAATGTCGTTACTGCGCGCCCAGGCTGTAAACGTCGAGCGCGCGACGCAAGCTCTCCGCCGCGACTTAGAGGCGGTGTTCCCGGTCGCGGTGGCGAGTACCGGCGCAGAGAAAGAAATCGCAACTGAGAGTGACTTGGTCGCGGCGGTAAATCGTCTAACTGAACTCGTCGTCCAAACCGAGGGAGGCGTGAGCACGTCATTTTCGCTTACGGCAAGCGGAACCAACTCCGCGCCGGTGAAGAGTGTTGACTTCTGGCGCAGCCTGCATGCGAGCGAGGCGCTGGCCGCAAACATTATTAGGTTCACGAAACAGTAACGATAGAGGAACGCAAAGAGAAGTTTTATGGGCCAGTCGAATATCTGTTGGCCTGTTGCGTCGAATTGTATCTGTCGATGGAGATTATCCCCCGAAGGAGAGGACAAACATCATGACCTGTCATCGCGCCTTTCGTTTTCTGCCTGGTGCCCGCTGCCTACTGCCTACTGTTTTCTTATTGCTCACCGTTCACTGCTCACTCCTCACTGTGACGGCCCAATCAACTTCCGCGACCTTGAGTGGCACAGTTGAAGACACGCAGGGCGCAGTTGTCCCGAACGTCACCGTTGCGGTTTTGAATCTTGACACGTCGCTTCAGCGACAGACCATCACGGACGAATCCGGTTCGTATGTTTTCGTTTTCTTGCCTCCAGGGCGCTACAGGGTGACGGCAGAAGGTAAAGGATTTGCGAAGGTGCAAATAGA
>Ga0209751_10003112_pt1 | contig 16202 bp, 8 predicted proteins | sample RifCSP13_1_FD_184019 | JGI IMG/M metagenome (GOLD analysis project Ga0209751, IMG submission 184019) | Soil microbial communities from Rifle, Colorado - Rifle CSP2_sed 13_1 (SPAdes) (version 2) | ecosystem: Environmental > Terrestrial > Deep subsurface > Rock core/Sediment | place: Rifle... | reverse complement strand
CCCGGCCAGCACCTCGCCGCCCTGTTCCAACATCCCATACCACGGCAGCACATCCACGTAAGCCGCGCCCGCCAGGCCGCCGGACGGCAGCCCGGCAAACAGGTCCGAGTCCGGAATCCAGTGATAGCAGCCCATCCAGTTTCCAATGCTCAGGTGCAATTGCAAGTTTAGGCCGCGCTTGCCCAACTGGCGCAGGGCCAGATCATCGCGCTTGTGCAGCGGTCCTACGATGGCCGTCCCGCCCGCTTCTACTATTGTTAGTAGGTCTCGCCAATCATCCTCGAACAGCGGCCCTGGGTAGGCCGCCACCAGCAGCCGCTTTTCGCCGCCTACTTGGGGCTGCCCGCCGTTGCGGCCAGCATGCTCAAGCAGTGCCGGCCGTTGGCCCAGCCACGTGATGCCGTGGGGCAGCGCGGCCCAATCCACCTGGGCCAAAGCCAGAACGGCCTGCTCCGTCACGGCCACCGCCTCCGGTCCCTGCTCAAGCCGGGCGCAAACCCGATAGGTGCCGGGAACGCCACCGGTTACGGCTAACGCGCCGCCCGTTGTGGCTGTGACAGCGCCGAGCTCGTGGATGCCCTCCAGAACCGGGGCGGGCTGCTGAAAAAGCTGGGTGTCCTGCCCGACCGGGTCGCGCAGGCTGACGACCACCTGCGCCCCGGGGGCCAGCGGCGCCGAGTTGACCAGAGTGAGGGTCACCACCAGAGGTGCGCCCACGACCACCGCCGGGGCAGCGGCCCGCAGGATCAGTACGTGCGGCTGGTTCAGGCGCTGGCTGGCGTAATAGGCTGCCTTGGGATTGCGCCACAGGTCCAACAGCCCGGCGTGAAACTCCCAGGCCACGTCGTTGAGCTGGGTAATGACGTAGCCCGAGACGCGCGGATTGCACAGCAGCGCTTCGATCTGGCAGGCATTGCCGGCGGCGTGCAGCTCCTGCGCGGCCAGCACCAGGTTGCGCACGCTGCCAAAAATCTGGTCGAGCTTGCGCGCCACAAAGCCGGCGTGCAAGTCGTCGCGGAAGGCCCGCAGCTCGCGTGCGTCGCGCAGCGCCGTGCGCTCGCCAAAACCCGCCACCGTCTCGTCCAGGTCCGACATGCCCCCGCCGCCCAACTCCGAGACGAACACCTGGCCGCGGTAGGCGCGGTGCTCGCGGTCGAATTCTTTCAGCACGTCGCCCGCGCCAAAGTCCTGCGCGGCCAGGGCCGCCGACGAGCCGCCGGCACCCAGGGTGCGCAGCCACTCGTACACCGGGCCGGGCACCGAAGCGCCCAGGTAAAGGTGCACGTCGAGGATCTTCTGGCGGACCGTCTCGCGGCTGGGCACCACACTGGCCCGATCAATCCAGCCGAAGTCCTGATCCACCGCCATGCTGCCGCCGGAGTTATCCACGATCACGCGGGTGGGGTCGAGCGCCCGCGCGTGGCGCACGAGCGCGTCGCTAATCAGGGTGGCGGCCGGCACATTCTCGTTGAGGAGGCCCCAGAACACGACGGACGGATGGTTAAAGTCGCGCTCAATCAGAGCCTGCACCTCGCGGCGCCCGTGGTCCAACATGCGCGGGCTGTCTCGAATCCAAGCCAGGCTGGTCTCGGCGTAGATGAGGATGCCCATCTTGTCGGCCAGGTCTAGGAAGCCGGGCGCGGCCGGCCGCAAGTGCGAGCGGATCAGATTGAAACCGGCCTCCTTCATCAACGTGATCTCACGGACCATCATCTCGCGGTCCGGCGGCGCGATCAGGCCGATGGGGTAATTGGGCTGCAGCAGGACACCGCGCAGGTAGACCGGGCGGCCGTTGAGAATGAACTGACCATCCTGGACCGTGAAGTCGCGCATCCCAAACGTGGCCGTCAGTTGGTCCGCCGGGGCGTGGCCGGCGCCGTCATCCACAGCGACGTGCAGGCGATAGAGGTGGGGGTTGTCGTAGTGCCACGCCCACGGGCGCGGTAAGGGCACGCGATAGGCCAACCGCACGACTCCAGGCGGCACGGGCACCCGTCCGCCTTGCTCGGCGGCCACCACGCCATCGGGGCGGACGACGCTCAGACGCACCTCCACCAGCCGGCTTTCGACACGCCGGTTGTGCAGGGTGACTTCAACCAGGGCCGACTCGCGCTGCAAATCGGGCTCCACCTGCGCCGCCTGCACGGCCAGCCAGGGGCAGGCCTCCAGGTAGACCTCGCCCCACAGACCGCCATAAATGTAGTACCAGGCCTGCTTGGCGGCGGGTGCCTGCTTCAAAATCACGCCGTCCACCTCGCGCGTCCGCGACAGGCCTGCCACGCGCACGACGATGTCGTTCTCGGCCCCGGCGCGTAGCAGGCGCGTCACGTCGAGCCAGAACGGGGTGTAGGCGCCCTCGTGGCTGCCGGCGAACTGGCCGTTGACCCAGACCTCGGCCCGGTAGGCGGCGCCGCCGCAGTGCAGCAGCACGACTTGTTGCGACCAATCGGCCGGCACGGCAAACGTACGGCGATAGAACCCGACGCCTTCCGCGTCGGGATAGGTCACGTCCCAGGCGGCCGGCACCTGCACTGTGTCGGCGCGGTCCGCCGGCCAGCCGGCGCCCGGCCACCCGCGGGCGATGCCTTCGGCAGCCGGATCAAAGGCCAATTGCCACTCGCCGGCCAGGCTTAGCCGCGGGCGTGAGGCGGATTCTTTGGTCATAAGCGCTCTCCTAGTTGGCCGCTGACAGCCGGCCACGTCATCGAAATCGGGCGGTTCTGCTCGGCCGAGCGCCGGGCCGCCAGCGCGAGGTCGCGCGTGCTCACACCCTCCGCGATAGGCACGGCCGCGGGCCGGTCGTCACGGATGGCAGCCAGTAGGTCGAGAGTTTCGGCCAGATACTGGTCTTTATCGTCCGTGACCGGCTCGTGGTCGATATACGGCGCAACGTTGATCCGGCCTGACGACGATCAGTTCGAGAGGCATAGTTGGAAGGGGCCTGCCAGGCCCAAGCGAGCGGTCGCGGCCGGCGGCTAACCTTTCAGCGCGCCGGCGGTCATGCCCTCGACGAATCGCTCGGACAGGATCAGGTAAGTGTCAACCATCTCGATGACGATCAGCAGTTCGTTCTCCGGCAGTTGCGCCACTTCGATCACCGCCTTGCGAACCAAATCCTGTGGGGCTGGTGTTTGTGTAGCCATCGCCCGTTGCTCCTTCCGTCATAATTTTACATCACTGTCTATTTTCGGCCCCCAGCTGGACGCGCCTTCAATTCTCTTTGAAGATCGGCGGCCCATCGGGGCAGGCCGCCTTTGATCAACTCGCGCAATTTGCGGACAGCGGCTTCCGGCGGGCGGCTCTTCTTCCACTCTTCCAATACCACGCTGCCGTAATCGCCGGGCAAATCCACTGCCCAGTCCTTGAACTCTGAGTCGGCCTCGTCCTCGAAACGGTACAGGCCAGATAGGATTCCCAGGCAGGTGTACATTGCCTCGTCGGTCATGCCCAGATCGTTGTCACGCGCCATCTCGTCCCGAAAGGGTTGGAGGGCTTCGCCGATCATCCCGTCGGCGGCTTCGCTCGTGTCCACGTAGCCATCGCGCTTCGGCCCGGCTCGATCCCAAACCTCCTCCACCTCCAGGCGCTCCAGCGCCCCCAGCACTTCTTCCGCAATCGCCTCCGCATCAGCCGGCGAGTGCGGCGAGTGTGCCTCAATTTGAGTCTGGGCAGTCTGAAGAATCAGCGGCGCAAGTTGAAGATCTTGCGCCAGCGTGCGCAATACCGCCCGAGCCTGTTCAAGGGACAGCCGGGCAAGAACCCGATCAAGTTCGGCAAGGCCCGGTTTCTTTTTCACCACTCCTCCTTCTCCTTCAGCACCCGAAAAGTCTCGCCGGCCGCAGGGTCCGGGCCGTGCACGTCTTTGGGGGCGACGCCCGCGGCGTGTAGCGCAGTTCATCGCGGGTAAGGCCGTACATTTGAGCGTAGCAGGCGTCGAGTTCAAAGCGAAGGAAGGGCGATAGACCTTATCCCTCCAGCACTTTACTCACAGCCCGGTCGGTATCTCCGTAGAATACGATGTCCAGGCGCTCCACCACCTCTTCGGGCAGGCCCGCGACCTGGTTCTTGTTCGCGATGGGAAGCAATGCTCGCTGCGCGCCATTTTCCATCGCGATCTGTAACGGCTCCATGACCGAGTTCACGCCCTTGATGTTGCCCTGCACGGTCAGGTCACCCAGGATAATGGTCCCCGCCAACACACGACGGTTATAAAGCGCCGAGATCATTGCCACGTAGAAGGCAACCCCGCAGGCGCAGTCTACGCGGCCACCACTCAAATCAATGGCTTCGGCCTGAATATCCTTTTGAGCCAGCATGGGCGTCAGGCCGAGTCGGTCTTTCACGCTCTGAAGATAGGTGAAGGCGCGGTTGAGAGACTCTTTGAGAGGCGGCTCAAGTCCGCCGGGCGCGCGCAGCTTGCCTGTACCGGCTGTAATCGCTATTTCGAGCCGAAACAGGCCAACCCGAGCCTGGCCGTCCGCCGCTGCCGTGTACACGGTGCCGGGCGGAAGCGGGTCGGGGGAAATGACGCCCGCGCCGCCCTGTTCGGGCACACTGACCATGTGCTCACTGCCATCTTCGTTGTCAATATAAGAGAAGCTGGTTTTGTAGAATTCAAACGAGCCGCGCTTCTTGAGCTGCTCTTTCACCCGGCGACGCCCCTCCAGCGCCAGTTCAAGATATTCGGTCAGCTCCGCCTTCGTCCAGCCCCCATCCGGATGCAGCAGCTTGAGCAAGCCGCTGACCGTGCGCTTGGCGGCGGAGGCATCCCGCCCCTCGACGTGCGAGCCGAAGCGATAGTATTGCTCGGCGGCGTCAAAGCGATTCTGCTTGCGAAGCAGGCGGAAGGCTTCTGCCAGGTAGTCGGTTACGAAGCCATAACGGGTGGTCAGCAGGTCTTTAGAGGTTTTAGGGATGTCCCAGCCGGGCAGGTAAAAGTGAAAACGGTCAATCACGGCCAGATCAAAGGCCTCTGGGAGCGGCTGGAAGAGATCGGCGGCGCTATTGCGGACCAGCGCCTCCACTGGCTGGTTGAGATTGCCGATGAACACCAACGACGCATCCGCATGCACCTGCGTGACTCCCCGGCTGAAGCGGCCATTCGCCATGTAGTCCTTCATGATCTGGATGGTGTCAGGATCGGTGACCTTCACGCCTCCCACTTCGTCAAACGCGACCACATCCCAGTGCCCGACCAACCCAACCTGCCGTCGGGCGTTGTTGTAAAACAAATTGGCCGAACTGGCCTTGCCGCCCGAAATCAGGATGCAGTAAGGCGACATCTCGCTGAAAGCGTAAGATTTACCGGTGCCGCGCGGGCCAAGTTCGATGAAGTTGTAGTTCTTCTCGACGAAGGGGATGAGCCGGATGATGGTCAGCATCTTGAGCCGCCGGTCCATCCGGTCCGGCTCCAATCCCAACGTGCGGATCAGGATGTCCACCCACTCGTCTCGGGTGAACTGAGACCGGCCATCTACGAATTCCTCCTCGTCGAAGCGCGCCAGCTGGATGGGCTTGAGATCAGCAATGTGGAAAGGGCTGTCCTTCTTCTCGTCCGGCTGGCGAAATTCCACCTCGACCATGGCCCAGATGCCGCCCTCGAGCAAGCGGTCATAGCGCCGATAGAACTCCTCCGGGATATGGATGCGGTTGTAGCTGAAGTTGTCCATCGCCGCCCAGTATTTCGCTTCGCTGGGCAGGAAGCGAACTTCTACGCGGTCAATGAAGCGATGGCGGCCTTTCTGTTCGACGAGGGATTGCGCTTTGTTGGCCTCGTCGTGGCGGAAGTAATTGGCGCGCAGCGTGTCTTTGACAGCGGTGATCCCCAGCGCGACCTCCGTGGGATCATCCGAGGCGCAATACTTGCCAAGCAAATACTCCAGCACGTAGGAAGGGACATTCTCGCCCCCGCGGATCTGGTGCAACAGGTCTTTTCGGACGACCTTGCCGGCGAAGACGCGCAGCAGCTTTTGGTCCAGAGTTTCTTCAGTCATCAGGGCCTCAGTCCAAAATCCCATTCTTGAGTTTCAGGCGCGCCCAGATCACGCCCGAGTCGGGCGCAATGGCGCGAATCTCGACGGCCGCGCCTGTGAAATCCCGGTCAATCAGGAGGGGCACATCCGTTTCTGCGTTGGGCTGCAAGGTGACTTCGTGGGTATTCTCGTCGCGGGCGGCGCAGTCGGCGGCCTCGCCCACAGGCGCGCCCTTGGGGTTCGCGGCGTCGTACGCTTCCAGCCGGATGCGCAGTGGCTCGTCGAACAAAGCGGCATAATGGACCTTTAATCCGATCACCTGGCTGGTGAACTTGTCGCGCGGGTAGCGGAGTTCGATCTGCTGCTGTTTGCCGCTGGCCTCAGGCCGGACCTTTGGGCGCAGTTCGACGACCGGAATGACACACTCTGGCAGACTCAGGCCTTCGTGGAAGTAGGCGGCGTCGGAGGCATAGACCCCGAAGCCGGAGGGGACGACGTAGTCCGTCGCGTCGGTGTGAATGCCGAGATGAGCGGGATTGAAAACGAGCGCCCCGACTTTCTCCTTGAGCTGCGCCCCGAGCCGGACACGGCGTTTGCTCAGCCCCCAGCGCCCGTCCGGGGCCGAAATCGTATCGCCGGGGAGCACTTCGGGCAGGAGCACGTGGCCGTGGTCGGCGGCGATGACGATCACGCCATAACCGAGGCGAACTAGCTGCATGACGGCGCTCTTTAGCTCGCCCAGCAGGCTGCTCATATGCTTGCGCGCCTGGCGCAGGCTCACATGCTCGCCGAGTTCGTCAATATCAGGGACGCGCACCACCAGCAGGTCGGCGCGATCGGCCAGAGCCTTGCGTTTCTTGTCCGTGGCGTCGAGCCAGTCGCTCAAAGGGATATGCGCAAATCGGTCGCCGTATTTTTCGGCCAGCAGCGCCATGCGCGCGTCGGAGTCTTCGAGCGGGCGGTCGCCCAGGTGAGGGATGAGCTGCTCACCGACCGTGCGCAGGTTGAGCGTGCCATCCGCGCCCGGCAGCAGCGCGGCCATGCCGTTAGCGGTGATCGTGGGGAGAGCCGCCGCTGCCGCCTGTAGAGTAAGTTCACCCAGGGCAGCCAGTTCGTCGGCCAACGCGCGGCCCATCTCAAAGCGCAATGAGTCGGCCAACACATAGGCCACCTTCGCGCGGCGCTCCAGGGCCGGAGCCACAAATCGGTCGAAGACCTGCGTCTGCCGCAACACCCCCTCGGGAGGCCAGCCTTCGGCCCCCACTTGTTTGAGAAAGCGGGCTTGCAAACGCAGGCTGCTCTCGCGATAGCGGCGTCGGGCCAGTTCCAGAATCGGCAGCACCTCGTCACCCTCGGCGCAATCCGCCCAACTCTGTTCCATCAGCCGCTGGTGGCGATCAAGGTCGCTCCAGCCCTCAGCGCGAGTGTACACTTCAATCAGGCCAGACACGCGCAACGGGGCTGTTTTAACGCGCTGGACGCGTTCCGCCGTTTCAAGCAGGTCCACACACCGCTCCGCCACCTGCCAGATCTGCGCGCGCTCCGGCTGGCGCCGCCAGACGGATTTGCGCCGGCCATCGAGGATGGCGCGGGCCTCTGACAAATCATTGGCCTGGACTGCGGCGGCGAGCGCCGTGAGATATTGCCGCTCCTCAAACGCAAAGGTGTCGCGCACGCCCAGGCGCTGATAGTCCCGAAAGTGATCGCGCAGTTTGAGATCGCGTTCGATACGCTGGGCCAACTGAATGTAAGTTTCGCGCATGTCGTCGGCGCGGCGCAGGCGGTCGCAGATGGCATAAACACGCTCGCGGCGCGGCAGGTCAGCGCGGGCGACGTTGACCAACGAGTCCGGCCACGGGCCGGGCAGATCAAAGGCAAGCTCGCTCAGCAGGACGTACTCGCCCAGGCGGTCGCGGACGGCGCGCCAGGTTTTGACCTTGGCGGGAGGCGAAAAGCCGATCTCGGCCTCCAGCAGGCGCAAGAGTTCCGCGCGCGCGCCCCGCATGGCTTCCACCTTCGTGGCGGCCTCTTCTGAACCGAGCACCTGGGCGCAGGCCTCGACCACGGATTGCGTGCCGAGCGCCTGCTCGATCAGCGGGTAGGCCGTAGTCTGCTTGAGCCGGTCGAGCAGTTCAAACGCGGGTTGGCCGCTGAGAAACAGCCCGTCAATTTGCTCGATCAGTTCGGGCATGGCCGCGTGCGCCAGCGATTGCAGGCGCTCGCTTTCCGCCTCGCCGAAGACCGTCCCGGCGGCGGCGAAGATTTCAAATGGGTCCTGAGTGCGCTGCTCCTGGGGAGCGCGAGCGCGAGGGATGTAGATCAGCAAATTCGCGTTGGCGTCGGGATGCCCAGCCTCATTCATCCCCTGGTAGATGACTTCGGCCTTTCGCCGGGCGACGAGCGCGGACTCCGCCGCCGAGACTACGCGGCAATGGGGGGCCTGGAAGCCGCTCACGAAATCGCCGAACGCGCGCTCGCCGTCATACCAGATAACGAGGCGATACTCATTCAGGAGGTCAGTCAGGCGTTGACGGAGATGGGCGGAAAGTCGCATGGTGAGAGCTGCTACACAAGCAGAATAGTCGGATTGACTTTTTAGGGACTGAGCGGCAGGAACGCTACCATCCGACCCACAAATGGCCGGATGGTTGTCCTTCCCCGTGTGATCTGGAGTTTATTGTTACCATCGGCATCTATGCTCCAGATGTAGGGCCCAGTCGCGCGCCATGATTCAAAGTAGATTGTCTGACTATCTGGACTCCATGCCGGAAACCAATCCAGACCAATACCAGTTGTCAACTGCTTCGACTTGTGTGTATTCAGGTCGAGGACAAAGATATCTCGGTTACTAGTCCTGGCCTCATTGGGGTAGCCAAGGTAGGCTACTTTCGTCCCATCCGGCGAGACGACAGGTTGTGTCTCTTCAGAGGAGTTAGTCTCTAGCAACGGCGTAACTTGTCCGCTGGCAATGTCAATCTGAAACAAGTCTTGTGTGCTACCGGAAGCCGAATAGGCGCTATAGACCAGTGCTTTGCTATCTGGCGTCCAGCTCGGGAAACGGCTAGACCTGAGGCCAGTCTCAATGTGACGACTTTCGGACGTGGCGATTTCATAAAGAAACAGACTGAAGCCTCTACCTGCCTCCTCATGTGCGTTGGCACTGTAAGCAATGTACCGCCCATCTGGCGACCACAGTGGGCGGTCGTAATCTGCGCCAGGTTCACGATCTAGGAGAACACGATTCTGGCCATCACTGTCCGCGAGCCAAACTGCGTGCGTCAGATTGCCAGATGCCCGATCAACTTCTTCACCCACAAATGCCATCTGCTGCCCAGACGGCGATAGACTGGCGTCTCTTTCACCAATTGAACGAGTGTATGTAAGTTGATGGACATCAGAACCGTCATTTGGTCGGGCGACAAACAACTCATAGCCCGTTTCGACGATTGACGAATACAGCAGGCGCACCTCGCCAATCGCGCGATATGCGCCTCGTGATACAGTCACTACCTGTGGGAAGGGAATCAGGCCTCCCGGAAGTTGCTCAAAGCCGCTTTTTTCCGCGTCCTTCAGCGCTTTCCGTCCCTGTTCGTCAATCGCCACCACAAGGCGGAGGTTGTATTGCTCTGGGCGTTCTAATTCTGCGCCCTGGCCCAATGTAGCCGCCAGCGACCACTCACCAGATGTAACGCTACTTGGCACGATGAAGAAATCTGGGAGCGGGAAGTAGCGCCCGCTGCGCAAGAGCGGTTGGAGCAGCACATGGATAGACCAACCCGATTGCAGGTTACTGTAGTTACCCGCGAGCGCCACTTGCGGACTGGCCGCCTGACCTTCTTGGGGGCTGGTCAGTTGAACCACAATGCCGGCTTGATTTACTGTGGGTGAGAGTTGTGGCGCGGGCGTGTCAGTCGGTGGGGGTGTGGGCGGCGGCGGCGTAGGGGTGATGGTCGGCGTGGGTGGGTTGGAGGTAGCAGATGCGGTTGGTGTGATGATGATACCGACGATAGCTGTTATTGTTGCAGTTGGCCTCGCTGAGCCAATGAATCCGAAGCTGATCACGGCCGTCACAATCATGCCAAGCAATCCGATTATGGCCACAATCACGGTTGTTAGGTTGAGGCCGGGGCCGAGAAAAATGGTCTTGCTCGGCAGAAGGTCCGCGGCTGGATAAGACTTCTTTTTTTCAAAGACATAGCTCGCCCAGTAACGCAGGTTGGCACGTAGCTGGTCACGCTCACGCGGCGATGCGATCTCACTGCTGGCAACGCGGGCTTTCGCAATATAAGCCTCCACGTCGGCCTGGATATCCTCGCCAGTCTGCTGACGCCGGAGCAGTTTTTCGTGAGCAGCCTGTAACTCGGTGAATGTACTCATCCCTCAACTCCTTAGCGCCTGCCGTGACAGATGGTACAGTTCAGCGGCCGTCTCGCGGAGTTGATTATCGGCCTGAGACATATGTTGTTTGATGGCGCCTTCGAACTCGCGGGTGAGGTTGTATAGACGATCCAGCCATTCACGCGCAGGGTCAGCCTGGAATAGTCTGTGCAGTACAGCATTACCTGCACGGCGTTCAAATGCCAACCCGCGCTGGAAATGTTCCAGCAGATCATCACGCTTGGCCTTGAGGTCTACTGCCCACGGCTCCCCTTCCAGCCGTTCGTTTTCGAGCACCCGAAACGGCTGGCCAATGTATTGGATGGTCCGAGCCCACGTCAGCATCTCATCTATCTTCCAGTTAACCGGCCACCACGCCTCTTGGTAGGCGCTGGGCTTGCGAGGCTTTTTCTCTGCATAGGAGTTGTCCACCTGCGTCGCATATTGGTCGAAGGCATCAATGATCTTGTTGAGATAGTTGTGCAGTTCTTTCCACTCGTGTAGCCTTGTATGATACGCACGGAACTCGTCGAGCAGTTGACCTAGGAGTTGTGGGCGGGTATCGCCCGCGGGATAGGCCCGCTGCAAGGCGGCGACTAGCTCCTGCACATTCAGGCCCACATATTGGTCACGCCCAACAAATGTGCCACCTTCGCCAACTGTGACATCGCCCCCCACGTTACTGCCCCCGATGCTGTTGCCGCCTTCTTGAGATTCTTCCGGCGGGCTCTCCTGGGGCCTTTCCAATTGGCCTTCTTGCGACTCTTCCGGGTCTTGTTCAGACATGGATGTGTCTCATGGCTTCCAAGGCAACAGCTGCGACTATCCTGCTCCAGCACCAGCCTCTTCGGCCATTTTCTTGGTGATCTTTGCGCCAACCAGGCCCAACCCGGCGGCGGGATTGGCAATTGTAGCCATCACAACTTCTAGGATATCGAGTGCCATGCGCTTGATATTTCGCAGGCGGCGCAACAGGAAGTTCTCATCAGCTTTCTCGCCTTTGGCAACCTCCGCCTCAACCTCTTTGACCTCGGCCTCCAGGTCGGCCCGGTCGGTGGGGCTGGTATTCGGGCGTGCGGCGATCCGCTCGTAGACCGGCTTGAACAGAACCTGAACTTCGGTTGATGAAGTCCGCGTTTCTACCAAATCGCGCCCCGCAAACTTCGCTCCGGGACCGACCTTCAGGTCGCGCCCAATCTTGCTGCCGCCCACGCGATCTCCTTGAGGCTGGCTTTTCCTCGTCCGCGCAGCGGATTTCGTGCTGGGTTTCGTGGTTTTCTTGGTCATGGTTTTTCCTCCTAAGGGGTGACAAAGCCATTCACTTCAAGAGCTCAATCTCCCCTGCCTCCGCCGTTTCCTCTGCATTCCGCTTTCGGCCCTTCCCTTTGCCCTTCTTTACTTTCACCTCCCCCTTGTACAACCCCTCCAGCCCGTGCGCGATCGCAATCGAGCGATCGGTCTCGCAGACTTTCTTCACGCGCTCCGGCCAGAGGGTATAGGCGATGTGCGCCCAGTCGTATTCGCCCGCCGCCAGTTTGTCCCAGGCGGCCTTGCAGTCTTTGGCCCATTTGCTCAGGCGGAAGAGTTTGTGCAGCGGCGCGGCGTTGAGGATCACGCCGTCGTTCAGGTCGGGCTTGTAGGGGAGCGCGGCGACGCGCAGGAGCTCGGCGCGGAAATCGGTCAGTTCGCGGAGGAAGGCTTTGAGTTCTTCCAGTTGGGCGGCGGTTGAGCGCCCTTTGCCCTCCGCCGACCGCCGCTTTTCGTCCAACTGATCCACCCGCTTCTGCACCGCCTCGATTTTGGGCGTGACGTATTGGTTGACGACGGTGTATAGCGTGTCCTGCGTGAGCCGGTGGTAATAGAGCCAGACGGTGTAACTGCCGGAGGCGGTGGAGAGCGGCCAATAGATGGGCGCTTGCCTCCGGCTCTTGGAATAGCACTTGAGGTGGTCAGCGAAGAAGGCCGAGGGTTTGCGGAAGTAGTCGCGCAGGTCAGGTACACCGAGCAGTTCACAGGCTTCGGTTTCAATAGCTTCGGTGCGGTCTCCCCATAGCACGGCTAGTGCCTCGCGCCCGCGCCGCACAATGTCATCAGGATGCTCGCCTTCACCCTCCACGCCAGGGTCGTCCACCAGAATGCCATCCCAGGCGAGTCGTAGGGGGTATTGGTGGTCAGGGATGGTGGGCTGATGCACCGCGCCCTCAGGTGGCAAGGTGATGGCGTTGGGGCGCGCCCGCAACCATTCATTGCTCACGATGCGCTCCGGGGTGGCGGGCAGGCCATCCGGGCCGACTAACATGCCGGGCGGGCAAACCGGGAGCGGATCAAATGGGTCTTGCAGTTTAGTCGCGTGGGTGGGGTCAAGAGCAATACGGATATCCCAACGGCCAAAGATATAACCCCAGAGAATTGAGATCAAATCGTTTATCAACAGAAAGTTTTTCTGAATAATATCATCTTCGGCATTGTCAATGGCAGCGGGTGTAGGAATCTCTAAGTATGGCTTTTGATTCTGCATCGTTAAATCAAAGCTATCTAGTACTTTGCGCTCGATTTGATTTCCTAGGTCATACCAAGACTCCCGATGATGCTCGCTTTGGTTGTTCGCTTCCTGCAAGGCATGCCGGAGATCTATATTGAGATTCAGAAGTGTAGGCAAGAATTGCCTCGATGTTTCACCATCTGGGTATAGTTTTCGATAAACTTCATGGCGATCAAAGCTAATCCGAGCGAGTTCTTCGAGGGCAGAGACGGGAATGGGCAATCGTCTTACGAGCGGCACATCCCAACTACGACTCGGTGTTTGATAAAGCATCAACCTTCTCGCTACAGAGGTGTTCAAATAACCCAATAACGCCCATGTTATCTTGTTTTCAGAACTTACTATGCTTGGCCCCTTAATACTAAATATACATTCAGCCGGAAGTGTGCGAACAGCAAAGCCCTTGATAGTCACGCTTGAATAGGTTAAGCCAGGTCTAAAATACCATTCACTGTTGGGTATTCGAGATCTTGATTTGCCTTCCTGATCACGATTCTCACTAATTTCTTTGCCGTCCCCACTCCACTGAATTACTAGATCCAGGGGTGAATAGTATTCGGCATAATCTCCACCTTTTGCATAGCTGTACCAGATCTTGCCGATCATTTCTGGTGGGGCCTCCCACCAAAGGCGAAGAAATCTTTCATCATCTGCTGAGAAAAGCCCCCAGCTTACCTGAGCATATTTCGGATGCAGATTTGGAAACTTATGAAACAAATCAAGATTAGAACGCGGTGCCCAATAGCTGAATACACAGCCTGGCAAGTCTAGAAACAACATCATGTCAGAAGAGAAACCGTAATCGACTTTTGTGTTGCATGCTCTTTGCAAAGCTATTCCTTTTTCGGCTGTATCCACAAGTCTTATCACAGTGCTTGTATTACGTTGTGTGTCTGTGAATACTTCTTGTGTCACAAATGCAACAGTTTCAACCATTGCCTGGTCAAGAACCCCAAAACCAAGGTCTGCAGCCGCCACAACTTGACTTTCTTGAAGTAATTTTCTTCTCCAATTCTCAAAAGAAGACAAGAACCAGCAAGTTCGCGATACTATGTTTCCTAACAAAGCGGATTTTTTTCGCCAGCGCTCAACAAAGCTAAACCCCACATCCCGCTTGGTGTCTTCAAAATTCTCATGAATAAATTTTCGTGAAACGATAGAAGAATCACCAAAAGGCGGATTCATCAGCACCACTTCGTATCGCTTACGGCACAGATCAATGAAGGCAAAGCCGTGCGCGGCATCGTCGGCAAACAGTCTGCGGCGGGCGGTGGCACCGTTGCTGGCAAGTTCGGCGTAACCCTGCAAAGCCTCCAGCACGCGTGCCTCAGCCTCGTCCCAAAACTGCTCATCAGTGATGCCGGTGAGGTCAAACAGCGGCGCTTGCTCGGCACGGGCGGGGCGGCGCTCGGAAGCAAACAGGCTCAATTGCTCGGCCTGGTCGCGGTTAAGCCATTGGCGTTTAGCCTCGGCAATCGCCGCCTGGATTTCTTCTTCGATCTTGAGCAAGGAACCAGCCTCGCCCGCCAATTGCATTTTGTCGAAAATCACGCGCACCAAATCGCCCAGCACGGCGGGGCGCAAGGCGGCGGCAAAGTCATTGAGCAATTCGCTGTCACCCGGCATTGGTTCGGCGCACACCACATTGACCTTGCGGATTTGCGGGCGCTCGCTGGGCTTCAAGCCCAGGCGTTGAAAACTGCGCTGAGCGCGCAGCCACAGGGCCAGCGCCGCAATCTGCACGGCGCGAGGATCAATATCAATGACGTGGATGTTGTGAGCCAAGATTAAGCGGGGAACGTCGCAGAGGAAGGCGGCGCGGTCAGGGTATTCAGCCTGCAACGCCGGGCCGAGGTCGGCGTCATCGTAGGCTTCGGCATAGATAATCTCGAACAGGTCGAAGCAATACAGCCCGAAGTGCCCACTTCCCCCAGCAGGGTCGAGCATCTTGATCTCGCGTGGGTCTTTCTTTACACGTTGAGGGATTCCAACGGCTGCGGATTTCTCTTCCGGCCTCCGAACCAAAAAACGGCACTCTTCGATGAGCTTCGTATCGCCGCCGCGCATCTCGTACCACAGACGGCCCAGGGTGTTATCGGTGAGGAACTCGACGACGTAGCGTGGGGTAAAGAACTGGTTGCGCACCGCCAGCTCGCGCGAATTGCGCGGGGCCTGCGACTCGTCGCGCATCTGCTTGCGCTCGGCCTCGTCGTTGTAATACTGGTAAATCCAACCGATGGTCTCATCTTCTTTCCACAAATGCGTCAGCGCCGGGTCGTTGAGTAGTTTGAGCACGTCCTCCAGCGCGCGCTCGGAGGGGAACACGTGCGACAGCGGCGTGCGCCGGTCGAACAGCACGCCCAGGTCGAGGGCGAGTTCGTCAAACAGGTTCTCCAGAAAGGCGCGGTAGGTGTCGTAGCGCGGGCCGAGCGCGCCGCCCGTCAGCCGGTCAAAGAGCTGGAAGCCCTCGGAGGCCATGCCCTGACGCACGCATTCCAACACCAGCTCGCGCTCCTCGCACAGCCGCAGGGCGGCCAAACGATTGAGGACGGTGAAGCCGATCTCGCGGACGAGACGGTCAAAGGCCAGCGCCCGGCGGCTCTTCTCCGGGCCGGGGATGGAGGCGGCGTAGTGGTCGAGGAGCGCGCGCAGGTCGGCGGCGGCGGCGCGTTGATCGTCGGTGAGGCCGTCCAGCGGCAGGGCCGTGCCATCCGGTTGCAGGCGGAAGTCAGTCTGCAACTGCGCCGTGAGGTCGGCCTTCAGCCGCTCGCGGGCGGCGCCGACCATCCGGGCCAGAGCGTTGCGCGTGGGCTTGTCGAAGGGCATGGTCACTCCCTGATCACTGGAAGGATCAGGCGGCTTCGCCCGCGCTCTGCAAGACCTGCCGATAGAGCGGGTCGCTGATGTAAAAGGCGCTCTGGCGCAGCTGGTCGAGCAATGGCTTGATGGCGCTCAGATGACCGGCGTCTTTGGCTTTGAGCAAAACCCCCAGCGTGCCGATCACGGGCAAGCCCAGCGCCTCGGCCAGGTGGCGGGCGGCCAGGTCGTCCAGAATGAGCCAGGCCGGGGCGGTTTCCTGAGCCAGGGCAATGGCTTCGCTTTCGCCGGGGTCGAGGTCGTTGCGCAGTACGCGCACGGCCCCCAGGTCTCGCGGCGGCTGTTCGGAAATCCAGCCGGCCGCCAGTGCGGCTTGAACGTCGGCCAGGGCCGGCTCGCTCAGGATTTCGGCGCGCACGGCCGGCGGGATGACGATGGCCTCAAAAAGATGGCGCAGGAGTTCCAATTGTCCTATCTCGACCAGCGCCAGCAGG
>Ga0209751_10003111_pt1 | contig 16203 bp, 36 predicted proteins | sample RifCSP13_1_FD_184019 | JGI IMG/M metagenome (GOLD analysis project Ga0209751, IMG submission 184019) | Soil microbial communities from Rifle, Colorado - Rifle CSP2_sed 13_1 (SPAdes) (version 2) | ecosystem: Environmental > Terrestrial > Deep subsurface > Rock core/Sediment | place: Rifle... | reverse complement strand
GAGATCGTTAGCCTACACGCGCACTGCGCGACTGGTTGACAGCGAGAACCCCGACTACCTGACCGTCCTGCGGGTCGAGGTCAAGGAACACCTGGTGCCGCTGCGGGGGAAACACCCGGTCACGATCTCCCAGCTCCACCGGGGGCGGCAGGTGAGCGCAAGTTGTCAGGAATTCGACTTCTCCAGCCTGGCGTTGCAAGAGTTTTATCGCCGGGTCGGAGAAATGGTCATGGACGGGTACGTGCTACTGCCTGGAAAGGAGGACTGAAATGGATGCCAGTGAGAGACTTGGAAAACTACTGTACATCTGGGCTGAGGCGGTCCGCGCCGGAGACGGCGAGACGGCCGGCGAGTGCGCTTACGCCGCCGAGATCGCCCACCAGTACCGGGACGTCACCGAACGCATTGAGGCATACTGCGCCGCGGACGCTCGCATCCCCCCAATTGATATTGACCTAACATTAACGGAGGCTTAGAATCTGGGGGTGGAGCGGTCTCACCCCCCGGATGTCAATTGTTGACAATCAGTTTGAAGGAGATCAGCATGGGCAAACAACGTTCGTACAGGCGGCGCGACATCCGCGCCCAGAAGTCCCAGGTCCGCCGCGCCCCGGCCAGTGAAACCCAACCCGGCGGGGTCAGCATCAACCCGCAGGCGTTAGCCCGCCTGCGCACTTTGCAAAACAAGATCAAGGAGATCGACAATGGACGAGAATGAAAGATACTTGCGTACTGGACGTCTGCTGTACACGGCGTTCGCGGCCCTGGCCATCCTGGCGGTTCTGTTCGCCGCGGGCCTGCTCGACCCGCTGGTTTACATGGTGCGGACCTGCGACTTCCCCGGCGCAGCCCGGTTCTACGGGCTGCAGGAAGACCACTGGCTGCCAAACCTGATCCTGACCCTTTCCTGCGGAGGCTGACGTGGACTACAACGCGAAGAAGTTCTCCTGCCTGATGGGATGCGGCGGACTGGTCGTGATCCTGGCCGCCGCCGCCCTGTGGTTCGCCTGGAACGCCTTCATCAACAGCGGAGGCACGACCCTGCTGAACGCCAGGCCGTAACTAAATCAGACCCCCCATGCGCCCGGACACCGCATGGGGCACCCCCAGAGCGCATCAGAACCCTGGTGCGTTGTGGGGGTGGACAACCCCGCCCTTCTGCGCCTGCATCGGCCCGGAACCGCACTTTAATAACTTGTCTGAGAGGAGTAACCCCATGAACGCAAAGTTGACCGTTCTATCCGTTCTGATCGCCTTCATGTTCTTGAGCGCCGTCCCGGCCGCGCTGGCGGCCGCCGTTTCACCCCCACCGCTCCCGGTTGGCTGCATCCTGGCCACCGACGTCACGCTGGACGTCACGGAATGGGAGGAGTACCACCAGGGAACCGCCTGCGCCCTGCAGGTCCAGACCGCCGACGGCAAGTGGAGCCAGATCGCCGGGTTCGGCGACGGATACTTCCGCTACAACGGCACCTTCCTGGAACAGAAAATCTGGACGGCCGCCATCACCTACAGCCACGCGACGGCTTCCGGGGCGCATATAACCAGAGTGCGCTCGGCGTATAAAGGAACGCTGCCGCACTCACTGGCTGACCCGAACGCCCAGCTGCCAAACTTGGCGGGGGAGGCTGGCGCAATCTACCACGACCCATCATATCCAGCCGCCAACATCGTCCAGTGCCAGGATGGAACGCTCCCGTGCTACCCGGAGCAGATGCAGCCAGACTGGAACCACGCCACCGGGGAGGCCGGCCCAGACTCCGTAACCCTGTTCGTGAACTCCGCCGCCAACACCTCGATATTGACGTACCAAATATCCGGGTGCATCTGGGACGGAAACTACACTTACTGCGCGGTGCTGGGCGAACACTCGGTCTCGGCTTACGCGGTCGAACCAGAAGCACCCAATATCTCGTTTGCTTACCTGGAGCTTTCCGAACTCCCGCCGAGCGGCGCGCTGCACCACAGATACCTGCCCCACGTCTGGTACGACCTGCCGCTGTACAGCGATCCGTGCCCGCCGACCATCTGCCCGCCCCTGCCGTCGCCGCCCCCTCCGCCCACGCCCGCCCCGACCATGTGTCCGGGATGGGAAGCGAACGGGGTTTGCGACCCAACGCCGACGCCCATCACCATCACGATTGAACCTTAACACCAAAACTTAATAGGACGGGGGAGCCCAAAGCTCCCCCCTACCCCAAACCAGATCACAGCCAACCGTGGTCTGGTTTGGGGTGGTTCTGTCCCGACACCAACCAAACTTCAGGAAAGGAGTTAGAACATGTTAACCGATTATTTTGAACTGGGTTCTTCCCCCACGGATGAGGACTGCGCGCAGGTGGGGACGCCCGAATACCTGGAACGGATGCGGATTGAGACGCGCCAGCTGATCCGAATGCTGGAGGAGCACCACCCCGTCCCGGACGGCCTTCGCGGCCGCTACGCCGTCAAGGGGTTCCCGCATGACTTCGGCACGTACCACGAAGTGTGCGCGGTGTTCGATCCAGACAGCCCCACGGCGTACGATTGGGCAATGGCCGCCGAAGATCGCGTCCCGCGGCGCTGGGACGCCGCCGCCCTGGCCGCCCTGGCCGCGGCTGGGTTCGCCCCGGCGATCTTCAACCGGTAGACCGACAAGGAGACTGACATGGCCAACATAATTATCGACCCCGCCCGCCTTAACCCCGTGGGCGACAACCTGCAGGCTTTAGAGCAGGACGGCAAGTTGATCCTCGTGATCGACGTCAAGCAGACCATCGGCCTGTCCAAAACCGGCCGCATGATGGGCGTCGCTTCCAGCAACGGGTTTTCCAACCTGGGCAGCGGCCTCAGCGGAAACATCTGGATCGGGAAGAGAACGGGTTAACCACGCCCTCCAGCCCCCAGACCGGACGTCGGGGGGCTGGCTGGCTCTGATTAATGTCCGTCAGAGACTACTTCATGGAAAGGAGTAAGACATGAACGAAAACGAACTGATCTACGTTCCCAAGGATCACGATCCAGAAGGGAACAAGTTCCACGCCGCCCTGGACGCAGCCCAAAGTTCGCTGCTGGGCCTGCTGACCTCCAACCCAGAAATGACGGCGCTGGAATTGATGGCGTTCCATACCCGCTGGTACCGCGAGACTGGCCACCGCAACCTGGGCCGCATGTACGTCCACTTCACCAACCACCTGGTGCAAGTCCTCCAGGCGGCCGGCGTCGTGGACGAAGATCAGACCAACCCCCCGCTTGCCTGAGCGGAGCGGGAATACCAAAGTTTTGACTGAGGAGTCCAACATGAAACCCGAAGATTTCAAAGTAGCCGACTGGAACGACCTCGACTACCACCAACAACAGACGCTGATCGACGCCGCCGCCCGCAAACTGTGGCTGGCGCTGTCCACCGACAGCAACGAGATCCTGCTGAAGATTTACACCATCCACCCCCGCGATGGGACGCTGATCAGTGCTGGCTGGCTCGATACCAGCCATAAGACCAACCGCGGGTTGCGCCTGGATGCGCTGAACATCAGCACTTCCCGCTACAGTCCAAACTACACCAGCCTGCACGTCCACTACGAGGCGGTCTGGTACATGGACCTCCACCGCGCCGACCAATGCAGCTATACCCTGCGCTGGTTTGAGCGCTTGGTGAAACGGGGGCGCGACTGGAACGTGTACCCCGAACCGATCACCGGGACGCTGACCGCCCTGAGCATGGAACTGACGCGGGCGCTGCCCATCGCTGGCCTTCTAGCCAACGGGCTGGATGGTTTTGAATGCACCCCCGGCGACGAGGCCGTGATCGCCGCCGTCGCCCGCGCCGAGCTGGAACTGCTCCAAAAAGTCCAGCAACAGGAAGCCGAAAAACAGGCGGCCGCAGTCCCGGCCGAGGCAAAATGAACGTCAGGATGTGGTTCGTCGGGGTGCCCATCGAGTTCGACAGCGCCAACACGGTGGAGCGCGCCGAACTCGAACCCGCCGGGGCGACCTTCGTGATCGCCAACCACTACCGCCCCACCGACCCGGCCGAGTTGTGGTTCGTGCCTGGGCGCGGGCTGTTTTGGGGACACGCCAGCGCCCGCACTTTGACCTCCGTCTGCGGAGACCCGCGCTTGATCCTGGCGCAAATCGGAATCGCCGTCGCTAAGATACTTCAAAAACGAGCGGCCCTGGAGGTGTCTGATGGCCGCCAGACGTGAAGTCAATGAAGCCGTCCTCGACCTGGAAGTGGCGGCCTTCATCATCGAACAGGAAGTGCAGGAAATGATCAAGCGCAACCTGTTCCACCGGGCTTCGAGCACCGGCCGCATGTCGGCCAGGGACGAGAACGCCACCCTGATCGAGGTCTTCCTGGGAGTGGCTCAAGCCCTGCGTAAGATCGCCCAACAGTTGCGATAGGGCGTCTAAACCCCGGCCGGCCAACCGCCGGCCGGGTCAAGGAGGTAAACGTGAGTACTGTAACAGATTTCAACCTGAAACAGCTTGAAACCCTGGTCGGCGGCCGCATCACCGGGGTCGCCCGCTCAGGGTCTTCAGACCCAGCGGATGAGTTCTTCGGCCTGATCGTGCGCCCCAGCCCTACCACGCACTTCGTGATCTGGTTTCTATCGGACGCCGAAGGCAACGGGCCAGGGAGTTTCTTGATTGAAACGATCAGTCAAGAAGAACCTAAAGCAGACCAACCATACGACTGGTTGGTGCGCATAAAGCAAGGATTCGCATCTTCGTCTGCCAAAACCCCGGAATTCAAACGGTTTGCCCAGCTCTTCCGCAGCACCATGACCAAGTTCCTGCGCGGCCTGGGCGTGACCGACATTAAGTTCAGCACTGGACACTTCTACATCGCCGGGTTCTTCGACCTGGGCGGGCAGACGTGGTACCTGAACACCGGCGACGTGCGCTGGTTGAGCGGATCTGGAATGCTAATCCGCACCGCCAAGGACCACCAGGACTACCTGGGCGGGCGCAACCAGTATATAGAATACAAACCAGGATTCTATGTCGAACTCGCCGCCACCCTGATGTTGAAAGGAGCCTGACCATGTTGCTGATCTCGGAAGCTTACTGCAACGAAACTAAGGGCTGGCGCTATGGGGCTTCAGACCCCTACCCGCCGTTCACCGCCGACATCGGGCAGCTGTTCCGGTCGCTCCAGAAGGAGTACGGACGCTGCCGTACCTACATCTGGGCTGAAATCAGCGGCCCGGACGGACAGTGTAAGTACATCGGCCCGGTCGGCTGGGTGTTTGAGAAGTTATGCCAGTACACGGACTCTGAAGACCTGTACCTGCAAAACACCTGGGTCACCCTGCACGAGGGCGTCGAGACCACCCCCGGCCTGGATGAGGGCGATTACATCTCGGACTATTCCCGCACCTATCGGGTGACGGGGTATCACGTTCTAAAGAACGTGCCCAGATCAAAACAAATGTTAAGGAGATAAACATGAAACAGACTGTGATCGTCAACCGGGAACTGCTGAACAGCCTCAACGCCTGCACCTGGGAAAGGGATCTGTTCCTGAAACACTATCCCGAAGGGTTGATCTTGACCCTGGCCAACCTGCGCACCGTGTTCCAGACCAACGAAGCGTGGGTCAGATGGCTGGTCAACGACGGGACGAAGTATTTATCAATGATGCTGTTCCCGTACTCGCCCGGAGAAGACCCAGACTACACCCCCGCCAAGCTCGTCCCGGTCGCCAGTTTCGAGAAACTGCGCGGCGCGCTGGTCGCATCCTGTAACGAAAATGGGCTGCTCGACCTGATCGTGGAACTGCCCGGTCGGACGCGGAAGGCAGGCTGACATGATGCAGGCCGGGTTCACCGGAACGCGCGGCGGGATGACCGCCGCGCAAAAGGCCTCGTTCACCCGCCTGATGGAGTTGCTCCGCCCAGCTATGGTCGCGTTCCACCACGGCGACTGCGTGGGGGCCGACGCCGAGGCGGACGCCATCGTGCGCGCGGCGGACTCGCGGGTCGTGATCGTCATCCACCCACCCAGCAACCAGCACTACCAGGCGTTCTGTGAGCGGGGCGGCGACGTCGTCCAACCGCCCGCTGGGTACCTGGAACGCAACCACCGCATCGTGGACGCCTGCGACCTGCTGATCGCCTGCCCCCGCACTGCGACGGAAGAAGTCCGGTCGGGCACCTGGGCGACCGTGCGCTACGCCCTGAAACTAAACAAGCGGGTGCTGATCGTGTTCCCGGACGGTTCCTGGCACAAACCGCCCGATCAAACCGAAGGAGGTTAACCATGCCCAGACAAATCGTTTCCGACATCCACCACCTGATTGAACTGCGCGCCTACCTGCAGAACCACCTAGCCGCAGACCCGGACGACGAGCACGTCGCCAACCTGATTTACTTCTTGCTCCAGATCATCAACGACCTGGACGTAGAAGGGCGCGCCGTGATCGTCCCAGCCCAAACCGAACCGCAGATTAAAGATAAGGAAAGGAAGGCAACCATGAGCGAATTCCAGACACACACCGACATCACAGAAACTATCAAGGTCAACAACCAACGGGGCGTCGCCGCCACCATCACCCTGCTCAACGGCAACCTCAGCCACGTCCTGGTTGAGGATTTCCCACGCAGCCAGAGCGTCGGGTTCAGTAGCGTGGTTGAAGTTGATCGGTTTTACGTCCTGCTGATCGCCGTCAAACAGGCGATCCTGGATCGGCTGGCCGAGACGGGAGGTGGCGACGGTGGGTGACATCCGCTGCGCCACCTGCGGCGAACCTTGGGACGCCGATACGGTCAAGTTCGACCTGATCCACGACACCGACCTGACCAACCACCGGAAACGGGAGTTCAACCTGCGCCTGAACCAGGAATACCGGGCAGCATTCAAACGCATCGGCTGGGAATTCGGCCCGTCGATCCTGGCCATCCATCGGTGCGAATGCTGCCCGAAACAGCTGGACACCAACCAGGAAGCCGCCGCCCTGGGCGACGCCATCGCAGACTTGGCGGGCGACGACCTGGACTTCCTACAGTCCGAGTTGGAGGACTTGGACCTGGATTATTAACTGGACGCCGGCGAGTTGGACGCTCGCCGGCCCACCCCCGCGCGGCTGTGCACTTGAACAGGCGCGCGGGCGTGGGCTGGAAAGCCCAAATCTTAGTCTGAAAGGAGCTTCGGATAAACTTATGGATGCCAAAGAAAGAGCAACCCTCAACAAGATCATGGTTGGAATTCAAACCCTGATCGCCGCCAGCGGGGAAGACGCCGTTTATCTCGGCGCACTGCGCGAAATGAAACAGGCCGCCGAAACCCTGGCGACCACTGCGCAGGATCCGCCCGTGTTGAACAACGCCCTGTGGGGGCGGCTGTTCAACTTCAAGTTCGACAGCGCCCTGCGCTACCTGGAGCCGACCGACACAGAAGAAGTCCAGGAGACCGTGCGCGCCCTGGCCAACGCATTCGGGAACGTCGGGCACTTCTCAGGCGACTTGGCGACCATCATCGCCGCCGCCCTGAAGTCCATCGGATGCGATGTTGATGATATGCTGGAACAGCACAGCGCAGCAGAACGGGATTATCAGGTGTAACCATGGACAATAACGAAACCAAAGTCTACAAGATCGTGAGCGTCGAACCGGACGGGCGGACCCTGCGCTCGGCCATCGTCCGCAACCAGATAGGCTGGACGGTCGAGTATGTGGTCGGGCAATTCGTCCACCCCACCCAGCCGCACACCGGCCTGCTGGCGTTCAACCGCCTGGAGGCGGCGCGCGAGTTCGCCATCACCGAAGGGTTCGACCACTACCCAAAGTCCTTACGCATCTACCGCGCGGTCGGGCGCGCCGTCAGCCCGTTGACCCGGATGTCGGTGGCTGGCGAGCGAATGGATCTGGCGCGCCGGTTCTGGGACTGGTACTGGAGCGGTGCCCAAGTATCGGATGCTAAAAGTTTGAATTTCTACATCGACACCCCGCCCAGCGGGACGGTGGTCTGCCAGGAGATCAAGTTGATCGCCCCGGTCAGGCCGCAATATCTGAAGTAAAACGGAGGCTAGAAATGTCCAATCAAGTGAAAGTCTACATCGATCACGCCATGATCGAACGCCTGGGGGCCTGCATGTCCCCGGAGGAGTTCCAGAACAAGTACGGCGAACGCATCGAGTTGACGTGGCGCAACTTCAAGCGCATCCTGGGACAGGATAAAGACGCTGTATTCAACGACGCCTGCTGGCTGGATAGCAAGTTCGATTATCCGACCAAGTATGCGATTTTCAACCAAAGCCCGCCCGCCGAGGGATTGATGCCGTTCATCAGATCGGACGCGGCTTGGTCTATGCAGCAAAACCCGGACCTGCTGGTCAGGCGCGCCTTCGCCAAGTTCGAGCGGCGGGCGTTCAGTGAACTGCGCCAAGCGGTGATCGATTGGATCAAAGCGCGCCCGAAGTTCCACTACCTGCTGGAGGCACCCGATGAACCAACCGCCGAATGAACCACAGGCACACTCCGCCGCCTTCTGCGGAGACTGCGCCCAGGAAATGAAGCCGGGCCACGGCTGCCCGTTCCCGCGCCTGGAGATCGCCGGGGACATCTACGCCCGTCTCCCGTATGAAAACCCGATTCATGAACTCGTCGGCGTCGACATCCCCTACTGCCACGACTGCAACGTTGGAGCGGGGCAGATCCACCATCTGGGATGCGATATGGAACGCTGCCCGGTCTGCGGGCAGCAACTGATCTCATGCGGACACCTGGACGCGGATTATCGCGTCCGGGGGGAGGGATGACGTGGACACCGCCGCCCTGATCGACATCGTCCTGCGCGCCATCCAGGAAACCGAACAGAAACCGACCCAGCCCTTGTGGCGCTACGCGGGCTGGGACTCGCTCGCCAACCGCCTGAAACTTGGCCAGGTGTTCACCGACCCCCACTTCTCCGGGAGCGACATCACGCGGCTGACCCTCGTTTTTGACGGGCAGGCGTTCTTCGTCCACCCGGTCGGGATCGCCAGTAAGAACGTGGTCGGAACCGGGTTCGCCGCCATCACCCCCATGTCTGCAGTCACCATCGCATACATTGAGTCCTTGATCGGTCAGGTCAACGAGGACAACCGGACGGTGCGCGCCTACCTGTGGCAACAGTGGTGGAAGTTCTACAACCCGCACATGCGGGCGCATGGATATTAGGTCTGAAAGGAGTTTCACATGGACGATCACACACAAACGGCGACCGTCTGGAAGGTCGTCAAAGTGACCGGTGATGGGCGGCTGGTTTCGGCCATCATAGGCGAAGCTATAGGGGGATTTAGAGTTGCGGACACATTGTCGATCCACAGCCCGTTGTGGAGCGTGACCTATCAGGTCGGAGAATTTGTGTCCCCCAACCAGCCCGACAGCCGCCTGCTGGCGTTTGACAGCATTAAAAACGCGAAGGCTTTTTACAGGAAGGCTTTTACCAGCAAAGAACATTTCATGGGGTGGTATCGCATCTACCGCGCCGAGGCGGTCGACCCAACCCCGATCATGTTCCTGGCCGATCTGTTCTGCCGTTCGGACATCGCAATCGATCTCTGGAAGAAGATGTTCGGACCCCAGCAGCCACGGGTATTGAGCAAGTTCAGGGTCCACGCCCCGACCGGGACGCTCGCCTGTCGCCAGATCAAACTGATTGAGCAGGTATATCTAACTGAAGGAGGTTCAGAATGAAACTTATGACTAAAGCACTACAGAAACGGTTCGCCGCCACCCAGGCCGCCAACCACGATACGAAAGACCCGCTGATCATCGCCAAGTTCTTCAACCCCGCCGGGGCCGGGACGTGGTATGCCACCGAGTACGACCCAGAGGATAAAATCTTCTTTGGGTTCGCTTCGATCTTCGGGGACTGGAACGACGAATGGGGCAGCTTCAGCCTGGAGGAACTGCAGGAGTACCGCGGCCCGCTGGGGCTGGGCATCGAACGGGATCTGTATTGGGGCGAGAAACGAGCTTCGCAGGTGCCGCGCATCCTGGCAGAGAGCCCCTGGATCACAGAAACAGAAAAATAGAATAGTAAGGCAGAGCGTAAAGACCCCCTGATTGACTCAGGGGGTCTTTTAGTTAAACGCACCCCGCCAGCGTGGCGGGGGACGAGACCGGACACCTGGCGGGGGGCTACAAACTGAAAGGAGTTGCGAGGCGCTCGCAGGGGCATTATAGCATATAACCGCCCCAATTGCCCGTTAACACCCCTTAGAATCGCCCCTGTTGGCTGATTGGGGGGTAATTTCAGGCATTGGGAGAATCCCCCGCCCCCCGCGGCAAAGCGTCGTACACGAAGGAGCGCGCCGCCCCGCAGGTGTCGCACCCGACCAGCGACATGTCGTTGAACGCTCCGCAGGAAAAGCAATTCCAGGAGTTCTCACCAATTGGCCCGAAATATCCCGGCAGTTCATGGTTGGCCATCTCCTGCACTTCCCCGATCAACGAAAGGTCAAGAAATCGGTTATCGGTCTGTCGCGATTTACCCACCCCAAGCGAAGACAGATGTCCAATGGCGCGGTAGAGTTGCCCGTTGGGGAGTTCCACGATCACATGCACCCTGGTCGGAACGGAATATAGCTTGCTCATGTCGCCTCCCACGGGTGGCGCTGGCCGAACGTCCGCATCCAGTAGACCAGGATCGCGGCGGCCTGCTTCTCGGTCAACTCGCCAAACGCATCCATCAAATAGGGGCACGCGCCGTACATAATGCTGACACCCGAATCACGCAGATCGTCCAGGAATTCGAGGTGCCCATCTTCCAAACCTTCTGGGATTTCAATTTCATTACTCGGTAACATCTTTGCGCTCCTTTAGTCTGAATTCGTACACCCACACGGCCGGGTTGGCGTCCCAGAGCATCCAACTTGCATGTCTGGACGCCTTGTTCTGAATTTCGTCCCAGCGTTCAGCAAATGACTGAATGTAGTCATATCGTTCCGGGTGCTGGCGGTCAGGAACGCGCGGAGGCACACCCTCACACTTCGCGTCCTGGTTGGTGATGTCCTGCAACCATTCTGCGCGCACTGCCAAGACTTCCAGGTCAATGCGCGACGCCCAATGCGGCATAAAAATAGACGGCTTCCAGCGGTTGAACTCAATCTCTTCCCCGAACGGAAGCGCATCTGGTTCCGTCGCCCGATAGGCCAGCCCATGCCACTCGTCGCCAGCCCAGGTTTCCTTGACCCACAGCGTATCCCCCGGCGCGCACTTCGGAAACACTGGCGCAAAAAATCCAGTTGCGGCACACAAAAAGAACGGGGAATTATCCTCGTCAAATCCACAGTGATCATCCCAATTGAAATCTTGAATTGACCACTTAGGAGGTTTGATGAGGCGGCGGGTCTGGGTCTTGTGCCCGTCCAGGATGGCGCGCACCATGGGAGCACTGAATAAGATCGGTTTGTCAGACATCAGGTTATCCCAACCAATTCAACTTTGCGCCACTCCCCTTTGTTGTAAATCGCCATGGTTACCTCAATCAGGTCTTTTTCGTCTTCTGTCGGGATCAGCGCATCGATGTATAAACACCCATCGTCGCCAACTTCGTAACTGACCACATCTTTAAAATTATCCGCGGCTTGACCGAAGTCTGGCAGGTGCACTCTAATCGCACACAGGCGTCCATCTTCTACTTCTCCAACTTCATCGAAAACACCGTACTGGTTTGGGTTGGCTTGATATATTTTAGCCATGTCTGGTTTTCCTTTCCTTCTTTGGCGGCAGGTGTCCCTCGGCTTTCAACAACTCTGAGCAATACAGGATAATTAACTCCAGCAGTCCTTTGCGCGCCCCCTGCGTCAACATGCCCAGGTTGAAGTCGATGGACTTCTTGACGTTTCGATAATACATGTTTGATTTGTACATGATAAACTCCTTAGCAGGTTGAACTCTCTCCAATTCTCTGGCCAGGTCGGCGAGCGTACTCAAAGGTTCTCCTCAATTAATAAATCTTCCCAAACACCATGACCGCTAACCATGCGGTAATATCGCTTGCCATTCTGGACAAAGGTTTCCTCTTTCATAACTTCTATTGTTGCCAATCTTGCATCCTTAGGTTTTTTATCTATCGAAAGCGGCCAACTACCGGGGATTTCCCAGTAGCGAACAATATATGTTTTCGGAAAACCTGGATGCCTAGGTTGCATTCCGGTATGTCGCCATTCCGGGCCAATGTACTGAATCTCTTTGCCGCAACTCTCACAAGTTGCTAGATCACCAATTTTGTAGTTCATGTATTCCTCCTAGTTGTAACTCTCTCCAATTCTTCAATTGAGGTCAATCGACAGCTTAACGTTTTGGTAGTAAATGTTTGATTTGTACATGCTAAAACTCCTTTCCAAAAAGCGGCAGATCATCCAATCCTGCGCCGTTATCGGACTTCGCCCGCCCTTCAGCCCATGCGCCCAGGAGCGCACTTCGAGACCTTATGGCGGCCGCCCGCAGGTACTCGGCACTGTAGTCGATCCCGATCGCTGATCGCCCCAGAGATTCCGCAACCATACAGACTGTCCCGCTGCCTACGAACGGATCCAGGATGATTGGTTTCACGGGGTCGCGCCCGTGCTCGCAGGTCGCCCGCCAGCCCACCTCGGAGTACACATTTTGATCCGAAGTCTGCGCGTTGTATGGGGATCCGTCCGAGTTTCCCTTTCCCCACCTTCTCTGGCGGGTTCCGACCTTTTCCAGAACGCGCTCCCATGGGTTGCCGCAATGCGGACAAACGCCGTGCTCGCTGGTGGAGAACTTGATCAACGGGACGATCATATCTGGCGGGAAGGTGGCGAAATGCCCGACCGCCGCGCCGCCGCCCTGCCCAACGTTGGAGATCAGAGCAGCAGGTGTCCCATCTTCAGCATAGATCATCCCGGTCTTCAAACCTTCTTTGAAGATGTCGCTGGTGCGGTAATGCCGACCTGCGGGGTTTGATCTCAAATCATGGGGGCGCTGGATTGATTGTCCCGTGCCTTCATCCCAATGGGCGTTTTCGCTGGCTTTCAAATCCTGTCCGCCCCAGCGGTTGACCGGGCCGGTGTACGGGACGAGAACCCCCCCCATGTCGGCAAAATATCGCGAATTTTTAGTCAACAAAAACCAGTACTCATGGGCGCGTGAAAACCGATCCTTGCTAGATTCAGGCATTGAGTTCAGCTTGATCCACGGCGCGTCGGTGCGCAGGTACCACCCAGCGGCCTGCAACGCCAGTGCCACCCGCCAGGGGACGCCCATAGTATCCTTCTCTTTCAATCCATGCGGGACTTTCATCCCGGAATTGTTACCAACATCGCCGCGCTTTTGATCAATTGATTGCCAACCCCGGTTGGCAGCATAGCTGTCGCCCAGGTTGAGCCAGAACTGACCCATAGGATGAAGCACCCGCCAGAGCTCGCGCCCGATGGCGACCATGTGGCACACGTAGCAGTCTCCACAACTGTTGCCGGTCGCCCAACCGTTGCAGTCGGGCAGGTCTTCCTGCCCCAACTGCTGAATGAGCCGCGCCCCGCACTCTGGGCATTCCCGCAAGTAGTCTTTAACGTCAGAGCCGGGATGGGCCAGCTGGCGCGAGCCTTCCAGGATGGGGTAGTCGAACCGCGTTTTGACCCGCGCCGCGGCATGGTCGCAGTCCTCCGACCCGCCCACCCACAGCCACAGCCCCGTGTAGTTGCGCAACCCAAAGTAGGGCGGACTGGTGATGACGGCACTTACGCTGTTATCAGGGAGCGGGATCTGGAACGCATCCCCGCGTACAAACCAGATCGTCATAACCGCTTCCGCTGGGCGTACTTATAGTTGATCTTGCGGCTGGCGGCGGCCTGCTTGCGCCGTTGCTTGCTCTCGGTATGCAACCGGCGCGTGACGCCGAGTCCGCGGCGGCGCGCCTTGCCGCCCCTGGGGCCGGTCGGACTGTTCCGCTTGATGTACTTGATCTTGTATTCCTTGTCGCCCTGCAGGCGCGATTTGATCAATTGCAGGAAGTTCATGGGTCACTCCTTTGGTTTTAGCGGGTACTTCTTTTGCGCCACCCGCTTGATCATGGGAACGAGGGCGGGGTCTGACCGCAGGCACAGGCGCAGGAACGGCGCGGCCAAATACTTCTTCATCGGCCCGAAGTACAGGACGCGCATCAGTTGATCAAAAGCGGAACGCTTGAAATTGATCATATCGGCAGCCTCAATTGCATCTGCGCTTCCTTGATGCGCCGCTCGGCGATGGCAAAGTATTCAGGCTTGAGTTCTATTCCGATTCCGTTCCTGCCAGTATTCACGCAAGAAACCAATGTTGTGCCTGAACCCATGCAGAAATCCAAAACGGTGTCACCTTCATTGGTGTAAGTCATAACGAGATATTTATATAAACTCAGTGGTTTCTCGGTTGGGTGCTCGGTCTTGGCAGATGGTGGCGGGGTATTAAATCTCAATAGTGTACGTGGATATTTTATTCCGCTTTCGTCTGATGCCAATTGCCGACTGGCGTTATACAACTCAGTCGTATTCGCCTTGCGCGTATTGCGGCTATGATTGGCTGGACCGCGATGTTTCTGTGGGTTATAGGTTGGTTGGTGGTCGTAGAATATGCAAATATCTTCATGGAATTGCAGTGGACGATAGGCAACATCAAGGAAACGTGTACCGGTATTCTTTTCCCAGACCCAACTATATTTGAACCAATCTAGATTGCTCATCACCAACTTGCTCGTAAACGGCTGACTTGCCGTAGTTACAAATACCCCGCGCGGCTTAAGCAATCGCTTGACTTCTTTCCACATCGGCTCAAATGGGATAATCTCATCCCAGGCACATTGCGTTGTTCCATAAGGAATATCCGTGATAATCGCATCCACGCTCCCCGCCGCCAGCGTTGGCAGGATTTCCAGGCAATCGCCCAGATACAATTTAACTTCAGCGGTGTTAATCATAGAATTCTGCTCTTATCTCGCCCAGCGTGTCAGCGTAGAACCCAGACGCCCACAGCCAGCGTTCGTGGGCGACGGATCGGAAGCAGGGGATCCTGACCCCGTCCTCTTCCACGTACTTGCGGGTCGCCGCGCAACCGCACTTGTGGATTTTTTCAACCCACACGTCGTCGCGGTCGGTATCGATGATCTCAACGCTCTCGACTTCATCCTCCAGGACTTCGCCGCACCGCACACAGATGTAGATGCCAAGCAGATCGATCATGGATCCAGCTCCTTGAGCGTGTTGGCGATGATGGAGTGTAGTTGCAGGTCGATCTTGAATCGATTGGCCAGGTACCCAAGGTTCACCCCGTTCGGTTTATCGTATGCCGCGGCAATCCAGTCGCACACCATCTCCAAAAGATCGATCAGGTTCATCCCATCGATTCCGTTGGTGAAATGTTCGGGATGGTGGCGGTTCGCGGCGTAGTGGTGCTGTAGGCCGACGCCCATCTGTTCCAGAGCGAAGTTGTAATCATCGCTCCCAAACTCCAGCTTCTTCAGGGCGGGAGTCCAGGCGTCGAACACCTCCTTCTCCGGGTAGCGCAGTTTGCTGGCGTCGTGATCAATGGAGCGGTTGAATATCTGGTATCCAACTTGAGCCAGCAACGCTCGCACCCGGCTGACGTGCAACAGCACATCCTGAGTACAGTCGTACTCCTGCGGTTCTTCTATGTCTTTAACCTCGCTCTGCATGGCTGCGATCACCTGGCTGAGTGCTTCCCGGTGTTGCTTCGCCAAGATTCCATCCCCCAGCAATTCATCAACCACATCCTTGACGAACGTCAGGTTGTTGAGCAATTCAAATGTATTCTGCCGCGGTGCTTTGTAGGTTGAATTATCCTGTGCCAGATCCATTTCAAAACTCCTTTCATTCAAACATAGTCTTCTGATCGGCCGCCTCCACCACGAATAACGGGGGCTGGGTGTTGATCAGGTTGCTGCGGGCGTTGTCGGATATCGCTTCATCGATCTCAAACGCGACGAAGTGCCGCCCCAGCATCTTGCAGGCGCGCGGGACGCTCCCGCCCCCCGTGAACGGGTCGAAGATCAGGTCGCCCGCCCTGGAAAACACTCCCAGCCACTTCGCCAGCACTTCGATCGGCTTCGACCACTGGTGGTCGTTGCGCAGATCCGGATAAGGGTTGTTGCCTTCCTTATACCAGTCAGCCGACGCGGTGCATGGTTTGGAGCGCCCCTTCTCCATCCAGATCAGGTAGGTGATCACGCAAATCCCCGTCCGCCCTGGGTAGATCGCCCCCGACTTCTGGGAGG
>Ga0209751_10003110_pt1 | contig 16205 bp, 18 predicted proteins | sample RifCSP13_1_FD_184019 | JGI IMG/M metagenome (GOLD analysis project Ga0209751, IMG submission 184019) | Soil microbial communities from Rifle, Colorado - Rifle CSP2_sed 13_1 (SPAdes) (version 2) | ecosystem: Environmental > Terrestrial > Deep subsurface > Rock core/Sediment | place: Rifle... | reverse complement strand
AGCGGCTCGTCGCCGAGCTGGCGCTCTACTCGCTGGATCTCGTGCTTGCGGACACCCCGGCCCCTCCGGCCGTCAAGGTGCGGGCTTACAGCCACCTGCTCGGCGAGTGCGGCGTGTCGATCTTCGCAAGCGAGCGCCTGGCCGGGAGCATCCGCCGGCGTTTTCCACGCTCGCTCGATGGGGCGCCCTTCCTGCTGCCGAGCGGGGACTCGGGGCTGCGCCTCTCGCTCGAGGACTGGTTCCGCAAGCAGGGCATAAGGCCGCGTGTCATCGGCACCTTCGAGGACAGCGCGCTCATCGACGCCTTCGGTCAGGCGGGCGCGGGGCTATTCGCGATGCCGTCGGCCATCGACGCGGAGGTCCGGCGGCAGTATCGCGTCCGGCTCGTGGGCCGGCTGGATACGGTGCGGCAACGCTTCTACGCCATCACCGTCGAGCGAAAGCTGCGCAACCCCGCGGTGATCGCCATCTCCGAGCGGGCACGAGCGCTGTTCGCCTGAGACGGCCGCGGACATCGGGCCGCTCCGATGCATCGGCACCGAACAATCGATTAGTGGGCCGCTCCTGCGACGCGTAGCGTGACGTTGCGGGCTCGACCGCCTGAGCACGGGCTCGGCGTCCAGCAACCCGCGAGACACGGGTGACCCATGACCAGGACATTCTCGAGAAAGCTGTCGGCCGTCGTGGCCTGCGTCGGCCTTTGGCCCGCGTCCGTGCTGGCCGGGTCGCCCGGCCCCCCGGCGAACTTCCTGGCCTGCAGGCAAGGCTCGGCGGCGTGCGACCGCTCGCGGCTCACGCTGTCGGAGATGACCGAAGTGGCTCGCGCCGACCACGCACGCGACGTTGCGGACTGTCGGAGCGGCCTCGTGGCCTGCGATCGCTCGAGGCTGAGCCAGGCGGAGACAGCCGCATTGATCGTCGCGGAGCACGACCTCAACGTCTCGAACTGCACCGACCGGATCGGCCCTTGCGACCCGTCCCTGTTGACGCGCGCCGAAGCGCGAGACGTGGCGGCGGCTGCGCATCGGCGACGGGTCGGCGACTGCAAGGACGGCATCGGAGCCTGCGACGAGGCCGGCTTCACTGGAGCCGAGCGTACCGACGTGGCGACCGTCGTGCGCGAGCGCCTGGTCTCGGATTGCCTGGCCGGCCACGCGGATTGCGACCGCTCGCGACTCACGCGGGCGCAAGAGCGCGACCTCCAGCTCGCCGACCGCCAGCGCAACCTCTCGGACTGCATGCAGGGCTGGGACGGCTGCGACCGCTCGAAGCTCGGCCAGCAAGAGGCGATCGAGGTGGACCTGGTCCGAAGCACCCGCAACATGGCCGACTGCCGCGGCGCCCGGAACGACTGCGACTACTCCATGCTGAGTCCGTCCGAGGCCGCGACGCTGGCCACCGCCGAACGGGCCCGGAACAACAAGGCGTGTGCGACGGGCCGCGGCTACTGCGATCGGTCGCGCCTGACGCCGCTCGAGTTGCGTGCGATTCTGGCGGAGCCCGTCGGGACAGCTCCGGCGGCGAGGCAGCCATGAGTGGCCCGGCACCAATCAAGGCGGTCGAAGGTGTGTTCGAGAAGGGCAGGCTCTCGCATGTGTCCCACGCCATTACCCTGACAGGCCAGACGATGGAAGCCCTCGTCTATCACGGCCCTGGACAGCGAGCCTTCGAGAGGAGGCCGAGGCCTGAGCTCCGGGATGCGACAGACGCGGTCGTACGGATCAAGACCTCCACCATCTGCGGGACGGACCTGCATATCTTGAAGGGCGACGTTCCAACCGTCACCGACGGCCGGATCCTCGGACACGAGGGGGTCGGCATCGTCGACGACGTGGGCGCCTCTGTGTCCGGCGTCCGCAAGGGCGACAAGGTGCTCATTTCGTGCATCACGTCTTGCGGCAAGTGCGACTTCTGCAGGAAGGGAATGTACTCGCACTGCCGCGGCGGTGGCTGGATCCTCGGCCATACGATCGACGGGACTCAGGCCGGGTACGTCCGGATCCCGCATGCCGACACCAGCCTGCATCGTCTCCCGCCGGACGCCGACGAAGAGGCGATGGTGATGCTCAGCGACATCCTCCCGACCGGCTTCGAGTGCGGCGTCCAGAACGGGCAGGTGAAGCCGGGCGACACGGTCGCGATCGTCGGGGCCGGGCCGATCGGCCTCGCCGCTCTCCTCACCGCCCAGTTCTACTCGCCCGCCGAGATCGTGATGATCGACGTGGACGAGAACCGGCTCCAGGTGGCGCTCTCCTTCGGCGCGACCAAGGCCGTCAACAGCAGCGACGGCAAGGCCGTGCAGAAGGTCATGGCCCTGACGGGCGGCGCGGGCGTCGACGTGGCCATCGAGGCGGTGGGGATCCCCGCCACCTTCGACGTCTGCCAAGAGGTCCTGGCCCCGGGCGGCCGTCTCGCCAACGTGGGCGTCCACGGCAAGCCCGTCGAGCTCCACCTCGAGAAGCTGTGGGCCCACAACATCACCGTGACCACGCGGCTCGTCGACACGGTCACGACGCCCATGCTCCTGAAGCTGGTTCGGTCGGGACGGCTCCAGCCCCGGAAGCTGGTGACACATCGCTTCGGTCTGGCCGACGCGATGAAGGCGTACGACACGCTCGGCAACGCCGCGAAGGAACGCGCCTTGAAGGTCATCCTCCACAGCGCCTAGCGGCGGGACAGGTATGAGTGTGAGCAGCCGCACGGACCACGTCCAGATCGCGCGGGTGATCGGGATCCCGATCTACCTCCACTTCAGCTGGCTGATCATCTTCGGACTGATCGTCTGGACGCTTTCGACGGGCTACTTCCCGACCCAGTATCCCGACCTCCCGGCCTCCTCCGCCTGGGCCAAGGGCCTCGTGGCGTCGCTCCTCTTCTTCGTCTCGATCCTGCTCCACGAGCTGGGGCACGCCGTCGTGGCCCTTCGCCACGGCCTGCGCACGCGATCGATCACCCTGTTCATCTTCGGAGGCGTCGCACAGCTGGAGAAAGACCCCAAGGACGGACGGGCCGAGCTCTGGATGGCCGCTGCCGGCCCCCTGGTGAGCCTCGCTCTCGCGGGCCTCTTCTACGCCTTTGCGAGCCTGCCGTTCGTGGGTGCTTCGGCCGCTGCGGTGGCGAAGTACCTGGCACTCATCAACCTGATCCTCGCGCTCTTCAACCTGGTTCCCGCCTTCCCGATGGACGGAGGACGGCTGCTGCGCGGCGCGCTCTGGGGGCCCTTGGGCAAGGCGCGCGCCACGCGCATCGCCAGCGGAGCCGGGACCCTCTTCGCCTTCTTCCTGATCTTCGCTGGCGTCTTCAGCTTGCTCAGGGGGGACTCGCTCGGAGGTCTTTGGTACATCCTGATCGGCTGGTTCATCAAGGACGCCTCGTCGGCCAGTTACCAGCAGGTGCGTCTCGACGAGGTCCTCCGGGGTGTCACGGTCCGTGACGCGATGGTGGAAGCCGTCGCGACGGTGCCGGGGAGCGGCTCCGTGGCCGAAGCAGCCCGGGAGTACTTCATGCGAACCGGCTATGGCAGCTATCCCGTGACGCGGGGCGAGGCCGTCGTCGGCCTGCTCTGCCTGAAGGACGTCCTGCGGCTCTCGGCGGAAGAGAGGGAGGCGACGTCCGTCCAAGGCGCCATGCGCCCGTTGACGGATGCCGTCGTCACCGATCCAGACGCGCCGCTTCCGCTGGCGATCGCGAGAATGGCCCAGGCAGGGACCGCGCGGCTCCTCGTCATGCACGGAGAGCGACTCGTGGGCCTGCTGACGATGAACGGGGTGATCCGCCGCTTGAAGGTGCGGGAGGAGCTGGCGGGATAGCGCCGAGCGTAGCCTTCGTTCTGTCGGGAGAACGTGGCACAGCGCTTGCTCCTCCACCTCATTGCTGGCTCGCGCACGCAGCCGGCTGAAGCCGAGGAGGCAATATGCTCTGGACGATCTTCGTGATCCTTGCGGCGATGTGGCTGCTGGGGATGGTCAGCTCGTACACCATGGGTGGGGCCGTCCATGTTCTGCTGGTTCTGGCGGTCATCGTGCTGCTGTTCAACCTGCTCGGCGGGCGGAGGGTTTTGAACTAGACCAAACAGGGGGGCGCTGCGGGGCGCCCCCTTGAACCCCTGTGCTCGAGGTGGAATCCATGCTTCGTCAGCCGCTGGCTCAGGCCGAGCCCGCTTTGTAGATTGTTCCTCCCTGCGGCCCCGGTGGACGCCACACGCGTCGCGCCCGAGCCCACAATCGCGGGCCCTGGCGGGTTGGCACAGAGGTTGCCTCCTGCCATGGAAGCGCTGCGTGGCGGGTCCTTCGCGGGCGCTATAGAGGAGGCGTGATGAGCTCAAGCAGAAAGCTGGCTTTGACACTGGCTGCTCTTCCCTTGGTCTGGGGCGTCGGCGTTGCCCCGGCGCAGGCGAGCGACGACACCTGGATCACGACGAAGATCAGGATCGCGCTCATGACCACGGACGGCGCGGGCCGCAACGCCGTGAAGGTCGACACGGAACACGGCAAGGTGACGCTCCACGGGACGGTCGACAGCCAGGCGGTGAAGGACAAGGCCGAAGCCACGGCGCGCGACGTCGGCGGCGTGACGGACGTCCGCAACCTGCTGCAGGTCGTGAAGGAGTCCCGCCAGGAGTCGGTGAAGGCCGCTGACAAGGACGTGAAGGAGGCGGTCGTGAAGGCGCTGAAGGCGGACGCGAGCCTCGAAGGGATCAAGCTGAAGTCGGTCGAAGACGGCCTGGTGTTCCTCGATGGGAGCACCACGAGCCTGGCCAATGAGCTTCGGGCCATCGAGACCGCCTACGGCATCCCCGGCGTGAGGCATGTGGCCTCCGGAATCGAGACCAAGGAGAAGTAGACGAGACGTCGAGCTACTTCTTGCCGGATCTCGCCGCGGGAAGACGTGAGCTCGAGGCTCGCCGCCGCTCGCGGCGAAGTTGCAGTTACGGCTTATACTCGCCGATGTGAGGCGCCGCGAGCGGCGTCTGCCCCACGTGGATCCGGGCGTGCCTGTCAAGAAACCAGCGATCGTCTCGGGGTTGCCCAAGGCCAGAAGCGGCATCCGCGGCCTGGACGAGATCACAGGCGGCGGCCTGCCCCGCGGGCGCCCCACCCTCGTCTGCGGCAGCGCGGGCGCGGGCAAGACCCTGTTCTCGGTCGAGTTCCTCGTGCGCGGCATCGAGATGGGCGAGCCGGGCGTGTTCATGGCCTTCGAGGAGACGGCCGAGGAGCTGGCCCAGAACGTCGCATCGTTGGGCTTCGACCTCAAGCGCCTCTCCGCCCAGAAGAAGCTGCTCCTCGATTTCGTGCGCGTCGAGCGCGCCGAGATAGAAGAGACGGGGGAGTACGACCTGGAGGGTCTGTTCGTCCGCCTGGGCCACGCCATCGACGCCGTGTCTGCCAAGCGCGTGGTGCTCGACACGATCGAGAGCCTGTTCGCGGGCTTGTCGAACGCGACCCTGCTGCGAGCGGAGCTGCGCCGCCTGTTCCGCTGGCTGAAGGCCCGCCGGGTGACGGCCGTCGTCACGGCTGAGCGCGGGTCCGGGACCCTCACCCGGCAGGGGCTCGAAGAATACGTCTCGGACTGCGTGATCCTGCTCGACCACCGGGTCACGGATCAGGTCTCCACGCGCCGGCTACGGGTCGTGAAGTACCGGGGCTCCGCCCATGGCACGAACGAGTATCCCTTCCTGGTCGACGACTACGGCTTCTCGGTCCTGCCCATCACCTCGCTGGGGCTGCAACACCGGGCGTCCGCCGAGCGGGTGTCGAGCGACACCATGCTGGGAGGCGGCTATTTTCGGGGCAGCACCGTCCTCGTCTCGGGGACGCCAGGGTCCGGCAAGACCAGCGTGGCCGCCCGCTTCGTCCAGGCCGCTTGCGAGCGCGACGAGCGCTGCCTGTTTTTCGCGTTCGAGGAATCTCCGCAGCAGCTCGCGCGCAACATGGGCTCGATCGGCATGGATCTGGGTCGCTGGCGGAAGCGGGGCCTGCTGCGGCTGGAGTCGGCGCGGCCGGCGGTCTACGGGCTGGAGACGCACCTGGCCTTCATGCACAGGACGATCCGGGAGTTCACACCGGCGGCCGTGCTCGTGGATCCCATCACGGACTTCACCGACTCGCTGGCCGACAACAAGGCCATGCTCACGAGGCTCATCGACTTCCTCAAGATGGAAGGCATCACCGCCGTGTTCACGAGCCTCACCACGGCCGGGGCGCACGCGGAGCAGTCGGAAGCCGGGGTGTCCTCTCTCATCGACACCTGGATCGTGCTGCGGGACCTGGAACGCGAGGGCCGGCGCTACCGCGCGCTCTGCGTGCTCAAGTCGCGCGGCATGCCCCACTCCCACGACATCCGGGAGTTCCGGATCACGAGGCGAGGCATCGACATCGGCGAGGACCAGCCGGGGCTGCCTGACCCAATGGCGGAGGTCCTGATCCGGGAGCGTCCCGGAATCCCGGCCCGCAAGGGAGCGCCGCGATGACGGCCTCCAAGCGGCCGCGTCGCAAGTCGATGCTGCGCGCCGTGGCCGCGAGCCTTGCGGCCGCGGAGCGCTGGGAGCTGCGGCTCTACGTGGCCGGACAGACCCCCAAGTCCCTGGCCGCGTTTGCGAACCTGAAGAAGATCTGCGAGACCCACCTCCGGGGTAAGTACCGGATCGAGGTTATCGACCTGCTGGCCAACCCCGAGCTGGCCCGAGCCGACGAGATCGTCGCCCTACCCACCCTGGTCCGCAAGCTTCCGCCACCCGTGAAGAGGATCATCGGCGACCTCTCGAACAAGCAGCGCACCCTGGTCGGCATGGAGCTCGTTCCGGAGCCCTGAGATGGCGCGGAAGAAGAGTCGATCGAGGCAAAGCAGGCTCGAATCGGCGGGGGCCTCCGGGGCGGCGGAGCGCTACGTGTTGAAGCTGTACGTGACGGGCGCCACGACCCGGTCGCTTCGCGCGATCGCGAACGTCAAAGTCATCTGCGAGCAATACCTGAAGGGTCGCTACGACCTGGAGGTGGTGGACATCTACCGGAGGCCCGCGCTGCTGCGCAGGGACCAGATCGTGGCCGTGCCGACGCTCATCAAGAAGCTCCCGGTTCCGATGCGCCTCCTGGTCGGCGACCTCTCGAGGACGGAACAGGTGCTTCAGGGCCTGGGCCTCGTCGCGCGCCCTTCCTAGAAGCGCCAATGCCCGTCAAGGCAGAGCGGCGTCCGCTCGGAAAAGAGAACGAGAGGCTGCGCGCCCGGCTTCTGGAGCTGGAGGAGACGCTGCGTGCCATCCGCAGCGGCGAAGTGGACGCGCTGGTCGTGGAGACCGCCGGGGAAGACCAGGTCTTCACGCTGAAGAGCGCCGACCAGACCTACCGCCTGATGGTGGAAGAGATGCAGAAGGGCGCGGCCACGCTGTCCGACGACGGGGTCGTGCTCTACTGCAACCCGTTCCTGGCCGCGCTGCTGGACGTGCCCGTGGAGGCGGTGCTGGGCGCGCCGCTCTCGGGCTTCCTGGACGAGCAGGCGGCGGCCTCCCTGAGCGGGCTGCTGCAGGCCGCCCAGAGCGGGGTCAGCCGGGGCGAGGTATCGTTCCGAAGGGGCGGGGGCTCTGTCCCCACTCAGGTTTCCCTCACCCTGCTGCCCCTCGAGGGCGCGGCTGTCGTCTGCATGATCGTCACGGACCTGACGGAGAGCAGGCGCCGGGAGGAGGAGCGGGCGCAGCTCCAACGCGAACAGGTGGCGCGGGCGGCGGCGGAGGAGGCGAACCGAACCGCCCAGCAGGAGATCGAGCGGCGCAAGCGGGTCGAGGAGTCGCTGCGCCAGGCCGAGGAGGAGCGGACCGAGCTCCTGGAGCGCGAGCGAGTCGCGCGGACCGAGGCGGAGGAGGCCAACCGGCTGAAGGACGAGTTCCTGGCCACCCTGTCGCACGAGCTGCGCTCGCCGCTCAATGCCATCGTGGCCTGGTCGCACATCCTGGGCGAGCCGGGCCTGGATCCCGCCACCGCCAGCCGTGCCGTCCAAGCCATCGATCGCAACGCCCGGGCCCAGACCCAGCTCGTCGCCGACATCCTCGACGTGTCGCGGATCGTCACCGGCAAGTTTCATATGAGCTTGGGCCCGGTGCGGCTCAGCGACGTGATCGAATCGGCAGCGGACACCGTGCGGCCCGCCGCGCAGGCCAGGGACATCCGGCTCGAGCTGGCGATCGATCCCGCGGCCGGTCCGGTGGCGGGTGACGCGAGCCGCCTGCAGCAGGTGATCTGGAACCTGCTGTCCAACGCCATGAAGTTCGCGCCCGCGGGGGGGCGGGTGCAGGTGCGGCTGGAGGACGCCGGCTCGTGCATCGAGCTCTCGGTCACGGACGACGGCCCCGGGATCGATCCCGCGTTCCTGCCGTACGTCTTCGACCGCTTCCGGCAGGCCGACTCCTCGAGCACTCGCCGGCACGCCGGACTGGGCCTCGGCCTGGCCATCGTGCGGCACCTGGTCGAGCTGCATGGCGGGACCGTCGAGGCGCGGAACCGCGGGGACCGATCGGGCGCGGTGTTGATCGTCCGGCTGCCGCGGCAGCAGGGCGCCTCGGCCGACAGTGCGTCGGCCGATGAGAGCGCGCCCACCAACGCTCGAGAGAAACAGGCGCAGCCCGCACCCTCGCTCCAGGACGTGAGCGTCCTGCTCGTGGACGACGAGGAGGATACCCGCGAGGCGATGGCCATCGGCCTGGGGCGCCACGGCGCTCGGGTGGCCACAGCCTCCTCGGCCAGCGAGGCCATGGGTGCCCTCACGCGGGCGCGCCCCCACGTGCTCGTCGCCGACATCGGTATGCCGGGCGAGGACGGCTACGCGCTCCTCCAGAAGGTGCGGGCGCTCCCAGCCGAGAGCGGTGGCGCGACGCCGGCCATCGCGCTCACGGGATACGCCAACCCACAGGATCGTGTGGACGCGCTTCGGGCCGGCTTCCAGATGCACGTCTCCAAGCCGGTGACGCCGGCGGAGCTGGCCGCCGCGGTGGCCAGCCTGGCGGCCGCCGCCCCGCCTGGCGCCCCTTCACGCTGAACCTGGACTTCACGTCGCTCGGATGGGGGTCGCGCCGGCCTCGCCCGTGACGGGGCTTGACGATGGTCTGGATATTGCAGCTGTCGCCGGGGGGGTCTCATGGGCATGATTCCGATCGGCGACGACAATTCCGACCGCACCGTCAACCCCTTCGTCAACTACCTCCTGATCGTCGCGAACATCGCGGTCTTCGTGCTCCTGCAGGGAATGGGGGGAAACGACCGGTTCACCTACGCCTTCTCGACGGTCCCCCAGGAGATCGTCAGCGGGCGGGACGTGGTGACTCCCGCCCACACGGTCAGGGACCCCGCGAGCGGCCAGGTCTTCGAGCAGCCCGGGCTGCAACTCACTCCGCTGACGGTCTACCTGACCCTCCTGATCTCCATGTTCATGCACGGCGGCATCGCCCACATCGCCGGCAACATGCTCTATCTCTGGATCTTCGGAGACAACATCGAGAACACGCTCGGACACTGGCGCTACCTCGGCTTCTACCTCGTCTGCGGGGTTCTCGCCTCGCTCGCCCACGTCTTCACGACGGCCGCGACCCACGGCGACATGCTCGTGCCGAGCCTCGGGGCGTCGGGGGCCATCTCGGGCGTGCTCGGAGGCTACCTTCTCCTCTTCCCAGGCCGACGCGTGCGCATGATGATGGGGAGAACCACGACGCTGATGCCGGCGTGGGTCGCCATCGGCGTGTGGTTCCTGTTCCAGGTCGTGGCGGGCATGGGCCTCCTGGGAGGCGGCTCGCAGGCGGGTGGCGTCGCCTACGCAGCCCACGTCGGCGGCTTCGTCGCCGGGCTGATCCTCGTCAAGATCTTCGCTTTGGGGCACGCCTCGAGGTGAGTTGCGATGGCTCGACGGCGACGCCGGAGACGCGGGTTGAGCGGTACAGAGAAGGAGAAGACGACATGGCCGGAGGCAAGACGGACGAACTGAAGGGGCGCGTGAAGGAAGCCGCCGGAGCCCTGACCGGCGATGCGAAGCTGAAGCGGGAGGGTCAGGTCGACCAAGCGGTGGGAAAGATCAAGCAGAAGACCGACGAGATCATCGACAAGGTCAAAGAGGCGGTGAAGTGAGTGTGGTGGCCCGGGAGAGACGTATCGTCCGACGCCGCAACCCGGGCCGCCCGGTTTCCCCCGCACCGCGGAGCGCGCCGAACGGGATCCCGCACGACGCTGCAGAAGCACGTCGACTTCCGCAGCACGCAGTAAACGCGGAAATGCAGAGGGCGGGTAGCGTGGCGCAAGGCCCAGTCGATGACACGACGCCGCCGGCGAGCTCGGAGCCGGTCGGGGTCGAGGCGCTGCGAGCCGAGCTGCAGCAGGAGCACGACCGCTATTTACGGACGAGAGCGGACTTCGAGAACTACAGGCGCCGGGTCGAGCGCGATCGCGACGTGGCCGCCCGGCAGGCCAAGCGGAAGCTGCTGCTGGCTCTCGTAGATCTGGCCGACGGCTTCGATCGCGCCCTGGTTCACATCGACGAGTCGCCGGACTCGGTGGCCGCAGGCCTTGACGGGATGCGGCGCCGGCTGAGCAGCTTGCTGGAAGCCGAGGGTGTGAGGTCGTTCGAGAGCGTCGGCCAGAGCTTCGACCCGACGCGCCACGAGGCCATGGCCACCGTTCGAGACGTGAACGTCGTGCCGGGAACCGTGGTCGACGAGGCCGGCCGCGGCTACCTGTGGAACGACCAGCTGCTCCGCCCCGCGCGGGTACGGGTCGCGGAATAGCGAGGCCGAGTCGTCCAAGTGGCCCATGTCATGATCTCCCGGTGAGCCCGAGCGCTTCGGCCGGACGTCAGCTGCTGCGGGCGATCGCCCGGCGGGCGATGACCGCGCGCGGCCTGCTGCCCGACTTCTCCCCCGCGGTCCTCGCGCAGACCCAGGCCCTCGGCGAGCGCGTCGTCGAGACGGGGCCCGCCATCCGCGACCTGCGCGAGCTCGCGTGGGCGTCGATCGACAACGACGACACGCGCGACCTCGACCAGCTCTCGGTGGCGGAGCCCCTCGCCGGAGGAGCGGTGAAGCTGCTCGTGGCCGTCACCGATGTGGACGCGACGGTCGTGGAAGGCAGCGCGATCGACGGCCACGCCCGCGCGAACACGACGTCCGTCTACACCGCGGCCGAGATCTTCCCGATGCTGCCCGAGAGCCTCTCGACCGACCTGACGTCCCTCGCTGAGGCGCGCGATCGGCTCGCGATCGTCGTCGAGATGGCGGTCGGCCCCGACGGGGCGGTGACGGCTTCGGATGTCTACCGCGCGCTCGTGCGGAACCAGGCGAAGCTCGCCTACGACTCCGTCGCCGCCTGGCTCGACGGGACCGGAAAGGCACCGGCGGCCGTCGCCGCGTGGCCCGCGCTCGCCGACCAGCTCGCCCTGCAGGCGCGCGTGGCGCAGGCCATGAAGGACCTGCGCCACCACCGCGGCGCCCTGACCCTCGAGACGACGGAGGCGCATGCCGTGTTCGACGGCGACGCGCTCGCCGACCTGCGGCCGGACGAGAAGAACTCGGCCAAAGAACTGATCGAGGACTTCATGATCGCGGCGAACGTCGCGACCGCGCAGTTCCTCGAGCGCCACGGCTTCCCCTCGCTCAGGCGGGTCCTGCGCTCGCCCGAGCGGTGGGACCGCATCGTCGCGCTCGGCGCCGGTCTCGGCGAGCGGCTGCCCGTCGAGCCGAGCGCTCCCGCGCTCCAGGCGTTCCTCACGCGCCGGCGCCAGGCCGATCCGGCGCGGTTCGCCGACGTGTCGCTTGCCGTCGTGAAGCTGCTGGGCTCGGGTGAGTACGCAGTGGAGCTCCCGGGCGGGACGGTGGACGGCCACTTCGGGCTCGCGGTGAAGGACTACACGCACTCCACCGCACCGAACCGCCGCTTCCCGGACCTCGCGACGCAGCGCCTGATCAAGGCCGCGATCGCGGGGAGCCCCGCTCCGTACACGGCCGAGCAGCTGACGGATCTGGCCCGCCACTGCACGCTGCAGGAGGACAACGCCGCGAAGGTGGAGCGGCAGGTGCGCAAGTCCGCGGCGGCGCTACTGCTCGCACCGCGCGTCGGCCAGCGCTTCGACGCGATCGTCACCGGCGCCTCGCCGAAGGGGACCTGGGTGCGCATCCTCCACCCGGCTGTGGAGGGGCGCGTGGTGCGCGGCGATCACGGCCTCGACGTCGGCGACGCGGTCCGCGTGGATTTGGTCGATACCGACGTCGAACGGGGCTTCATCGACTTCGCCCGCGTGTGACGGGCGATTGCCCCTCGGGCCGAAACGCTACTGTTTCTTCCCGCGGACCAGAAGTCGCCCGCCGAGGATCGCCAGGCCCACCGTGATCTCCAGAGGGCCGACATTGGCCTCATGGGCCTGCCTGGAATAGTTGAATCCCCCGTAGACGAGCGCCAGGAATCCCGCGGCCAGAGGCACGATCGCGAACGTCCTCGTCATGGTCGCCCCTACCGTCAGCCGCGGGGCTTCGCGAACCAGGCATCGAACTCGCGCTCGACTTCCTCCCGCGTGTGCCCGTAGCGCTCTTGCAGCCTGCCCAACAGGACCTCACGGTCGCCTTTGATCGCGGCCATGTCGTCGTTCGTCAGCTTGCCCCCACTCCTTGCGCACGCGGCCCTTGAGCTGCAGCCACTTGCCCTTCAACGTGTCCTGGTTCATCGACTCGCTCCCCATGCTCGCCAGTAGCAAGAGGCAACCATCGTGCCAACGGCGATTGCTGCTCGAGGCTGGAGTCGGGACGGACGCAGCGGCCGCCGAGAGGAAGAATCTACAAAGCGGCTCCCTCGGCGCGACCAGTGAAGGGCCGGCAGCCTTGACTTCAGTCGCGAAGCACGACCGTGAGTAGGGCGCTGTGGACCTGCAGGCCGCCGTTGTAATGGATGAAGCCCAGCTTCCTGAACCGATTCATGAAGTAGCTCACCCGCGAACGCGTCGTGCCCACCATCGCGGCAAGCGTCTCCTGGCTCACCTTCGGGATCACGCTCTGCGGTCTCGGTTCCTTGCCGAAGTGCGCGAGCAGCAGGAGAATCCGGGCGAGTCGTTTCTCGCTGGAGTTGAAGAGCTGGTCCACCAGGTCCTCTTCGATCCGAACATTGCGAGACAGCAGATACGCGATGAAGAGCTCCGCGAACCCGGGCTCTCGATGCAGCAGGCGGACCATGGTCCTCCTGCCGACTCGAACGATGCGCGACGGCTGAATGGCACTTGCGGTGGACATGCGGAGGGGTTGGGCCGCCAGGCAGCCCTCGCCAAAGAAGCTGCCTTGCTCCAGAACGCCGATGACGGCTTCCTTGCCTCGCGTGGAGACGACCGTGAGCTTGACCTTGCCGCTTTGTACGTAGAACACGGCGTCGGCTGCGTCCCCCTGGGAAAAAACGACCTGCCTGCTCCGATACTCCCGCGTCGACTTTCCGTTCTCGATCCTGCTGAGGAACGCCTTTGGATCGAAGGCGAGAGCCGCGTGGTTCCGCATGAACTCCCCCTTTCGGGCATCGATTCTCACGCGAGTCGGAGAATCGCTCCACGGCCGCCCTGCTCAGGCGCATTCCAGACAGCAGCCCTCGAAAGACAAGGAAGCGCGCCGGCACTCACGATGCGCGGCCTGAGCAGAATTGAACAGCGGGGCCGGGCTGGGCGTGATAGCTTGGCATCACCTCCGGGTCGTCCTGCTCCTCTCGGGTCGACTGTAGGGCGGCGGCCGTAAGAGGCGAAAGGGGCATGCCATGACGATCACATTGGTGGGGTTGATCTTCCTGCTGGTAGTCGCGGCCATCTGTGGAGCGGTCGGCCGAGCGATCGCGGGGGAAGTTCGCGGGGGGCTCATCGTCTCCATCGCCGTCGGCTTCGTCGGCGCCCTCCTGGGGCCGTGGCTCGCGCGCCAGCTGAGCCTGCCAGAGCCCTTCATGCTTCACATCAGCGGGCAGTCCTTCCCTGTGCTCTGGTCGATCATCGGCGGTGCGCTGTTCGTGGCGATCATCCACCTCATCTCCAGGCGCTAGTCCGCCTCACCACGTCACGCCGCCGAATCCCGCTGGCACGTGGCTTGCTCCCTGCCCCCCGATGCCGATCGGCCGCCGCGTTTGCTGGTTCGCGCTCGGGGTCCAGCTCCTGCTGGCGCTTTCCGTCGCCAAGCAGTGGCTGTTCGTCGGGACGTACCGGTTCTATCTCGATCGAAGGTCCGAGTCGTCGAGCTCGATCGCCCCCCCGGCCAGCCAGCGGTTCGCCATCGTGGGGGGGCGGGTGGAGCCGCAGATCCTCACGACCGAGGGTGATCGCCTCTCGTTCGCCGTCGCCTTCCCCTGGCGTTCGCAGCTTCAGGTCCGGGCGGTCCCCGTCAGCCGGGCCAGCGTGGAGATCGCGGTCGTCGAACGAGGGCATCGCCTCACCTTGTCGCGTCGTTCCCTGGCGGAGCCCGTGGACATCACGCTGCCCCTGCCTTCGCTGACCGGCCAGCTCGAGCTCGTGAACGAGGGCGCCCTGTGGTGGTCAGATCCGCGGGTCGTGCAGCAGACGGCGGTGGGCCCGCAAGTGGGGGGGTTGCTGGCCATCGCGGTTCTGCAAGCACTCTGGATGCGAAGGCATCCCCGGCGGGGTTCCGTACTCGGGACAGGGAGGGCGCGCAGCGCCTTCCTGGGAGCGTTGTCCGCGGTCGTCAGCGTGTCGGCCGGCCTGGTCGTCCTCGAGGTCGGTCTTCGGGTGATGGGGGATCGCCTGCCCGAGTGGATCGCCGCCGATCGGCGGAACCTCGGCGAAGCGCGCCTGGACGGACGCTGGCAGGACTCGACGACCTACGGGGCACGCCTGCGGCCCCGGCTCGACACGTTTTGCCAATGGCGCGACGGTGACATCGTGCGCCTCGGCTTCCTGCCGCCGGACCTGGTGCGGCACCCCGTCTACCGTTTCCCCTTCTCGACCGACGCGGAAGGCTTCCGCAACCGGCCCGGGGCGGAGGAGGCCCCGGTGGCCGCGCTGGGCGACTCGTTCACGGATGCCATGACGCTTCCCGTGGAGGTCGCGTGGCCGTCGCGGCTTTCCGCCCGTCTGGGAGTGCCCGTGCGGAACTACGGGACCGCGGGCTTCGGGCCGGGACAGGAGCGGCGCGTGCTGGAGGAGTACGTCCTGGGACGCCGCCCGCGCCTGGTGGTCGTCGGCTTCTTCGCGGGGAACGACCTGCAAGATGCGGAACGGTTCTCGCGCTTCGAGCAGGACGCGTCGTTTCGGCCCTCGTTCGCGTATGGATGGAAGTTCAAGGAGGTCGTGGCCCGCTTCGACAACCTCTATGTCGTGAGCTTCGCCCGCGGGATCGCGAGCCTGCTTCAGCACCCGACCCCGGGCCGTGAGGAGCCGAGCGAGTCCGATAGCTACAGCGGTGACGATCCGGCCGCGCCCGGAAGCTCCCGGGCGGGCTTCGATCGAGGGCTCTTCACAGTGCCGGTGGCTGGCCGCACGCTGCGCTTCGCCTTCCTGCCCGCCTACCTCAACACCCTGCGCTTCTCGCGCGCCGAGCTCGAGGCCTGGCCTGGATGGGCGCTGACCCAGGAGGCGTACCGGCAGATGCAACGCGAGGTGCGCGCGGCGCGGGCCAGGCTCGTGGTGATGTTCATCCCGCACAAGGCCCAAGTCTACCTGCCGCTCCTGCAGGCTTCCTTGCCGCCCGCCGCGCTCGCGCGAGCGCTCGAAGCCACTCTGCGGCAGCCGGATCGGCCACTGGACCTGCGGGCGATGCTGGACAACCGCCTGGCCATGAACGGCTTGATGCGCGACTTCTGTGCGCAGGAGGGGATCGAGTTCCTCGATCTCACCGAGGCCTTGCAGGCGCGAGTCGCGAGGGGGCTGAACGTGTACTTCCCCGACGACTCGCACTGGAACGCGGCCGGACATGAGACGGCCAGTGAGGCTCTCGAGGTGCGGCTTCGGGCTCAAGAAACCTACTAGGTGACCTTGAACTCCCTCGTCCCGGCAGAGATGCCATTCAGGAGAACCTCGACCTTGTATCCGCCTGCCGGCCAACCGTCCGGCTTGGACAGGTGGAACTCGGTGACGGTGGCGCTGCCGGTGGGGGCGATGTTCTGCCTGGACTCGTCGACCACTTGCCCGTCCTGGTACGTCCAGCGGGCGGTGAGAGTGGCGCTCGGGCCGGAGCCATCGGTCTTGACCGACACATAGAAGGTGTCGGCGAG
>Ga0209751_10003109_pt1 | contig 16205 bp, 11 predicted proteins | sample RifCSP13_1_FD_184019 | JGI IMG/M metagenome (GOLD analysis project Ga0209751, IMG submission 184019) | Soil microbial communities from Rifle, Colorado - Rifle CSP2_sed 13_1 (SPAdes) (version 2) | ecosystem: Environmental > Terrestrial > Deep subsurface > Rock core/Sediment | place: Rifle... | reverse complement strand
GGCAGTATTGGCTTGCCAGTGGGCGTACAGGTGGCGGCACGACATTGGCGAGAAGACGTTGTACTGGCAGTGATGAGCGCACTTGAGAGTTGCTTTAGAACACAAGCAGACTATCCAGCCCAGCCACCGATATAGATTCGTTCTCAGTAATTTTGATTGGATCACACAGGATAAGGATATTTGGCCGCGCCCAACAGCCGGGTGAGCCTGACCGCCTTTGGCGCGGGGATGCGTGCGCTTTGAGGCAACCCGCGCGCTGGATGGGAGCGAGTCTTGCCAGAGCCAGGCGGCAGGCTACCCGGAGCGTTGGGCGGCTTAAGGCCCCTCGCAGAGGCGCTGAGGCAGAAGAGTTGCTTGCAAGGAGCTGGACCTTTCAATCAGCCTCGTTTCTTGGCCTTATCGTAGTATGATAGGTAAGCATCTCATCCCTTATCTCGCACGCTCTCACCGGGACCTCGATGAGCACTGACCTACCTCGTCCTACCTCCACTCGCCTGCAAGGGGGCTGGCTCGTCGCCGCCCGCGTGACACAATTGGCGATCATGGTGTTGACCCTGGTTCTGTACGCAGCCGGCCTCACCCCGGCCTTTACCGAACTACGCCGGGCGTTCCTTGGCTACGAGGCGGCGCTCTTGCAGTTCAACCTCTCGGTTGATTTCTTCGCTACTTATTTCGTATTCCTTGAACTTGCCAAGATGGCGGCGTTCCTCACTACTGCCGCGGTGATCTTCTGGCGCCGATCTGAGGATTGGATGGCCATCTTTCTATCGCTCATGTTAGTAACATTTGGGGCAGACGTTGTCTCCGGGGTCATTCGCAACCTGGGCGGGGGTCAGCCCGCCTGGCGCTTGCCCGCTGACATCGTGGTTGTGTTTGGCCAGGTTTCGGTCGTCGTGTTCTTCTTCCTCTTTCCCGATGGGCGATTCATACCCCGCTGGACGCGTTGGTTGGCGCTCATCTGGGCCGGATGGATGCTGATTGCGATTTTCTTACCCCTGGGCGATCCGATGACGTGGCCGTCTCCCGTCATTTTTCTGGTACTGCTGGTCGCGTATGGCAGCGCCTCGCTCGCCCAGCTTTACCGCTATGTGCGCCACGCCAGTCCGCTCCAGCGTCAACAGACCAAGTGGGTCGTATTTGGATTAGGGGCAGCATTCTTTCTGGGATGGATCATCCCGATCTTACCGAGGGTGATTTTCCCCGCGCTCAGTCAACCGACTTCACAAGGGCTCCTGTATATCGGGCTTTCCAGCACGCTGAGTGTCATCGCCGTGAGTCTCATGCCGATCTCTCTGGGCTTGGCCATCCTGCGCTACCGCTTGTGGGATATTGACTTCGTCATCAACCGTTCGCTTGTCTATGGTGCGCTCACCATGGTATTGGTCGCGCTGTTGGGCGGCAGCCTCTTGCTCATCTCGCTTGTCTTTCAGAACCTCGGCGGCGGGCAACAATCCGTGATTGCATTGGTCTCGGCGGCCTTGATTTTCGGGGCGGTCTTTCAACCCACCCGCCGCCGTTTGCAAGGTTTCGTGGATCGGCGCTTCTACAACATCCACATTGACTACCAAAAAAGGCCTGCGCCCGCCGCACCCAGCGTCACCAGTGTCATCCAGCAAACGGGCTTTGGCGAATATCAAGGGCTTGAACTCATCGGACGGGGTGGCATGGCTGAAATCTACAAGTCCACGCATCCCACGCTGGGCGTGCCGGTGGCCATCAAAGTTCTTCCCGCCCAGCTCAACACCGACCCCGACTTCCGCCAACGGTTTATTCGCGAAGCCGAAACTATGGCGAAACTCCAACACCCTAACATCATTCGGGTTTTTGACTTCGGTGAATGGGGCGGCACGCACTACATGGTCATGGAATACATCGCGGGCAACGATTTAGGGCATCGCCTGACACAACACGGTCATTTGCCTTTGGCCGACGCCGTTTCGATTCTCAAGGGCGTTGCCAGCGCGCTGGATTATGCCCACGCGCAAGGCTTGGTCCATCGGGATATTAAGCCTTCCAATATTTTGCTTGAAAACGCTTCTACCCACCTCAACCCCAAACTGACGGATTTCGGTATTGCCAAAGTCATCGGTAACGCCACACGCTACACACGCACCGGCGACGTATTGGGCACGTTTGATTACATTGCGCCTGAGCAAATTCAGGGCGCGGCCAATATTGACCGGCGGGCGGATATTTATGCTTTCGGAATTGTGGCCTACCAAATGCTCACCGGGCAACTTCCATTTCAGCACAACAACCTCGGTGCGTTACTTATTGCTCACATGACTCAACCGCCGCCCGACCCGCGCGACCTTGTGCCAGAGATTTCAGCCGAGACCGCCCGCGCTATTCGCCGTGCAATGGCGAAAAATCCCGATGAGCGTTATTCTACAGTTGGGGAGTTTGTCAACGCGCTCCAATAAGCAAAGTAGCCGACCGACTCGTCTACGCCGTGTTGTGCCAACGTCATGGCGTCGCATAAGTCCGGGTTAGCAACCTTGTTTGACCAGACCCACAGAGCGGGTGAGGCTTGCCGTTGGGCGGCCGATTATCACAACAGCGAACTCTGTTTGGTAGCGGCTGGAAGCCGCGCTATGTAGTTGCGCACTATGGAGGATCGTACAATGAAGACTGAAAATTCCAAATCGAAAACACTGGTAATTACAGCCTGGGTGTTTTTGTTGTTGGCTTCTGACTTGCCCAGAATCGTTCTGCAGGAAATCTTTGATTATCAAGTTTCAATTGTTGTGGGGATTTCAGGTCTGACATTTCCAAATGATCTGGGATTCGGAATTTCGGCAGTGGTCGTTATTTTGGGTCTGGGATTGACGTTCGCCTGGAACGCAGTCCGTTCTTTGCGCCCATTCTTCATCCTGCTCCTTGTACGTGTGGGAGTCCTGTGGCTGGTAATTACGCGGATTGCCGTACTGCCGATCTATGAGGAATGGCTTGCAACCCCATCATTCAATGTCTTTTTCCTGGCATTCCAGTCTCTGAATCTGATGGTGACGCTAGCCATTATTGCGACGTTGTTCATCCTGAAAAAGAGACGGGATGCGTTCTTCCTTGTCAAAGGCGACACAAGTGCGCCTCTTGAACCCGTCAGGTGGTTGGGGATCAAAGCAGGCGCGACGTGGAACAAGGCTGGCCGCATTTCTGCTATAGTCATCAGTCTTGGACTACTGACCTTTCTTGTGATCGCTGGTCGCCCGCCTTTGGATATTATCGTTCGAGCCTTGCCGCTCCTGCCTACCGTTTTGCTCTTCGCGATGTTGAATGCTTTCTACGAAGAGATGACTGCCAAAGCATCGTTTTTATCTGTACTGGAAGATGTAGTGGGGAAGCATCAAGCGCTTTGGCTGATGGCGGCTTTCTTTGGGATCGGTCACTTTTATGGCATCCCTTATGGCGTGATCGGCGTGTTGATGGCGGGGTTTCTCGGATGGTGGTTGGGCAAGTCCATGCTGGAAACGCGCGGTCTGGGGTGGGCGTGGTTTATCCACTTTGTGCAGGATGTGTGGATCTACGCGTTTGCGGCAGTTGGCTCGATTACAGCAGGGGGAGGGTAGTAGTTATAAGTTTATTCAAAAGAGCCGTGCCTCACGATGAGTCTCTATGACAGGTGAAGAAAAGCGAAAGCGGCGCGTTTTTCAGGTGAGGCAGTATGTTGTCATCAAAGTCGATATGCCGCTCAACACTGCATGTAGCCGACTGCGTCCCGCCCGACGCTGATGGGTGGCGTTTTGACAGAACGAGATAGTATCCTCTTAGGATATAAGAAGGAGAAATTAGCACATGAACATCATTAGAGGGATTACGAAGATTAGACCAGGAGATCAGCATGCCCTTGATGGAATTGTAGAAAATCCGAATTCAGAGGATTTTCTTCTCAGTAACGTGAGGATTTGGGATGCCCGTTCGGATTTCACTCAAGATGGTAAATCTGTCGTCGTAAAGAAATGGACAAATCGGAACAGTCTCTGAGACACCCCCCACCGACTTCACTGGCCGGGTGATTGATGGTGCGGGGAAAACTTAATCCCTGGGCTTATAGACACCCATGTCCACATGTTCTACGACGGTGGGCCTGAACTTCTCAAGAATTATCCCGCACTCATAGACAAGTTTTATGTGGAAACCAAAGCCCTGACAGAGTACAGCCCACCAATCGTTCGTCGCGGCCTTTTGAAACTAAAGTCAGGAACTACCACCATGCGCATTTTGGGAGATGGTTATTATTCTCTTAAATATCGGGACGCCCTGAAGAACTGGGACATTGTCGGTCCAAGAGTATTTACTGCAGGACTACACGTAAACGGACCGAGCGGCTATATTACTAGAGGAATCGCGGACGAAGACCGAAAAAGACACATCGCTGTGGAGCTTACAAGTTTCGAGGACATCGCCCCCAAAATGGAAAGGCATATTGCAACAGGGATTGATGTGGTGAAAATTGCAACCACGCACGGCAGTCTTGGCTTTGCGGACGCAGAGCCTGACTTACCGGAAGAATGGGTGCGTGAAATCGTTAAGATTGCCCACGAGCATGGTCTGAAGGTTACTACTCACACCCTCGGCGAGAAAGGTGACTGGGCTGCTATTCGGGGAGGTGTTGATGGAATTGAGCATCTCGTCGGTGTGCCGCGAGAGCTATCTGATGAAATGATCTCCGAAATCAAGGCTAGAGGAATCGTCGTATGCCCAACTCTTTCGGCAGCCGCCTATGACATGATGAATATGCTCAATAATACGGAGATTCTGGTCAATGACCCCGACATCATTGCCAATGTACCAGCTGGAGTTAGGAAAGATCTTTATCTCACACTCTGGATGTTGAAACTGCCGGGCGTTATCAGACTTGTAACGAAACAACCAAAGGCACTTGAAAAAGTGCGGCACTGGCACAAGCAATCCATTGCCAATACGGCAAAACTGTATGCGGCGGGCGTGAAGCTCATTTTCGGGACGGATATGCCATTCTTCATGGGTAATTTCTGGCATTCGGTGATGAATGAAGTTAGAGCCTTGAAACTCGCTGGCGTTAGCAACACCGATATTCTCAAGATGGCAACAATACATGCTGCTGAGGCGATAGGAGTAGAGGATAGAATTGGCACCATTGAAGAAGGAAAGTTAGCCGACCTGGTTCTGATAAATGGCAATCCACTCCAAGATATCGAAACGTTACGAGATGTAGAGATAGTTTTCAAAGAGGGGAGAATAGTTTACAAACATTTACCATAGCGCCGCCCAACCTCGGCTTGCACCCGACTCGGCTACGCCTCGCCCTCACGGGGGTTCGGGTAGTTCCAGCGAGTCCTCCCCGCAAAGGAGTCTCTAGTTCACCGCCGAGCGGGTGAAGCCAACCGTTAGGCAGCCTTTCGAAGGCCATATGCCATTTGCTGTCCGCGTGACTCAACGTGCGACGCACCTGGACAGGTGCGTCGCACGCTCGTTCACTCCAACACGGCGCGCACACGCTGGACGCTCTGCCCGATCGACTCCTGCTTTGTGATCTTGAACCGGCCGAGCACGCCGGTGTGCGCCACGTGCGGGCCGCCGCACACTTCCTTCGAGAACGAGCCGATGCTGTACACCTTCACCTGATCCCCGTACTTCTCGCCGAAGAACGCCAGCGCGCCGGATTGCAGGGCCTGCTCCAGGCTCGTGACCTCCATCGACACGGGCAGGTCGCTGCGGATGTGCTCGTTCACAATTTCCTCGACTTCCCTCAGTTGTTCAGGCGTCAACCGGTTGGGGTGCGAGAAATCGAAGCGCAGACGCTCGGCGGTGATGTTCGATCCCATCTGGCGGGCAGCCGGCCCGAGCACCTGGCGCAGCGCCTGGTGCAGCAGGTGCGTGGCGGTGTGCAGGCGCGTCGTCGCTTCGGCGTGATCGGCCAGTCCGCCCTTGAACTTCTGCGCCATGCCCCGCCGCGAGATGTCCTTGTGTTCCTGGTAGAACGCCTCGAAACCGACTTCATCCACGCCAAGCCCCTGCTCGCGCGCCAGCTCGACGGTGAACGGCAGCGGGAAGCCAAATGTCTCGAACAAGTTGAAGGCGTCGGCTGCGGAGATGACGCGACTGCCCGCGCCGGCCGTGCGCTCGGCAACCTTGTGGTACTCGCGCAGGCCGCGCTCGAGCGTGCGCTTGAACCTGGTTTCTTCACGGTCAAGCTCATCCTGAATGCGAGCGCGGTTCTGCTCGATTTCGGGATACACGCCGGCGAAGAGCGCGACGACCACGCTCGACAGCCCGGCGCAGAAGTTGCGCCGGATGCCCAGGTCGCGGCCGTAGCGCACCATGCGCCGGATGAGCCGCCGCACGACGTAGCCTGCCTCGACGTTCGAGGGCGTCGCGCCGTCGGCGATGGCGAAGGTCGACGCGCGGAGATGGTCGGCGATCACGCGGAACGGAACAGGGTTGTCGGCGTAGCGCCGGCCAGAGAGCTGCTCGATGCGCTCGACGAGCGGCCGGATTGTCTCGATCCTGAAGGTGTCGTCGTACCCGTTCAGCACGGCGAGCGTGCGCTCGACGCCCATGCCCGTGTCGACGTTCTGCTGCCGGAGTTTCACGTAGCGTCCATCGGCGGTCTTGTTGTACTCCATGAACACGTTGTTCCAGATCTCAAACCACTTGCCGCATGAGCAGCCCGGCCGGCAGCCGGGATGATCGGGCCGGCCCGTGTCGAAAAAGATCTCCGAGTCCGGCCCGCACGGCCCGGTTGCGCCTGCCGGCCCCCACCAGTTGTCGGCTTTGGGCAAGAAGAAGATGCGCTCGCCGGGGATACCCAGGCTGCGCCAGATGCCGGCCGAGACGTCGTCGCGCGGCGCGTCTTCGTCGCCCTCGAACACCGTCACCGCCAGGCGAGCCGGGTCGAGGCCGAGTTCCCGCGTGACGAACTCGTAGCTCCATGTCAGCGACTCCGGCTTGAAGTAGTCGCCCAGCGACCAGTTGCCGAGCATCTCGAAGAACGTCAGGTGAGAGACGTCGCCGACTTCCTCGATGTCGTTGGTGCGAATGCACTTCTGCACGTTTACCAGCCGCTTGCCCAGCGGGTGCGGCTCGCCGAGCAGAAACGGCACGAGCGGATGCATACCGGCTGTCGTGAAGAGCACAGTGGGATCATTTTCGGGCAATAGTGGCGCGGAGCGGATGCGCTTGTGGCCGCGCGCTTCGAAGAATTGCTGGTAGCGTTCTCTCAGCTCGTTCGCTTTCAGCGCTCTCTTCCTTCACATCGACCTAGAACGGATTCCGATTGCGTGTACGCCCATCCGGAGTCGAGCCTTCAGCCGGAAACCGCCTGAAGGCTCGACTCCGGCGTAAATCAAAGTGGAATCCACTCTAAATAAAAACTCGTCCTCAGCGTGAAGCTGAGGACGAGCCGTAACCCGTGGTACCACCTCAATTCGTCCGACCCTCGCGGATCGAACCTCAAGCGCTGGCGCTTCCTATAAAACCTTGCGAAGGTTCTGAACCTGCGCAAGGTTTAAGCCCTTGTGACCAGCGCGTCTCGGTAACGGGAGTGCCCGGCGAGTTCTACTCGTCCTGCGGACTTTCTTCTCGCGTCTCGAGGGTGGCTCGCGCCGAAGGGGATGGCGCCAGGCTCTCACATGCGTTCACGGCTAAAGGGGAACGCGCCCGGCTCTCTGCGCCGCCTTTCGGCGCTGGGTCCCTGTCAAAGACTTTCACAGTCGCCAATTAAATCGCATTGTACCAACATCGCGGCGTTTCGGCAAGGTGTGCCTGTCTGATGATGGCACACGAAAAGGGGATCACTGCTTCCGCCGAAAGAGCGCCAGGGACAGCAGGATGATCGTCGCCACTGGCCACACCCAGGCCAGGTCGCCGGGGCCGCCGGGTCCGGTGCACGCTTCGCTGCGCCGGATGCGCACGAGTCGATATCTGGTTGTCGTCGCATCGAGTTCCGCATCGCCGATGGAATACGGATTTATACCTGCCACGCGCGCGGCGAAGCCGCTGCCGATCAGCACTTGCCGCATCAGGAACAGGCGGCGCGGATCGTCGGACACGTCCTCGGCCGTTCCCGCCCACCAGCCATTCGGCAGCCACACTTCCACATTCGGGTTGGCGCAGATATTGCGATACCAGTCGGAGATCGATCCGAACGCGGCGACACAATATATGTCGCCGCCTTCGATGGCGTAGTTGACGGGCGTGCGCCGGGCCGCGCCGGACTTGCGCCCGACGTGGGTGATAACCATGACGCGTCCGCCCACGTCGGGCCACACGTTGAACCACTGGCCCAGACCGAGCCGCCACATCGTCAGCATGAAGGGGTTGAGAACCTTCTTGAAGCCTCGCCGCAGGCCTTCTTCGACGCGGGAATAGAGGATCGTCATAGTTGCCTAAGAGCCTGTTTGTGAATGCGAAAACCGTCCAACATGTGGCGGTAGCCATGCCCACTGACCGCCAGATGTAGCGGCAGAAGTGCCTTTAAGAAACAGGCTCTAAGAGGCATCTTCTCTGTGCCTCTGTGTCTCCGTGGCAAGATCTGAATGCTCACCAGAAGCGCCAGGCTTGATGGCGACGAACTCCTCTCGGTCGTAGTTGTCCGTCACCACGCGCGGCTGAAACCCGACTCCGTGAAGGAGCCTCAGCCAGTCCTCGCGCCCGAACAGGCCGCATACGTGCCGGTCGTGCTCGGCGTGCACCGATCCATCCGCCTCGCGCAGAAGATAGGCGAAGTCGGTCAGGTAAGTTGTATCGGAAGGATCAGGATCGTACGTCCACTCCAGGTATCGCATGCTTCGTCCGTCGCCGTCGTGGCCGCCATGCTTCGTCTCGGGTTGAAACGTCTCGCGAACGTGATCGGGGACGAACAACGCGGCGCCGCCCGGCCGGCAGTGGGCGAAGGCGGTCTCCATCGCGGCGCGCAGGTCGCTCTCGGTCGTCATATACTCGATCGCGTCGTGGACGAACACGGCGTCGAAAAGGCGGCCCAGCCGCACGCTGCGCATATCGCCCTCGACGTGCTCGCATTCGGGATTGAGCGCGCGGCTCACGGCGAGCATCCCCGGCGAGAGATCGACCAGCGTCATTTGAAAGTGGGCTTTGAGGTGCGAGGCGTTGTTGCCGCCGCCGCTGCCCAGCTCGAGCACGGTGCGAGGCGGACGGTTGCAGGCATCCATGAGAAGCTGCCGGAAGAATGCCGCCTCTTCGGCGTAGTCGGCCGGCGTTGAGAGGAGCGGCCACCACGAGGCGAGGTCGGTGTACAGCCGGGTAGAGTTCATGGTGCGATCGGAGTAGAGATTCCTCACTGCGTTCGGAATGACACGTCACAAGTGGTTGTTCGGATTGACGCGCCACAAGTGGCTGAGCAGTTACCTCTTCGTCGAGAGCATACTAGAGCGGATTCCGATTGCGTGTACGCCAATCCGGAGTCGAGCCTTTAGGCGGTTTCCGGCTGAAGCCTCGACTCCGGCGTAAATCAAAGTGGAATCCGCTCTAGGCAAGCGCCGCCTCGGCTTCCTTCATTTGCGCCTCAAACTTAACCAGCCAGGGATCGAGCGGCACGCCGAGCGCATCGGCGACGCGCACGATGTAATTAAAGTAACCGATGATCTGCGCCGCGTCGTGAATGTCGGCGTCGGAGAAACCGTGTGCGCGCAGGGCGTCGAGGTCGGCGGGCGCGGGCACGGGATCGTAGCGGGTGAGCTGCACGGCGAAGCGCAGCAGCGCGCGCGTCGGCTCGTCGATCGGCGCTGTCCGAAAATCGCGCACGATCGCCGCGACATACGACAGCACGCGCGCATCGTCCCAATCCGGATGCTCTTTGGCGACCTCTTCACGGAGATCGTGCGCGTGCGCGATGGTTCAGTAATGGCAGTGATTGGCCTGCGAGGTGATCGTCGCGAGCGCCTCGCGCTGCACGCGGCTCAGCCCGGACGGGCCGACCATCAGCGCCGAGTAAAACGCCATCGACGTGCGCATCAGCGAGGCATTCGGACTCATCACGCGGACGATGTTCCAGATGCGCCCGGCGCGCCTGATCGCCGCGTCGTACTCTTGCTTCACCGCGCCGGTCGCAGCGTCGGGGGGGACGGTTTCGATCCAGAAGTCGCTCATGAGTTAGAGTGGGGAGTTAGAGTGGGGAGTTAGAGTTCAGCAGGCCGGACAATTCGAGGACGCGGTCGGACATCTGGCGCGCGCGGCGAGAGAGCAAGGTGCGCAAGACGGAGGATTGAGCTGCCATATCCCAGCCCCTCCACCACGAGCGGAGTTCGGACTGCATAGAGGCCAGTTCGATCAGGATTTCGGTCGGTGTGCGGCCCAAGTTCCACTCGATGAACGTCTCAGAGACGGCGAGAAGTTCTTTCCAGCAAGACAGCGACTAAAGTCGCTACTACGAGTCAAATCCGTGATCTGCTGAGCCTGCCCTCCATCAGGGAAGCACACATCCGACTACTGCTGACTGATTACTGATAACTGATTACTGATAACTGATTACTGCTGACTAATCACTCCTTCTCATACGGCTGCCCGTCCGCCGCCGGCGCCGTGGTGCGGCCGATCAAGCCGGCCAGGGCGATCATCGTCGCGACGTACGGCGCCATCAGCAAGAACTGCGAGGGGATCGGCACCTTGAGGATCGCCAGCTTGCCCTGCAGCGACTCGGCGAAGCCGAAGATGAGCGCCGCGCCGAACGCGCCGAACGGCATCCATTTGCCGAAGATCATCGCCGCCAGCGAGATGAAGCCGCGCCCGGCGGTCATCAATTCCTCGAAGCGGCCGACCGAGCCAAGCGTGAAGTACGCGCCGGCAAACCCGGCCATCATCCCGCTCAACAGCACCGCCGTGTAGCGCGTGCGGAAGACGTTGACGCCCAGCGTGTCGGCGGCTTTGGGATGCTCGCCCACGGCCCGTGTGCGCAGCCCCCAGCGCGTGTAAAACAGCCCGACGTGCACGAGAATCAAGAAGACGTACATCGCGTACAGGAACATGTTGCCGTTAAACAGGATTTCGCCCACGATCGGGATGTCGGACAAGACCGGGATGGGCGTCGTCGGGAAGCGCGGCGGGCTGTTGAGCGCCTGGAACTGCTGGAGGAACTTGGCCGAGATAAAGCTCGTGATGCCGATGGAGAAGATATTGATCACGACGCCGCTGATGATCTGATCGACCTTGTAGCGTATCGACAGGACGCCGTGGAACAGCGACAACAGCAGGCCGACCAGCACCGACGCCGCGAGTCCGCCCCACGCACTCTGGCTGACGCTGCCGATCAGCGAGCCAAACATCGCGCCGGACAGCATCATGCCCTCGATGGCGATATTCACCACGCCGGCTCGCTCGGACAGGACGCCCGACAGCGCGCCCAACGCCAGCGGCACGGCCCGCTCGACGGCGGCGTCGAGCATGCCGACCAGGTTGATCGACTGGTCGCGCGTCGCCCATGTCAGGAACGAGAAAACGAACAGGAGAATGATCAGGCCGAAGATCGCGTTGGCCAACCGGGCGAAGCCTCGCACGAACTGGTAAGCTCCGGCGAAAACCGACAGCGCCGACAAAAGCGCCACCGTCGAATAAGTCGGCACGACCCAGTCCTCTACCCTCACAGTCGAGCCGCCTCGACTCATGCCGAAGGTGCTGACCAGCTCCGGATCGACGCTATTGGCAAACAGCAGGTAGCCGCCCAGCCCGAGCACGATCATGATCGCGCCGATGGCGCGATAGCGTGCCCGCTCGGCCAGCTCGGCAGCCTCGGTAGGGGTCAGCCTGCGCGCTAAGGCTTGCGTTTTCGTCTGAACAGCCATGCTTCACCTTCCATACGAATCACCCTTGCGAAGGTTCACGCTAGCGCCTTCACAAGGGTTCATCGGTAAAGCTACCGCCCCCATCCGCGTGTGAAAACGACTTCCGCTCCGCGCGCCTCTCGGATGCGATAGATCGCGCGGATGATCGCCGGCGCGGCGATGAACGCGATCACCAGCGCCTGCACCACGCTGATGATGTCCACCGGAATGCGCGCCACGTTCTGCATACGCGCGCCGCCGCTGCGCAGCGTGCCGAACAGCAATGCTGACAGCACGACTCCGAGCGGATGGCTCTTGCCCAGCAGCGCCAGCGCGATGCTGTCGAAGCCGTAGCCTGAAGAAAACGCCAGCGCCAGGTTGTGATTCACGCCGAGCACTTCGTTTGCCCCGGCCAACCCGGCCAGCGCGCCGGATATGCACATCGCCAGCACGAAATTGCGCGTGATGCTCATGCCCGCGTACTTCGCCGCGCCCGGGTTCGCGCCGACGGTGCGAATCTCGAAGCCCCACGTCGAGCGGAACAAGAACCAGTACACGAACGCCGCCACGCCCAGCGCAACGAAGAAGCCCAGGTGGAAGCGGTTGGGATCGGCAAAAAACCTCGGCAGCTCGGCGCTCGGCTCAATCGTCGGGCTGACCGGCACCGAGCCGGGGCGCTTCATCGGGCCGTTCAGCAGCCACTCGCTCAGGCGGAACGCGATGTAGTTCATCATGATCGTGTTGATGACTTCGTGCGCGCCGACTTTCGCCTTGAGGATCCCCGGCAGGAAGCCCCACAGCGCGCCGCCCAGCGCGCCCGCGCCCAGCGCCAGCGGTATGTGAATGATGGCGGGCACGCCCTGCAGCGAGTAGCCCACATACGCCGAGGTGATCGCGCCCACGAACAACTGCCCCTCGGCCCCGATGTTGAATAGCCCGCAGCGGAAGCCGAGCGCCACGGCCAGCCCGGCGAAGATGTAAGGCGTCGACGTGACCAGGCTGTCGAATATCGGGTACAGCGCCTTATTCAACTGCTGACCATCTCCGCTCTGCAGCGCGGCGACAATGTCAGCCGGGTTGCCGAGCGCGCCTTCGAGCAGCGAGCCGTACGCCGTGCGCACCGCCGCCCAGGCCGCGTCGAGCGCCTGGGCGAAGCCGGCGGTGCGCAGCAAGGCGATCGCCACGACGACGCCGACGACGATGGAAGCGATACCGGCCAGCCGATCCTGCAGCGGCGTGGGAGCGCGGACGACGCGGCTCAGAATGCGAGAGATATTACGATTGACGACGATCGAGATCGCCACGACGGCGACGGCCAGCGCGAGCAACACGACGCCGAGGAGTCCCAGGCTTGAAAGAGTTGCCTGAAACTGGGTGAGCACGTCCAGGTCGGCCAGGATGATGATCACGCCCCCGACGACGAACGCGGTGAGGAAGGCGAGCACCGGCAGTTGCGCGATCTCCCACAGCCGCCGCGGGCGTGGCGCTCCGGCAGCCTGGGTCGCCGGCTTGGCGCTTGATTCGGCCATTAGAACACCACCTCCACTTTCTGCTCTGCGCGTTTCTGCGGCTGCGGCAGGGTCGCCGGATCGACGCCGGCCATCAACAAGCCGAGATATTCTTTCGTCGCGGCGTCGGCGTCGACGACGGCGACGATGCGCCCGCGATACATCACCGCGATACGGTCGGACAAAGCCATGATCTCGTCCAGCTCGGGCGACACGAGCAGCACCGCCGTCCCGGCGTCGCGCTTCTCGACGATGCGCCCGTGAATGTACTCGATCGACCCGACGTCGAGGCCGCGCGTCGGCTGGGAGGCGACGAGCAGCTTGATCGGCCGCGAGAACTCGCGGGCGACGATCACCTTTTGCTGGTTGCCGCCCGACAGCGAGCCGGCCGGCGTCTCGATGCCCGGCGTGCGCACGTCGAATTGCTTGACGCGCTGCGCCGCGGCCGCGTTGATCGCGTCGTCCTGCAGCACCACGCCCTTGGCGAAGGGCGGCCGATAGTATTCCGAAAGCACCATGTTTGCCGAGACCGAATAGTTCAGCACCAGCCCGTCGTTTTGACGATCCTCGGGGACGTGCGCCACGCCCAGCTCGGTGATCTTGCGCGGCGAAAGGTGCGTCGTGTCTTTGCCCAGAATGCGGATATGCCCGGCGAGCGGCGCGCGCAGCCCGGTGATCGCCTGCACGAGTTCGGTCTGGCCGTTGCCCTGCACGCCGGCGATGCCGACGACTTCGCCCGCCCGGACGTCCAGCGACAAATTATCGACGGCCACGTTCAGGCGCTCGTCGAGCACTTCCAGGTCCTCGATTTGAAGCACCACGTCGCCGGACTGGGCCGGCTCCTTCTGGACTTCGAGCTGCACTTCGCGCCCGACCATCATCGCCGCCAGTTTTGCCTCGTCCGCCTCGGCCGGCGTGGTGCTGCCGACGACGCGGCCCAGCCGCAGCACCGTGATCTGATCGGCGAGCGCCAGCACCTCTTTCAGCTTGTGCGTGATGAAGATGACTGACTTGCCCTGCTTGACAAGCGATCGAATAATCTCGAAAAGGTCCTCGACTTCCTGCGGCGTGAGCACCGCCGTCGGCTCGTCGAGGATCAGGATGTCCGCGTTACGGAAGAGCAGCTTGATGATCTCGACGCGCTGCTGCACGCCGACCGGCATATCCTTGATGTAGGCGTTGGGATCGACCTCAAGCCCGTGCTGGGTGGAGATGTCACGAATGCGAGCGGCGGCTTTGCGGCGATCGAGAAACGCGCCGGCGGTGAGCATCTCGTCGCCGAGCATGACGTTCTCGGTGACGGTCAGCACGGGCACGAGCATGAAGTGCTGGTGCACCATGCCGATGCCGGTGCGGATGGCGTCGGTCGGGCCGGTGACCTTGATCGGCTGGCCGCGCACGAAGACCTCGCCCTCGTCCGGCTGGTACAGCCCATAGAGGATGTTCATCAGTGTGGTCTTGCCCGCGCCGTTTTCGCCCAACAGCGCGTGAATCTCGCCCTGCTCCAGTGTCAGCGAGACGCGATCGTTCGCCAGCACGCCCGGGAAGCGTTTCGTGATTTTGCGCAGTTCGAGGACGGGAGGCATATCGCTGTCCTTCAGTTCCCTCATTCCTTGAGTTCCCTCAGTGTCTCCTCCCCGGCAGGTAAGGAAGGAATTGAAGGAACTCAAGGAACTGAAAGGCGGCGAGTCAGGTCTCGCCTCGCCGCCGACGATTGTTATGAAGACCTGCCAGGTCTTGAACGTCTGGCAGGTCTTTTCACGATCGGGTTACGGCTTGGTCTGGATCGTGCCGGCGATGATGTCGGCCGTGATCTGCTCCAGGTCAGCCTTGACGTTGTCCGGCACCATCGTATCCAGCCCGTGGAACGGCGAGATGCCGATTTCGCCGTTTTCGAGGGTGGAGACTTGCGTGCCGCCGGCGTACGAGCCGTCGGCGACGGCCTTGGACGCGGTGAGCACGCTCAGGTCGAGCCGCTTCTCGACGCTGGTGAGGACGATGTCGGCGTATTCCGGCGCGCTGACTGTCCAGTCGGTATCAACGCCGATGATGTACGCGCCGCCGCGGTCCTGCACGGCGGCTGCCGCGCCCAGGCCGACCGGCCCGGCCACCGGCATGATGATGTCCGCGCCCTCGTCCATCAGGCTCTCGGCCGTCTGCCGGCCCTTGTCCTGATCCGTGAAGTCGCCCGTGAACAGACCGTCGTGCGCCTCCACGTCCCAGCCGAGGACTTCGATGTTCGTCCCGTTCTGTTCGTTGTAATAGGCGACACCCAGCGCAAAGCCGTCCATGAAGTCGGTGACGGGCGGGATGTTGATGCCGCCGAAGGTGCCGACCTTGCCCGTCTTCGTCACCGCCGCCGCCACGTAGCCGGCCAGGAACGCGCCCTGATCCGTCGCGTACACCTGACCCCACACGTTGTCAATCGCCGGGTCGTACGCAAAGTCCAGAATCTGGAACTTCTGATCCGGGTTCGCCTCCGCGGCCGCCTTCGTCGCGTCGCCCAGCAAGAAGCCGACGGTCACGATCAGGTCGCAGTCCGAGGCCAGAAACTCGTTGATGTTCTTCTCGTAATCGGTCTGCTGCTCCGATTCGAGGAAGGTCGCCTCCCAGCCCAGCTCGGCCGCCGTATCCTGCGCGCCCTTCCACGCCGTCTGGTTGAACGACTTGTCGTCCACGCCGCCCGTGTCCGTCACCTGGCACACCTTGCCCGCGGCCGCGGGAGCGCCCTTCGTCTGGATCGTCCCGGCGATGATACCCTGCGTCACCTCTTCCAGGTCGGCTTTGACGTCGCTGGGCACCATTGCGTCGAGACTGTGGAACGGCGAGATGCCGATTTCGCCGTTTTCGAGGGTGGAGACTTGCGTGCCGCCGGCGTACGAGCCGTCGGCGACGGCCTTGGACGCGGTGAGCACGCTCAGGTCGAGCCGCTTCTCGACGC
>Ga0209751_10003107_pt1 | contig 16207 bp, 14 predicted proteins | sample RifCSP13_1_FD_184019 | JGI IMG/M metagenome (GOLD analysis project Ga0209751, IMG submission 184019) | Soil microbial communities from Rifle, Colorado - Rifle CSP2_sed 13_1 (SPAdes) (version 2) | ecosystem: Environmental > Terrestrial > Deep subsurface > Rock core/Sediment | place: Rifle... | reverse complement strand
GCTTCCCTCGAGGCTCACCGCTGCGAGAGCTGAGGCCATCATTTACGAACGTGAAGCGTACCATGCCTGGAGATTTTCCAGGGGGCTGGCCTACGAGCCCGTCGATGAGGCAGCCGGCGAGTTGATTGCTTGGATGAAAGTATTGGGAAGGCCTCCGCCTTTCTAGAGGCTTGGCAGGGTCTGGAGGGGCCATCGGGGTTGAGCAAAGCCGAGAGCATCGACTTGCTGGGGTCGAATGGTTGAAGTAGGGCGACCATGCGTTACGTGAACGTCATGACTGCAATCAGTCCCTTCGGACGAGAGGAAGCCGGAATTCGAGTATCCAGTCGAAAGTATCCCAAGCTTAGCGCGGTACTGGTTCTGGAGGACAATGAGTTCGCCACACTACTTAACTCCGAGGAAGCCGTCGTATGCGTCCCGATCACCCAGCCACGGGGGTTGAAAAAGGACGTCCTCGTCAAGGTGGAAGGTCGCACCGAGAAACTCGCAGCGTATCAGGGCCACAGATACCAAGTCATAGCCCACATCCTCGATGTAGTCCCAGGAAGAAGGCCCGCCAGACCAACGACTTCTCTCCGTTTCGCACAGTTTGAACTGGCCAATCCGCCAGCAGGCGGCACAGAGATGGTCGCGTAGCGTAACCGAGACGGACTGTTGAGCCCACTGCCGGACAGGAAGAAGCACCGAACAAAGGGCCCGACCGACGACTGTTGGGCAAGGAGCGGATGTATCGTCCTCGGGCACCACTTCGTCCGTCACGCCGGTACCTCCAACGGCTTGTAGCCGTATCGTTCTCCGGAGAGTCCGTTCGGGACGAGTCGACCTTCCCGATCCAGCTCGAGGTTCTCGACGATTCGCTGCACGGATCTCTCAGGGACGCACTTGCCTCGATTCTTGCCTTCCGGATACGGATGCCGTCGACCGGCCTCTGCCTTGCCGCACGTGGACACGTCGGCCTCAATGGCGAGTGCCCAATCGGTCGGCTTGAACGTCTTTGTCGCCTTGACCCATGTGAATCCGACAGGCGGCCGGCCCAGGTGGCAGTTCTTGGCTCTCGCCACGGGAATCGCCTTGCGAACCCGCTCTGAAATCTGGTCCGACTCGAGTTGAGCCCAGATCGCTAGGATGCCGATAGACGCCCAGCCCGTCGCGGTAGTCGTGTCGATCGACTCTTCCACGCTGGCGAACTGCTTGCCGTTCGCACGCAGCTCGTCGACCATCTCGTAGAAGTTTCGGACGTTGCGATGGATGCGATCCTGCTTCACCACGAGCAGAATGTCCCACTTGTCCATGTCAGCCATCATACACCGGTAAGCGGGCCTGGTAGTGGCTCGTCCGCTGGTCTCGTCTCGGTAGATTCGAACGAGGGACCAGCCCTTTGCCTCGCAGTACCTCTGCAGCCTTGTCCCTTGCGCGTCCAAGCTGAACCCTTCCCTGGCCTGGTCCTCCGTTGAAACGCGGATGTATCCTGCGACCCGGGGAGCAGGTTCATAGGCGACTCGTCGGTTCGGTGACTGGGTGGAACAGTCCGGTTCGATGGACATCCCATCGACCTGCCTGGGCCGATCGTGCGACCAACACGGTCGGCTCCACCCTCTTCTTGACGGCGGAACGCATGAGGTTTCTCTCTGGAGGTCGGAGAAACTAAACGACTCCCCTGACGAAATTGCCCTTTAGGCCGTCGTGGACACGCTACGGTTCGATCTAGGGCACTTTCACTCCATTCTGAATTGAGTCAGGAAGTGGCGACAAACGGCCGTTCCGCAACTCGTCGGGCCCGGTGAGGCGTTCCTCGACCCAGATTCAATCGGACGACTTCGGCCTCTTGTTCCGGACGGCACGCCTTGGAGCTGCGCGGACTGACGCCATGCGCCCCCGGAAGGAAAGGCGACCGAGCGAATGGCTACCGGCGCGGGACTTCGGAGGGTCTTTCTCGGAGTCGGGCGTCTCCTCGTACGCCGTAGCGGCGAGCTCCTTGTTGATGCTTTCAAAGTCCACCTGCACCATCGAGACAATTCGAGGATTCGAAAGGTTGAGACGGTAGAACTTGGAATCCCCCACCGAGCGCGTGAAGGTCAGCATGTCTTGGCTCTGCAGCTCCGCCACGAGCTTGTAGACAGTGGGGCGGGCGATATCCGCGAACTCCGCCATCTGGGAGATCGTGTAGTCAAAGTCGGGGTGATCCGCCAAGAAATCAAGGAGCCGGACCCTGGGGGTGTTGCCGAAGATGTCCGTAAACATCCTTTACACCTGCGTATATGATATTGACGCTCACTACTTATACCTTTTCGTCCGATTCCCGCCCGCTTGAGGGACCTTTCCAGGGACGAAGCCTCGATTCTCTTCAAGCTCTACCGTCACAAGGTGTTCGGGAAACACCACATGCTCGAGGACAATCTCTTCCGTGGGTTCCCGCCCAATCAGATCGCGAACCTACGGGAGGCTCTGGAAACGCTGAAACGGGAAGGGACGGTGCTCCGCAAGTCCACGAAGCACGGCCCTGCGGTGTATCTGCCGCCGAAGTTCGGACGACAGATCTACGAACAGTTGAAGAAACACTATCCGTTCTTGCCCAAACCGCCCTACTAGCCGGCGAAGTACGCGTCTCTCTTCGGCAAACCTTCATCTCGGGTGCCACGCGATACGGGAGCCGAAGATGTTTGCTGGGGACCTTCTCCTCGGTGCGTTCGATGATGATGGGGTAGGGTCAGTCGTCGAACACTGGAGCGGGCAAGTCGATTGGCTCGCGCACGGAACCTCGTCCTCCTTGAGCTTCGACCTCGGAATTCAGACTGAATCGTCACCCCCGGCTCAGTTCACGTTCAGCTTCGCCGTGGCCGGCGGCGTGTACGCTGCGCACAACCTGATCGGGCACGCCGAACTCGCTGCCGGAAAGGCAAGCCTTTTCCGCTCTTGGCCCTTCGGCGGGCGCGATGCGTCTCCTGGCGTGGGTGCGGGCCTCCCAGGCGATTCTGTTCGAGGCCTCGATCGCGCCCGCGTGCGTCGGGACCGCGGCGGCCTTGGCCGTCGGCACGGCCTTCGTGCCGCTGAGCTTCCTTCTCATCCTGGTCTCCCTGCTCGGAATCCAGGCGGGCGCGAACCTGCTCAAAGGGTACCACGAGGCGCGGGACCGCTCCGGCTCTCCTTCCTCCCCGGGCTCGTGGATCGCCTTCGACAGCGGGGCCGCGGTCGGCCTGGCGCGGGACCCAAGGAACGTCCTCCGCGTGGCGTGGGCGTTCCTAATCCTCGGCATCGTGGCGGGGCTCGCCCTCGTGGCTCTCACGCGGAGCCTGCTCCTGCTCGCCTTCGGCGTCGCGGGCTTCGTCCTTGCGTGGAGCTACAGCTCCCCACCCCTCAAGCTCAGCTACCGCGGCGTCGGGGAGCTGTCCACGTTCCTCGCGTTCGGACCGATCATGACCGTAGGGTCGACCGTCGCCTTCGATCCCGCCGGCTGGCGCGGGAGCCTTCTCGCCTCCCTGATTCTGGGCTTCCTCGCCGCATCGATCTCCTTCTCCCGCTATTTCCCCAACGAGGCCGAGGACCGGGCGAAGGGCAAGCGCACGCCCGTGACGATTCTGGGCCGGCGTCCCGCAGCGGCCTTCCTCCTCGGCCTGGTGTGGGCCGCGATTGGCGTCGCCTTTCTCTGGTGGATCCTTGACGGCCGCTTCGTATGGGCGCTGGTCTTCGTTCCTCCGGCCCTGGGTGCCATCGTGGCGCTGCCGCGTGGCCTCGCGGGGAGACTGTCCGGTGCATGGACGATCGGCCTAACCGTGCTCGCCCACGCGCTCGCCGGGCTCGGTCTCGTCCTCGCGTTCCTGCTATAGGCTCGGGATTGCGGCGAGGAGCAGGTATGCGGCGGTGAGTCCGGCCCCCAGGAACAAGACGCCTTGGATCGTCCCCGCGTTCGCGGGCATGTGCTTCGGGTATTCCCGGTAGTAGGCGCGCAGTACGCGGATCGACTTGAGCAGGGGCGGGAGGGCGACGAGCCCGAGGAGGCCGATCCAGGGCAGCTTGCCCGTTGCGATGAACGCGACCAAGAGGGCGAGGGCCACGCCCACGAGGGCCGCGTACAGGGTGAAGGCGCGTTCGAGCCCGACCCGCGCGGGGATCGTCCGCTTTCCTCCCCGCGGGTCCGTCTCGTGCTCGGGCATCTCGTTCACGAACAGGAAGGCCGCCACGAGGATGCCCAGGGGGATCGACGCGAACAGCGGCTCCCAGGCGAGCCTGCCCGTCTGCACGGCGTAGGATCCCAGGGTCACCACGGGCCCGAAGACGATCCCCACGGCGACGTCTCCGAGGCCGTGATACTGGAGGGAGAAGGGGGGCAGCGTGTAGAACACGGCGAGGGCCCCGCCCGCGACCCCGAGGGCTCCGAGGAGCCACCCGTTGGGCCGCGTGAGGGCGAGGTAGATTCCGATGAGGGCGCCGATCCCATAGAGGGCGATCCAGGCGCGGCGGTGGGCCTCGACGGTCAGTTCTTGGTTCGGGAGCACCCGCGCGCCGCCCGTGAACGGACTGACCAAGTGGGGAGGCAGGTCATCGACGCCATGGAGGTAGTCGACCGTGTCATTGCTCATGTTCGTCGCGGCCTGGAGGATGACCACGCCCGCGAGGGTCAAGACGAACGGGACGGGCTCGAACGTTCCCGCCCGCGCGAGGGCGATCGACGTGCCGAGGAACACGCCGACCATCGAGGCGACGAAGGAGTGGGGCTGCGTCGCCTTGAACCAAGTCCACAACGAGGTCATCGTACCTTAGTCCCACTCGGCCTGGTCCTTCCGAAGGACGCGCACCTCGAGGAGCGTGAGCGGGCCGGGACCCGGGTTGATCACCGTGTGGGTTTCCGCGTGGATCATGCGGACGACATCGCCCGGCCCGACGTCGATCGGCGGCTGGTCGTCCAGGACGACCTGGCCGCGGCCCTCCAGGAAGTAGAAGATCTGGGCGTACCGGTGCCGATGGGGCGGCGAATGAACGCCGGGCTCCATCTTCGCGATCCCCATGAGCATGAAGTTGCTGTCCTTCGACCCCATGATCTTCTTGTCCACGATCCCGGGTCCGATCCCCTTCTCCCAGGGCTCCTCCGGGAGGCGGCGCAAGGCGGGTCCCTTCTCCGCGACGGTTTCCATGGCTCCTTCCTCCTCCGTATCCAAGGCGACAGCCTATTAGTAGTGAGATGATTACAGGTAACCATATGCCCCTCCGGAGGGTCACCGTGGACCTGCCTTCGCGGCCCCTGTTCGATGCGGGCTTCGTGCCGAAGGGCTTCTTCGCCCACAACGAGTCCGTCGAGATCCTCCATGTGTACGCGTTCCAGCCGCGGGAGCGAGTGCTCCTCGTGCGGATCGTGCGCTCGGGCCGCCCCCTCTCCGAATCGGAGATCGTGCGCCGAAGGGAGTCCTTCCGCCGCCGCTACCGGCTGCGGGACTTCGAGATCCTCCGGGTGGGCGAGGACGGCCGGACCTTCGTGGCTCTCCTGCGTCAGGCGAACCCGGGGATCCTCGAGCAGATCCTCGAGGAGCTGGGCGCCGGCGTCACCCCGATCACCCCCACCGTGCTCCGCAAGGATGTGTCCACCCTCTCCTTCGTCGCGGACGACGCCACGGAGAAGGAGATCTTCACGCTCCTCGACGGCCTGGGCGTCCGCTGGAGGCTGAGGGGCCGCCAGGCCGTCCGCCTCGGCCAGGAATCGGGGACAGACCTCACGCCGCGCCAGCGGGAGCTGCTGAGCCTCGCGTGGAACCTCGGCTATTTCGACATCCCCGCCCGTGCGGACCTGCGGAAGATCGCGGACCTCACGGGCCTGAGCCGGAACACGGTGAGCCAGCATCTCCGGCGGGGGATGCGGCGCATCCTGCGGGAGTGGATAGCGTGACGGCCGACGGGCCCGGACGATGCGGGCGCTCTGAAGTCCGTTTCCAGTATTCGCTGCACAACCCTCAAGTACGGTCGCCAGCATGCTCGCGGGAAACCGCGCCGGAGGGACCCGCTTGCCGGAACTGAGGAAGGACTACGTCACGGACACCTGGGTCGTCTTTTCCCCCACGCGAGCGAAGCGGCCCGGGGACTTCCGGATCCAGGGCCGAACGACGGACCCCGCGAAGTGCCCCTTCTGCATCGGGCACGAGCACATGACGCCCCCGGAGATCCTCGCGTACCGCAAGAACGGGACGCCGAACTCCCCGGACTGGTGGATCCGCTGCATCCCCAACGCGTTCCCCGCCCTCCAGATCGAGGGCGAGGTCCATCGCCGCGTGACCCAGCTCTTCCACAGTGTGAACGGGATCGGAGCGCACGAGGTGATCGTGGAGGCCCCGAGCCACACGATCCATCTCGCCGACGTTAGCGACTTCCAGATGCAGGAGGTCATCACGGCCTACAAGCAGAGGTACATCGACCTGACCCGCGACAAGCGGTTCAAGTACATCCTGATCTTCAAGAACCACGGGGAGCGGGCGGGGGCCTCGATCTCCCATCCCCATTCCCAGCTCATCGCGACCCCCATCGTCCCCCGGAGGATCATGGAGGAGGTAACCGCCGCGGAGCGCTTCTACGAGTCCACGGGCGGGTCCTGCCTCTACTGCGAGATCATCGAGACGGAGCTGGAGGAGCAGAAGCGCATCGTCTCGGAGAACGACGCCTTTGTCGCCCTCTCGCCGTACGCCGCTCGGTTCCCGTTCGAGACGTGGATCCTTCCGAAGGGCCACGAGATGGCGTTCGAGGACATCACGGACGCGGAGCGCACGCCCCTCGCGCAGATGATGAAGGACGTCTTGGGGCGGCTCTACCACGTCCTGGACGACCCTCCCTTCAACTACTACATCCACACGTCGCCCTGCGAACGCAAGGAGCTCAAGTACCACTGGCACTTCGAGATCACCCCGCGGCTCACGGAGATTGCGGGCTTCGAGCGGGGCACGGGTTTCTACATCAACCCGGTCATGCCTGAGGACGCGGCCACAATCCTCCGCGGGACCGATCCGATGGGCGAAGTGCCGCACTAGCACCCGCATAGCAAGATTTCTTGAGGCCGAGTCCCGATACGACTCCGGTGGTCGGTCTGCTCGAGACGCTCTCTCCCCTCTTCGACACAATCCAGGAACGCCGGGACGGAATTCCCTCCTTCAAGCTCTTCATCCACGGCCTTTGGCTCGACGCGAGCGGGGGCGGGACCTTCGATGTGGATTCGCCAATCGACGACGCGGTCGTCGCGCGCGTGCCCGACTCGTCGCCCGTGGACGTGGAGGCGGCCATCGATGCGGCGGTCCAGGGGCGCAGGAGCATCCAGTCCATCCCCGGGGTGGCCCGTGTGGAGATCCTCCAGCGGGCGCGGAGCCTGCTCCTCCAGCATCGGAAGGACTTCGAGCGCGTCCTCACCGCGGAGGCGGGCAAGCCGCCGAAGGACACGGAGGGTGAGGTGAACGCGACCGCGGACCGCCTCGAGCTCACGAGGGAGGAGTCGCGGGAGATCTTCGGGGAGTTCATCCCCGGGGAATGGACGAAGGACGCGAAGGGGCGCGCCGCGATCGTCGCGCGGGTGCCCCTGGGCGTCGTCGCCGCGATTTGCCCCTTCAACTACCCCCTCTTCATCGCGGCGGCGAAGGCGATCCCCGCCCTCCTGGCCGGGAACGCCGTCGTGCTCAAGCCCGCGAGCGACACGCCCTTGAGCATGCTCCTGTTCGCGCGGATCCTTGAGGAGGCGGGGATCCCCGCGGGCGCCTTCAACGTCGTCACGGGCCGCGGGGCCCCTGTGGGCGCGGCGCTCGCCTCGAGCCCCAAGGTGGCCATGGTGTCCTTCACCGGGAGCACGGAGGTGGGCGAGGCGATCGTCCGGGACGCCGGCATCAAGAAACTCCACCTCGAACTCGGCGGGAAGGGCATGGCGATCGTCCTCGACGACGCGGACCTCGCCCTTGCCGCGGAGAAGTGCCTCGAAGGCTCGCTGAAGAACGCGGGGCAGCGGTGCGACGCGATCTCCGCGGTCCTCGTGGTGGACGCGGTCGCGGACTCCTTCGTTGGGATCCTGGAGAAGGAGATGGCGTCCTGGAAGCACGGCGATCCCCGCGAGGCCGGGATGCGGGTGGGCCCGCTGATCAACCCTGCGGCGGCGCGGCGCGTCCAGGGATTGATCGACGACGCCGTCGCGAACGGTGCCAAGCTCATCCGAGGCGGGACATCCCGCGGATGCTACGTGGAGCCGACGCTCCTCGACCATGTGCCGATCGTGGCCCGCATCGCCCGCGAGGAGACCTTCGGACCCGTGGTCACGGTCATGCGCATCAAGGACGAGGAGGAGGCCCTGGAGGTAAGCAAGATGTCGCGGTACGGCCTCGATTCCTGTGTCTTCACGAACGACTACCGGCGCGTATGGCGGATCGCGCGGGACCTCCAGGTCGGCGGTCTCACGGTGAACGACCATCCCCGCCACGGGGTCGGCTACTTCCCCTTCGGTGGGAGCAAGGCGAGTGGGATCGGGCGCGAGGGGATCGGGTACAGCGTCGACGAGATGACGGAGCTGAAGACAATCGTCTTCAACCTGGAACCCTAGGACGCCAGGGCGCGTTCGTACCATCGGACGTACTGCTTCGCGGAAGCCTTCCACGAGAGATTCGCGGACATCGCCCTCCGCTGCAGGGCCTTCCACCCGCGCTTCTTGCGGAAGAACGCAACGCCCCGTTGGGTGGCGTCGAGGAACGCCTCAGGGGTGTACTCGGAGAAGACGAACCCGTTGCCCTTCTTCGGATCCCGATCCACGTCGGCCACGGTGTCCGCGAGGCCCCCCGTCGCGCGGACGATGGGGACGGTCCCGTACCGGAGGCTGATTATCTGGCCGAGCCCGCAGGGCTCGAACTTGGAAGGCATGAGGAAGAAATCAGAGCCCGCGTAGATCCGGTGGGCGAGGGCCTCGTCGTACTTCAGGAAGGCCGCGAAGCCCGGGGTCCCCGTGGCGAAGGCGGCGAGGCGATCCTCGTACTTCTTCTCCCCCGTCCCGAGGACGACGACCTGGGCCCCCAGTTTGAGGACGTCCGGGAGAGCCGCGACGACGAGATCCAGGCCCTTCTGCTCCGTGATCCGCGAGACCATTCCCAGAAGGGGCGCGTTCGCGTCCGACGGGAGCCCAACTTCCTTGCGGAGGGCGGCCTTGTCCTTCGCCTTCTTCTCGATCGTGGACTTCGTGTAGGTCTGCGCCAGAAGCGCGTCCTTCGCGGGATTCCACACGTCGTAGTCGATCCCGTTGAGGATGCCGGAGAGCTTCGAGCTCCGGGATCGCAGGAGGCCATCCAAGCGGCAGCCGAACTCCTCCGTCTGGATCTCCTGCGCGTAGGTCGGGCTCACCGTGTTCACGAGGTCCGCGTGCACGATCCCCGCCTTCATGCAATTGAGCTGCCCATAGAACTCGACGCCTTCGGGGGTCCACGTTTCCGGCGGGAGACCGGCCCAGTCGGCGAGGTCCCGCCCGAAGAGGCCCTGGTGTTGCAAGTTGTGGATCGTGAGTACGGTGTGAATCGGGCGGTATCGTTCGTCCCCGGCGTACAGGGTGCGCAGGAGGGCCGGAGCCAGCGCGGAGTGCCAGTCGTTGCAGTGGATCACATCGGGCCAGAAGTCCGCACGCGGGAGCAGGTCCAGGAGCGATTTCGAGAAGAACCCGAAGCGACGGCCGTCGTCCTCGTACTCGTAGACCTTCGGACGGTCAAAGAGCTCGGGCTTCTCGACGAGGTACACGGGCACGCCGTCGATGCTCGACGTCCTCAGCCGCGCCTCCTCCTCGCCCCCGCCGATCCGGACGGAGAAGGATCCGAGATCCTCCGCCCATTCTCGGATCATCCCGTACCGAGGCAGGGCGATCCGCACGTCGTGGCCCAGCGCCTTCAGGGCCTTCGGAAGGCTGCCCGCCACATCCCCGAGACCGCCGACCTTGGCGAGCGGGTACGCCTCTGCGGCCGCGAACAGAATCTTCATGGAATCCCACGTCACATGCGGCGGGACCTAATGAAGTGTACGCAAAGGCTTTCCCGCGGGGTCCGCATTGCATGGCCACCGGGCTTCGCGGGATGAGGGCGCTCCTCGGGTGAGTCTTTGGCCGATGAACCGATCGGATCCGTCGTCTTCGTCCTTCACAGCCATTTGCCCTGGGTCCTGGGCCACGGCCGATGGCCCCACGGCGAGGACTGGCTGTACGAGGCCGCCGCGGAGTGCTACGTCCCGATGCTCCGCACCCTCGAGCGCCTCGCCGCTGCGGGCCATCCCGCCCGGATCGCGGTGGGAATCACCCCTGTGCTGGCCGACTCCCTGGCCTCGCCGCGGTTTCGTGATGGATTCCGCGGGTACCTTGCCGAACGGCGCGGAGTCGCGGACGCGGACCGCGAGGAGTTCCGGGCCCGCGGCGAGCGGCCCGAGGAGGACCTCGCATCCTCATGGTCCGAGTTCTACCGGGGAGTCGCGGATGATTTCCAGACACGTTACCGCGAGGATCTCCCGGCGGCGTTCCGGCGCATGCAGGACGCGGGGCAGATCGAGATCATCACGTCCGCCGCGACGCACGGCTACCTGCCCCTCCTAGGAAGCGACGAGTCCGTCGCCGCCCAGATCCGCGCCGGCGTCGCATCCTACCGCCGACACTTCGGTCGTGCTCCCCGCGGATTCTGGTTGCCGGAGTGTGCGTACCGCCCGGGATATGTGTGGGCCCGCCCCGTGGGCCCGCCGCGCTCCTGGGCGAGGCCTGGCCTCGAGGTGCCCCTGGCCCGCGAGGGCCTTCGCTACTTCTTCGTGGACACGCATCTCGTGGCGGGCGGTGCCCCCCTCGGGACCTACGAGGACCGGGTCGAGGAACGGCGCCTCGACGCGACGCGACCTGTGAGCGGCCTCTCCCCGAACGAGGTGCACACCCTCGCCCCGACGGGCCGGCAAGAGGGGCTTGCGGTCTTCGCGCGGGATCCGCGGGCGAGCGTCCAGGTGTGGAGCGCGGACTACGGATATCCCGGGGACGGCGCATACCTGGAGTTCCACCGCAAGAAGGGGAATGGCGGCCTTCGGTATTGGCGGATCACGGACCGGCGCCTGCCCCTCGACGCGAAGATTCGCTATGATCCCAAGGATGCGGAGGCCCGGGTCGCAGCCCACGCGGAGCACTTCGCGGGCCTCCTGCGGGACACCCTGCGCGAGCACCGGCGGACGAAAGGCCGTGCTGGCGTGGTCGTCGCTCCGTTCGACATGGAGCTGTTCGGCCACTGGTGGTTTGAGGGGCCGCGGTGGCTCGAGGCGGTGCTGCGGCGGTTGTCGCCCGATGTGCGTGCGGCGACGCCCTCCGAGGCCCTGTCCCTCCATCCGCCCCGATTCACGATCGCCCTCCCCGAGGGCTCCTGGGGACAGGGAGGTCACCACTGGGTCTGGCTGAACGACGACACCCGATGGGTTTGGGAGCTCGTGTACCGCGCGGAGGACGCGTTCCTGGACGCAGTCCGCTCGGCCCCGCGGAGACCCAAGGAGGTGGTCCTCCGGCTCCTGCACCAGATCGCGCGCGAGCTCTTCCTCCTAGAGTCGTCGGACTGGCCGTTCCTGGTCACGACCGTGTCGGCCCGCGACTACGCAGAGGCCCGCGCCCGCCTCCACTTCGAGACGTTTCACCGCCTCCTTGCGATGGTCGCGCCGGCCACACACGGGTCGCTGTCGGCCGCGGACGCGACCTGGCTCGCGGAGGTGGAGTCCCGGGACTCACTGTTCCCAGACGTCGATCTGCGGTGGTGGACCGAGGAGGCCCCGCGACGGTGACCACGGTCTCCTTCCACTTCCATGGATACCAGCCGGGCGACATTGTCCGGTGGCGGGAGACGGACCCGCTCAAGCCGCAGACGTTCGATGGACGCAGGTCTCCCGTATCCCACCGGGTCGGGTCGGAGAGGATCTCCGGGGACAACTGGACGGACGCGGTCCTCCGGACGTACGGCCGGCTCCAGTCCGTGCTCGAGCGGTCCGCCGGAGCCGCCTCCGTGGACATCGAGCCGCAGACCCTGGAGTGGCTCCTCGAGCGCGACCCGGAGGCCCACCGGCGGATCCTCGCCTCCTACGAGCGCGGGACCGCGGCCCTTGCGATGACCCCGCCCTTCCACCCGATCCTCCCGCATCACCACGCGTTCGAACGGGAGGTCCTGTTCGAGATGATGATCGACTTCCACGCGTCGCTCCTCCGCACGATCCCCGAGGGATCCGTCGGCGTATGGCTGCCCGAGGCCGCCTACTCCCGGGACGTCCTGGACAGCTACGGTGTCGCCGCGCGGCGGGCGGCGGTCGAGCACGATTGCCTCCCAGACCTCGTGGACGGCGTCCACCTGCTTCTGGATGTGCGGCAGTTCGCGGGGGCGACCACGCCGCGGCAAGCGTGGGGCCGGTTCGAGCCGGGCTCTCGCATGTCCGCAGTCGGGAGGGACCCCAGCCTGAGCGGGGACTTCGCCTTCGGGGCCTCCGACGCGTCCACATTCTGCGCCGCGGTCGGCTCCCGAGCGGCGGAGGCCCTCCTCGTCGCGAGCGACTTGGAGTCGCTCCTGGCGAACCCGACCCAGGCAGAGCGGTTTGAGGCCATCGTCGCAGGCCTGCGGGGGCAGGGCACCGAGGTCGGCGCCCCACGGCCGCCCAAGGATTCGCCTCCGGTCGGGCTCGTGGACTTCTCCAGCTGGTCCGACTACGAGGACACGATGCACCGGGGCCACACCTCCGACACGCGATGGACGGGCCTGCGCCGCGCCGACGGGGTCATCGTCTCCCGATTCCACCGCGACGTCAAGGTGTCCCAGCTGTGGAAGCACGCCTTCACCCTGGCCACGGAGCGGGTCGAGACAGCCGTGCGCCGCACCTCAGCCAACGTCCTGCGCAACCTCGGTGTCCTGCGGCCCAAGGAGACCCTCCGCCGCCTCTCCCTCGCGTATGCGAGGCACCTCTTCCGCGGCCACTACCGCGCATGCGGGCTGTCGTCCGCGGACGTCGACTTCGGGAGGGCTGCGGAGACGATCCTCCGCGGGAAGGTGGACCTCGACATCGCGGGCCTCTTCACCCGCGGGTACATCCTCATGCTCATGGGCCTGCGGTCGGACCCGAGGTTCTGGGACAACCCGGACACCCGAGTCACCTTCCAAAACGTCGCGCTGCTCGCCCAGTCCCTCGTGGACATCTCCGAGGCGTGCTCGCGTGCGGGCGACGCCGAACGGACCGACCGGGTCCTTCGACTCCTCAGGGCGACCCTGCTCGAGTTCTCCGATGCGTACGCACGCGCGGATTTCGCGACCCTGCGCGGAGCCGAGGGCTGGGAGAGCCTCGAGCCCGCCTGGTACCATTCCCTCCAGTCGGAGGTCCCTGATCGCTCGGGCTACGACGTCGTCCGCCGAGCCACCCTCTTCGCCGTCGGCGGGCGTCTCTCGGAGAAGCTCCCCGAGTTCCGAGGTCGACGGGAGGAGATTGTCGCAGACACGGGCCACATCGTGGGGGAGGCCCACGGGGACTGGGAGCAGAAGGCCTGGTGTGAGCACCGTGTCGGGTGATGTGGCTGTCCTGGCCGGGCCTGGCTACCGGAACCTTCATCGCCGCTCACACGGCTACCACGGGCGCATGAAGGCCGCGGTCTTCACGTGGGAGTACCCGCCGAACATCTACGGCGGTGCCGGCGTCCACGCGAAGTACATCACGAGTTCCCTCGCGAAGCTCATCGACGTGGAGGTCCGGACGGTCGAGGAGGGGCCGGCTCCCGAGATCCCGGGCATTCGCGTGCGGCGATACCGCCCGACCCTCCGCGGCCTCGCCTCGCCGGACCCCCGGGTCGCGAAGGCGCTGGAGGTCCTCTCCTTCAATGTGAACATGGTCGCGGACCCGCTCGATGTCGACGTGGTCCACACCCACACCTGGTACACGAACTTCGCCGGCACCCTCGCGAAACGGATGACTGGGTGCAGGCTCGTAGCCACGGTCCACTCCCTCGAGCCGCTCCGGCCGTGGAAGCGGGAGCAGCTCGGGGCGGGCTACGAGGTCAGTTCGTGGATGGAGCGGGAAGGCCTCGAGGCGTGCGACGCGGTCGTGGCCGTCTCCCAGGAAATGAAGCGGGACATCCTCAAATGCTACGACATCCCGCCTTCCCGCGTGACGGTCATCCACAACGGCGTGGATCCGCAGAAGTACCACCCGCGAGACGGGGGCCGGGCCGTATCGAACTTCGGGATTCGGACGCCCTTCGTCCTCTACGTCGGCCGACTCTCCCGGCAGAAGGGCGTCTTCGACCTGCTGGACGCGATGGACTACGTTCCGGAGGACACGACGCTCGTCCTCGTGACCGGGAAGCCCGACACCCCAGGGATCGAGGACGAGCTCCGCCGCGCCCTGTCCGGCGTCGGGCACACAGTTTGGATCCCGGAGATGCTCCAGGATCCCGACCTCGTCGGCTTGTACAACGAGGCCGCGGTCTTCGCATGTCCTTCAATCTACGAGCCCTTCGGGATCATTAACTTGGAGGCGATGGCCTGCGAGACGCCGGTGGTCGCCACCCGGGTCGGCGGGATCAAGGAGGTCGTCGTCGACCGGGAGACGGGCCTCCTCGTCCCCCCTGGAGACCCGGCGAAGCTCGGGCGGGCGATCACGCGACTCGTCGAGGATCGCGCCCTCGCGGCCCGCATGGGGAAGAAGGGCCGCCTGCGGGTGCTCCAGCACTTCACGTGGGACCGGATCGCGGAGAGGACCCTCAAGCTGTACCGGTCCCTGCTCTGACGCACGCCCGGGTCGGCCGCGCCGTCGCGGTTCCCTGGAACTCCTGTCGGCAGCCAACATCCTGTCGTGCGTCTCATCGATCTAGGCCCCGGTCCTTAGACGATCGCTTCGCCCGATTCCCGGTCGAAGAGATGCATCTTCCCCATGTCCACGTACACATCGAGGGTCCCGTCCACCTCGACCTTCGTGGCCGGGTTCATGCGCGCGTGGACGGTCAGGTCCCCGGTCCGGAGGTAGAGGAAGAGGTCGGAGCCCATGGGCTCCTTCACATCGACTTTCGCGGGGAACGCCGACTCCGGGCGCATGGCCTGTGCGAACAGCCGGTCGTACAGATCCTCGGGCCGGATCCCGAAGACCACGGACGCGCCGTCGAGCGGCCGGACCTTAGAGGCCAGATCGTCTGGGATCCGTAGACGGACCGCTCCCAGGTCCATGTACACGCCCGATCCGCGCACGGCAACGTGGGCGTCGAGGAAGTTCATCGCAGGGCTGCCGATGAAGCCCGCGACGAACTGGTTCCTCGGGTGGTCGTACAGCGCCTGGGGCTCGTCCACCTGCTGGATGATCCCCTTGTCCATGACAACGACGCGGTCGCCAAGGGTCATCGCCTCCGCCTGGTCGTGGGTCACGTAGATCATCGTGCTCTTGAGCACCTGGTGCAGCTTGGCGAGTTCCGCCCGCATCGCCACGCGCAGCTTGGCGTCGAGATTGCTCAGGGGCTCGTCGAACAGGAAGACCTTGGGATTCCGGACGATCGCACGGCCCAGGGCAACGCGCTGTCTCTGGCCGCCGCTGAGCTGGGCAGGCTTCTTCGAGAGCTGGTCCTCAATCCCGAGGAGCTTTGCGGCGTTGCGGACCCGCTTATCGATCTCCTCCCGCCCCATCCTCCGCATCACGGTCCCGCCGTCCTCGCCCGTCGCGGGGAAGCGCCGGAGCTTGAGGGAGAACGCCATGTTGTCGAAGACGCTCATGTGGGGATACAGCGCATAGCTCTGGAACACCATCGCGATGTCACGGTCCTTCGGCGGCACGTCGTTCACCACACGTCCGTCGATGCGGATCTCGCCGTCCGTCGCGTCCTCGAGCCCGGCGACCATGCGCAGGGTCGTCGTCTTCCCACAGCCGCTCGGTCCCACGAGGACGACGAACTCGCCGTCCCTCACCCTCAGGGTGAAATCCAGGACCGCGACGAAGTCGCCGTAGGCCTTCTTCACATGCTCCAACTCGACCTCTGCCAGTTCCTCACCCCTTCACGGCTCCCTTGGTCAGTCCGGACACGAGGTACTTCTGGAAGATGATGAAGAGCGCGGCGACCGGGACGGAGATGAGGATCGAGATCGCCGCGAAGGAGTTCCAATCGACCTGGGGCGGGTTGATGAACGACGACACCCCGACGGGAAGCGTGTAGTTCGCGGAACTCGTCATGAACGTGAATGCGAGGAGCCATTCGTTCCACGCGGACAGG
>Ga0209751_10003106_pt1 | contig 16207 bp, 9 predicted proteins | sample RifCSP13_1_FD_184019 | JGI IMG/M metagenome (GOLD analysis project Ga0209751, IMG submission 184019) | Soil microbial communities from Rifle, Colorado - Rifle CSP2_sed 13_1 (SPAdes) (version 2) | ecosystem: Environmental > Terrestrial > Deep subsurface > Rock core/Sediment | place: Rifle... | reverse complement strand
ATTACTTCATAGCTGGTGTTACGCTCTTCGATGTGAATACAGGATGGTTGACTATTCCTTGTCCTGGAGGGACTTTCACCCTCTTAATTCGGAACCATCGCCAGGTTCCCTGCAAGCAACCCTTCCTAACCCTGAGGTTATGAGAGTTGAGTGTTGGCTTGTTGACTTGAGTGGTTATCAGGCGGCGGGTGCAAGCAACCCTTCCTAGCTGCAATTTTTTCCCTGTACTTTTCCCCTGTTCCCCGTTCTCCCGTTCCCCTTTTCCCCTTTTCCCCTGTTCCCCTTTTCCCCTGTTCCCCGTTCCCCTTTTCCCCTGTTCCCCCGTTCCTCCGGTTCCCCTGTTCTCCTGTTTAACTCGCAGGTCGCTTCAGGATTTCCGCCAGGGCCTGCAATCGGGTTGAGTCTGCTGCACTCTTCGTCATCGCAGCGCTCTTTTCCAACGACGGTGCGAGGCGTTTGAGTTTTGAGAGCTCTCTTCGCTTCATGTGTGAACTCTCGGCGCTTTGAATCGCCTGCCGCAGAGCGGCGATTCGATCAGCCGGCAGAGCATGCGAGCGCTCCAACTGATCGACGTACGCCTTCGCCACGACCAACTCTCGCGGCCACTCGATTTGTTCCTGGTTCTGCACATTGAGCTCAGCCACCCGAACCGCCTTCGCGGCGTCGATCTCATTCTGGGTCAGGAACTTCGTCGGCGTCAGCTCAAAGATGTCCAGGCCGCGCGCGATCTCCGAAGCGTAAATGTGGCCGTTGTACCAGTAGGCGGACCAGTCACCACCCAGCACTAGCATCTTTGGATCAATCGGTCCCCGATCGAAATAGGCGATTTCAACCGGATGCTCCGCGTCTGTGAAGTCCATGACTGAGATGCCGCCCTGGTACCAGCCCTGCACTTCAATGTCGCGGCCGGGAACCGGAATGAGCGAGCCGTTGTGCGCCACACAGTTCTCGCTGTCGCCCTGGGCCGCCGGCAACTTGTAGTAGCTAGCAAAGCTCAGCTTGTTATCCTTCAAATGGAAAATCGCATCAGCGCCCCATTTGTTCGGATCGTTCGCCCGGCATCGCGCGCCCAGTCCGCCGCCCCACTCATCGGTGAAGACGATTTTTTTTCCGTCGTTCGAAAACGAGGCCGAGTGCCAATACGCATAGTTTGGATCGTTAACCGCGTCCAGCCGCTTTGGATGCACGGGATCTTTGATGTCCAGCAGGATTCCATTTCCGGAGCAGGCGCCTGCCGCTAACCCAATCTTTGAGTACACGGTAATGTCGTGGCACTGATCGCTGTCCGCTGGCTTTTCCACCCCTCCTTTTTCGCCATGGGTGCCGCCGCTACTCAGGCTGTTCAGGGCGCCCGTCCGTGGATCCATAAACACTCGAGGATTAGACACCACTTGCGCATCCTGCGGCGCAGCCAGCGGCACCTTAATCACGTCAATGCGAAACAGCGCCGTATTCGGATCCTTGTCCGGTGCTTCACCCGAGCATCCGGGCAACTCTTCGCTTTGACGGACAAAAGAGGTGCCGGAGACGTATATGTAAACGTTGTCCTTATCATTCGGATCGACGACCAGCGTATGCGTGTGCGAGCCGCGGCAAGTTTGCACCGCGGCCACCTGCTTCGGATTCTTGACATCGGCAATATCGAAAATCCTCACGCCCCGGAAACGTTCCTTTTGCGCTGCCGGCAAGGTCGGCTTTTTCTCATCTTCTGCGGGCGGCTTAGGCTCCGGAGGAAATCCCTGTGTGCCGCAATCGAGGCGGCCGTTGGGCATCTCCACAGACATGAAGAGGAGGTTTTTGTAAACCGACACATCACCCTGCCCACCCGGACACACCATTGAAGTCAATAAGGTGGTCTTCGCCGGATTGGAGATGTCGTAGATATTGACGCCATAGAAGTTTCCCTGAAACAGGTGATTGCCCTGGAAGGCAAGGTCCGAGTTGGCGAATGCGAGCTGAGCCATGACCAACTGTATCGGCTTCGGCATCTTCGAGGGGTCTGGAATACCGAGTAGACCCAGAGTCTTTTGCACTTTCGGATTGTCAGGATCGGCGGACCCTAGTTGAAACGCGTCAGGCTTTTTGAACAGCATGAGGTGCTTGATGCCCATCGATGTTTCAGCTGCGTCGTACATTCCGGGTGCGAGCTTGACGCGTGGGTCATTAGCATCTGAGCCCGTCATTCCAGCAGGTAGCGGCGCCGCCGGTTCAGGAGCAAATGGATTTTCTCCACCTTCCTGGTTAGCCGGTTTGGTTTCTGGCGCCTTCGTGGGTTCTTGAGTCGCCGGCGGCGAAGAAGGCGTTTGCGCCTGCGCCTTGTCTGCTAAACACGACCCCAAAACAAGGGAAGCTACGAGCAAACAGAAAGCAATGGTGGGTACCCGCTTCATCTTTTCTCCTCCAAAGGTTTTTCCCGCAGCAAGGTTTCCATAATCCTGATCTCAGCGCGTTGACCACTGTCGACATCTGTCGCGAAATTGAACAGTTCAGCATCCTGCCCCGCGCCTGCAGTGTCGAACAAGTCCTTCACCATAATCAAGGCGCCGTTGTGGTGCTGAATCATTCCTGTCAAGAACAGATAGTCGAACTCTTCGCCCCTTGCTTTTTTAAGAGCCTCCATCTGCTTTGGCGTAAGCATACCCGGCATTAGCGCCATCGCGTGGCTTGACATACGCATGCCTGGCATTTCCGGCATCGCCGGCGAAATCGGCTCTCCCCTGGCCGCCAACCACCGTTTCATAAACTTTATTTCCTCTGACTGCGAGCTGCTGATTCGCGCCCCCAACGATCGGAGATCCTTGTCCTCCGTATGCGATTCGATCAGCGCGGTCATCTCAATCGCTTGCGCATGATGCGTAATCATACCCTGCATGAACTGCACATCTGCCGGCGAACGTGTCGGCAGTGTGGCCCTCGTCGACGGTGGCAGTGTCCGGGTTGGCTGGCCCGGCGCACCAGGCTGCACCACGACTGGCGTCGCAGTATCAGCCTCCTGTGCGTAAACCGGCGGCGAGAACAAGGCTGCGAGTGTACCGGCGGCCATCAGCCCGCCCATAAGCCTGCTTTGCCACGCTGCAACTCCCATTACTGACCGGAGCTTACGCTTGCCCTTAGAATGAAAGGATTCCATCGACGTTGAATGGTCGAGCATTGAATGGCTTCACCTTATCACAAAGTGGCACCGGGGTCATTTGGATGTCAGGCCTGTGATTCGTGCGATTCTCTGTCGACGCGAGCTACATCTATCCCCGGATGGCGTTGTATAGTATCGAGCTCCTCGGGAAGGAATGCCGAAAGTCCGGGAGGCTGCGAAAAAAGCTCTGAAAATAGATGAGACGCTGGCCGCCGCCCACGCATCACTGGCAGTGGTCACCGATTGGTACGATTGGGATTGGCCGAACGCCGAGCGGGAGTACAAACGCGCGATCGAACTTGATCCGAATGATCCGCGATCTCACCAATTCTATTCATGGTTTTTAGCGGAGCACGGTCGGGAGGAAGAAGCCATCACCGAAGCGAAGCGAGCACAGCAGCTCGATCCTATCTCGCCCGAACAGGGTATCTATCTCGGCCAGGTGTTGCTCTTTGTGCGCCATTACGATGAGGCCATCGACGTGCTGCAAAAAACTGTCGAGCTCGATAAAACATTCTGGTTGTCGCACAATTTCCTGGGACGAGGCTACGAACAAAAGGGCCGATTGCCCGAGGCCATTGAGGAGTTTCAGCAAGCCATTCGGCTTGAGCCAGCGGCTGCCGAGAACCGGTCGATTCTCGGACATGCAGATGCGGTCTCCGGGAACAAGGTTCAGGCATTGAAGGTGATCAATGAGTTGAAAGAGCTGTCGAAGAGCAGCTATGTTCCGCCTTACAATATCGCGATCGTCTATGCCGGATTAGGAGATAAGGACCAGGCGTTTGCCTGGCTCGAGCGCGCCTTTGAGGAACGGTCAGGCTATCTGACATGGCTCACTACTGACCCGCAACTCGATAGTTTGCGTTCAGATCAACGGTTTGCCGATCTCGTGCGCCGTGTGGGGCTGCCACAATAAGTATGAAGCAATGCCCGCAATGCAACCGGATCGAGGCGGACGACGCGCTCGCGTTCTGCCGGGCGGACGGCACGGCGCTGATTAGTGATTCGTCACCACCCGGGGGTGAGGCAGGTACGAAACAACTCGGCTCTGCGTCCACAGCAAGCGAAATCGAGACAAGCATTCTTCCGAACTCACTCGATAGCGGCATAGCTCGCGCCACTGTGCCGACTAGCGTGCTGACGCAAACGACGCCCCACACCACTCAGGAGCTAACCAAAGCGAAGCGACGAAAAGCCCTGACCATAGGGGCCGCGGTGCTGGCTGCAATTATCATTGTTATTGCCGCTTATTTCTTCCTCGGAAGAAGAGAGGGAGCTGTCGAGTCCGTCGCAGTGTTGCCTTTTGAGAACAAGAGCGGTAACGCCGACTCGGAGTATCTGTCTGACGGCCTCTCTGAATCGCTCATCTACCGTCTATCGCAATTGCCGAACCTAAAGGTCAGCCCAACGAGTTCAGTGATTCGGTACAAGGGCAAGGAGGCTGACGTCGCCCAGATCGCAAAGGAGCTTGAGGTCGACGCGGTAATGTCCGGGCGGCTCGCGCAACGCGGTGACAATCTGACCATCAGCGTCGAACTGATCGACGCGCGCACGCGAAAATTGCTGTGGGGCGAGCAGTATGAACGTAAGATGTCGGAATTGTTGGTAACTCAACGCGAGATTGCCGCCGAGATCACGAACAAGCTGCAATTGAAATTGTCGGGTGAAGGAAAGCAAAAACTGGCGAAGAAATACACCGACAACAACGAAGCCTATCAAGTCTATCTGAAAGCTCGGTATCACTTTTCCAGACGAGCGAAGCAGGATCTTCAAAAGAGCATTGAATTCTTCCAACAAGCGATAAAGCTCGACCCGAAATTCGCTTTGGCGTATGCCGGCATTGCCGAATTGTACGCGACGATGCCGCTGTATCCTTATCTGTCTCCGAAAGAGGCAGTTCCGCAGGCCAAGGCGGCAGTTGCTAAGGCGCTCGAACTCGATCCGGAACTTGCCGAAGCCCACACAATCGCGGGATACATCGCCTCTGGTTATGATTGGAATTGGGCGGAAGCCGAACGCGAATTCAAACGCGCAATCGAACTCGAACCGAATCTGGCGAATGCACATTATCGATATGCGTGGACGTATCTCACTCCGCTTGGTCGCCATGAGGCAGCGATTGCCGAGATGAAGCGGGCAATGGAACTTGAGCCACTGAATTTGATTCAGGGCGCGCACTTCGCCGCTGTCTATATGTATGCTCGGCAGTTGGACGGGGCACTTGAGCAAGCCAGAAAGACCTCCGACCTTGACCCCGCCTTCGTCATTGGAAAATCGTGGCTGTGTTTTGCCCTCAACGCGAAGGGGATGTATGCCGAATCGCTTGCGGTTTCGGAAAAGACACTACAAACAGATTTTCTTCTGCTCCCCCAAGTGAGTTACGCCTACGCGAAAATGGGGCGGCGGCAGCAAGCAAAAGAAATAATAAACAGGTGGAAGGAAATCGAAAGATCAGAATATGTGCTGAATTATTGGATAGCCGTTGTTTACGCTGCGCTCGGCGAAAAGGACGCGGCTTTTGCCGAACTTGAAAAAGCATATCAGGCACGTGATTTTTTCTTTCATCGTTTAAAGGTTGACCCGTTTATGGATCCCTTGCGCGACGACCCGCGATACAAGGAGATGCTGAAACGGCTAAATCTGCCGGAATAGATTTGAGCGATCATCTTAATTGCATGAACACCCGACGCTACCGCGTTTCGGTACTGACTGTTTGCCACGCGATCGACTTAAGCCTAACTGGGACCAAGCAGGCGAGGACGCCTGCGGTCCTAGTATGAGGTTCAATGAATTGAATAAAGAACTCTCAAGCGGCGCCACTCTTTCTCATTACCGCATCGTCTCGAAAATCGGTGCCGGCGGGATGGGCGAGGTTTACCGCGCTCGTGACACCAGGCTCGATCGTGAAGTTGCGATCAAGATTCTACCCCCAAACTATGTAACTGATGCAGATCGTTTAAAACGATTCGAGCAGGAAGCACGCGCCACCTCAGCACTTAATCATCCAAACATCCTCACTGTCTACGACATCGGTACTCACGAAGGCTCGCCGTACATTGTCGCCGAACTACTTGCAGGCGAAGAACTGCGCGAACAACTTAATGGAGCCGGTCTGGCGCAACGTAAAGCCATCGATTATGCGCAACAGATCGCACACGGTCTTGCGGCTGCACACGAGAAAGGAATCACACATCGTGACCTTAAGCCAGAGAATCTTTTTGTGACCACGGATGGTCGTGTAAAGATACTGGATTTCGGCTTAGCGAAGTTGCGTCCACAACGGAATGAAGTAATCAGTTCAGAGATAGTTACCGAGAGACAGATCACCGATCCGGGCACCGTTATGGGCACAGTGGCTTATATGTCGCCTGAACAAGTCCGTGGACAGAACGCTGATCATCGTTCCGACATTTTCTCCTTCGGCTCAATTCTCTACGAGATGCTCACCGGGCAGCGTCCCTTTCAACGGGAGACGATGGCCGAAACCATGACGGCGATTCTCAAAGAGGAGCCCTCCGAATTCAGCGAATCGAATCAGAAAATCAATCCGGCGCTGGAGAAGATCGCGCGGCGTTGCCTGGAAAAGAAGCCGGAACGTCGCTTTCAATCAGCGAGCGATCTCGGCTTCGCGATCGAAGCCTTGTCTGCACCATCCGGCATGCAACCCGCCACACGGTTGGAAATGCCGGTCTTGTCCCAACCGAACCGCTCGACTTCTCTCATCATCGCGGGCGCCGTCTTAGCTTTGCTCGTCACAGGTGTAGCGGTATTCCTGTTGACTAGATCGTCACGATCGGATGCTGCCACCCCAGTGCGCCGCGTGACGATTCCTCTCACTACACCATTGGCGCTCGGAAAATATTGTCCCTTGGGCATTGGGCGAACTGCTATCGCTTTGTCGCCAGATGGATCTTTGCTCGTTTATGCAGGCGAGCAAAACGGTAAGTCACAACTCTTCGCGCGGCCTCTCGATTCGTTCGATGACCGTTCGATTCCGGGAACTGAGGGTGCATACGCTCCGTTCTTCTCACCTGATGGACGTTCGATCGCTTTCTTTGCTGCGAATGCACTGCAAAAGATCTCACTCGAAGGCGGCCAGCCAGTCACTTTATGCGAGGCAAGGACCACGCACGGCGGCGCTTGGGGACCTGATAACACGATTCTCTTCACCGATGCGGAAGGTGGGAGACTCATGCGCATCTCTGCTTCCGGGGGAGAACCCAAGACCGTGCTCTCAGAAGGTGGGCTTGAAGCGACAAGCTGGGGATTCAGCAATCCCGAGTTTCTACCAGACGGTGACACCGTTCTCGTGACCCTCTGGCAAACTCCGAATCCGGACAACTATCAAATCGCCGCACTTTCGCTAAGAACAGGCAAGCTCAGCATCGTGGTCAAGGGCGGAGTGAATGCGCATTATCTCTCGACCGGGCATTTGGTGTACGCGCGAGGCGCCACATTAATCGTGGCTCCATTTGACGTCCGCACAGCGACGGTGAATGGCGCCGGGGTCACACTTATCGAAAACGTCCGTAGTGAAGAGTGGGGATCCATTCAGTACACACTTGCACTCGACGGGACGCTCGTTTATGTCTCTGGTGGTCCAGCGTGGATCGGCAAGCTGGTGTGGGCTGACCGCACTGGCGTTTCCACTCCCATCGCTGCCCCCGCACGTGCCTACCAGAATTTTTCTCTCTCCCCCGATGGTCAGCGCGTCGCTCTGGAGATCTCGGAAGCGACGCACGATGTATACCTATACGAGTTTGCCCGCGCCTCTCTGATCCGGTTTACCAATGACGGAGACAATGGATACCCTCGGTGGACTCCCGATGGAAAGGCAGTTACCTTCTGGCGCCACAAGACCAGCGGACTTGATGTCATCTCGAAGTCGATTGATTCGGGTTCTGAAGTAAGGTTCATGAGTCGGGAGACTGGAGACGTTCAATCGTGGTCACCTGATGGAAAGACCCTCATATTCATGCAGATGACGCCGGAAACGAGTCTTGACCTGTGGATAAAAACTGGCGACCAGCAGCCCCGACCCTGGCTGGTGACGCGCTTCCGCGAGTTGTTAGCGTCCTTCTCACGCGATGGAAAGTATGTGGCATACACCTCTGATGAGTCTGGGCAATACGAGATTTATGTGCGACCGGCCTCGGGCGAAGGAGCCAAATGGCAGGTCTCATTCTACGGTGGCGAGGAGCCGCTGTGGTCGAAAGATGGACGCGAGCTATTCTATCGCAACGGGCCAAAGTGGATGGCCGTCGACGTCTCCACCAACCCACAATTCAAACATGGTACGCCCCACATGCTCTTTGAAGGGCCATATCTGAACGTGCCGGGAGTTTCGTACGATGTGGCAGCGGACGGCCGCTTTTTGATGCTCGAAGAAAATTACAAACAACTTCCCACTCTTCAGCTTCAAGCGATCTTCAATTGGGCAGAAGAAGTGAAGCGGCGCGTTCCAGCAGTGGGTAAGTGATTCACAACGAGTTACGCAGTGAGCCTTAACCATTGAATCAATCACTCGAAGCTAACACCAAACTGTCGCATTACCGCATCGTCTCGAAAATCGGTGCCGGCGAAGCAGCGTTACGTTTCGTCTGCTTCCATCGCGCTAATCTACTCCGCCCTCGGCGATCAAGATCAGACCTTCGCCTGGCTTGAGAAGGCAGACAGGGAACGCGACGGCAATCTGGCGCGGCTCAAAGTGGATCCAAGATTCGACAGTCTGCGCTCCGATCCGCGCTTCGCTGATCTCGCGCGGCGCGTGGGTCTGCCGCACTGATTTGATTCGAAGAGAACCTATTGATTACTGCCGACACAAAAAAGGTCAATACAAAATCCTCCTCAAAACCTTGAGCGAGGGCAGCAACGCGCCGACTGAAATGATGCAGCAGCAACCCGTACCAGAAACGGTAACTGGACAGTTTCGGATAACTGCGGGTACAACCATTGCATTCTGCCGCGTTGACGCGATAAGACGATGCTGAAACGGCTGCAGCTGCCCAAATGAATAGAGTTCATGAATAAAGAACTGTTAGCCGACTCGACTCTGTCGCACTACCGCATCATCTCCAAACTGGGCGCGGGCGGGATGGGAGAAGTGTATCTCGCGGAAGATGTGCAACTTGGTCGTCGGGTGGCAATAAAGCTCTTAACAGCAGTTGCTGTCGCTGATGAGCGCGCGAACAAGCGGCTTCTCAGAGAAGCGCGTGCGGCCGCGATACTCGATCATCCAAACATCTGCTCGACCTATGAAGTTGGCGAAGAAGGCGGTCGCCACTTCATAGTGATGCAGTACGTTGAAGGTGAAACGCTTGATGTACGCATGAAGCGAAAGCCTCTCGACCTTTCAGAATCACTTTCAATCGGCGCTCAAGTCGCTGATGCTTTAGCTGAAGCCCACGCACACGGAATCATCCATCGCGATATCAAGCCATCGAACATCATCATCACGCCGCGCGGACAATCCAAGGTTATGGACTTCGGGCTGGCGAAGCTTATTGCTGGTGCGGTTGAAACCGAAGCTGAGACGATGAGCTTGTTGACCACGCCGGGAACCGTCCTCGGCACAATGCCCTACATGTCGCCCGAGCAAGTGCGCGGCGAGATGCTTGACGGGCGCAGCGATATCTTTAACTTTGGCGTATTGCTCTACGAAATGCTGAGCGGTCAACAGCCCTTCGCGGAAAAAAGTGCTGCCGCCACTGCTTCGGCCATCCTTACACGCGACCCGCCGCCAATAGCGCGCTTCTCGTCGGAAGTTCCACCCGAGCTTGAGCGGATTGTCACCAAGGCGTTACGCAAAGACCCGGATGCTCGCTATCAAACAGCGAAGGATTTGCTGATTGATCTGCGAAGCCTGAAAGATGAATTGGAATTTCAGCATCGGCTTGAACGGTCAGCGTCACCGGATTCAAGCAGCCAAAGTTCCGTGCCGCCTGTGGCCCAGCCAAACGCCGAGATGTCCGCTTCGGCTGAGCAGCCGCCCCTGATTGGCACGGCCACTGGGGTTGCGAGAAAAACCGAGCGCACGGAGAAAAGAAGCGCCTTCAAGAATGTTTGGGAAAAAGCGCCGCGCCAAATCGGGTTAGTGGCAATCGGGGCAATCATCGTTGCGGTTGGGGCTAGTTGGTTTTTCTGGCGTAATGCCAATGTGCGATGGGCCAGACGTCAGCTCCCGCGCATCGAAGAACTCGCGCAAGCTGAAAAATATTTCGAGGCTTACGACCTCGCAATCGCTGCGCAAGAATATCTCGGCGATAACGCGACGATCTCGCGACTGATGCCAACCATTTCGGACACGATCTCGGTGACAACCAATCCCGCCGGTGCCCAAGTATATTTGAAACTGTTTGCCGCGAACGACTCAGGCAACTTTCCCCCGCGCGAACTGATCGGCACATCACCTATCAACGATCTGCGCATCGCGCGCGGCCAATATATCCTTTACATTGAAAAGGACGGTTACGCCAAGACCGAACAGGCAGTTTCAGGTGCGATTCTGCACAGTGGCAAGCTAATAGTTCAACCACCACCGACTCGTATCGACCAGAAATTGATTCCTGCCGATAAGATGCCCATCCAGATGGTGTTTGTGCCGGGCAGCGATTACAGGCTTGTGGCCTGGGCGCGGCCGACTGATGCGCGCGTGCGGCTCGATGATTTCTTCATAGATAAATACGAAGTCAGCAATCAGGATTACAAAGAGTTCATCAACGCCGGCGGCTATCTGAAAAAGCAGTATTGGAGACATAGCTTCTTCAAGGAGGGGAAATCGCTCTCCTGGGAGGAGGCAATGAACGACTTCAAAGATCGCACGGGATTGCCAGGCCCGCGCAGTTGGTCGAACCAGAATTTTCCGGAAAGCAAAGCCGAATATCCCGTGACGGACATTACCTGGTACGAAGCGGCGGCTTATGCCACGTTCAGAAGCAAGGAGCTTCCGACGATCTTTCAATGGGAGAAAGCTGCTCGCAATGGACAGGCTGCAGCACTAGGCAGCTACATGCCCTGGGGACTGTTCTATCCCGGCGACACGCTTGATTATCGCGCAAACTTCAGCAACAACGGCACTATGCCGGTGAACAGTTCCGAGTTCGGAATGAGTCCGTTTGGCGCTTACCACATGGCGGGCAACGTCTCCGAGTGGACGCTGAATGAAACGTCGGAGGGCTTCATCGCTACCGGCGGCGCCTGGGGAGACCCTTTATACACTTTTGCACAGTACGGCACTTTCCCCGGCTTTTATAGCTCGAACAAGCGTGGCTTCCGCTGCTCACTCAATGCGCCCGGCGCGACCGGGAATCAAGGCGCCGAGCGAATCGAGATTACAAAAGAGATTCCCGTCTATATCCCTTCGAGTGATGCAAGTTTCAACAAATGGCTTGGGGCTTATCGCTATGACCAGACGCCTCTTGACGCGCAAATTGTTGAAGTCAAAGAGACTGATGAATGGCGACGAGAGAAGATAACCTTCAATGGTGAGCACAGTGAACGCGCCATAGCCTACCTGTATCTGCCAAAGAATTTTGCCAGACCGTTACAGGTGTTACACATCGTGCCTGCCGGCGACGTGGAGCGCGGGCTACGCTCGTTGCCTGACTCGATAGAGGATCGCCTGGCGCCGTTCATTAAGTCGGGCCGGGCAGTATTTGGTGTGATCCTTAAAGGTTATATCGGACGTCTCAGACCGGAGGGCTACGAGCCGCCGCACCCAAGCACAGTCGAGTATCGTGAAATGATCGTAAACCGGATTACCGACGTACGTCGCGGGCTGGATTATTTGGCAACAAGAAATGATCTGGACGCGCGTCGTATCGCGTTCTTCGGACCTAGCTCAGGAGCGCGCATCGGGCTGATCCTGGCTGCCGTCGAGCACCGCTACGCTTCCGTTTTCCTGCAAGAAGCCGGGGTGGTCAAATTCGATCTCCAAACGATAGCAGAGGCCAATCCCACCAACTTTGCTCCGCACATACAGGGACCCAAACTTATGTTGCATGGGCGCTACGACGAGGATACGCCTCTGAAAACAAACGGTGAACCACTCTTCAAGCTGCTGCGCCAGCCAAAGCGATTAGTTCTGTATGACGGTGGGCACATCCCACCATCTGAATTCTTTGTGCCCGCAATGAACGCCTGGCTGGACGAGACCTTGGGGCCGGTCAAGCGTGAGTGAGGGAACATTTCATGACTCACACGGGCCACAGCAACCCGTTAAACGGTTTCCCTGAACTGTTGAGAATTCCGCCACCCGGGCTGAAGCTCCGGTGAGAATGAGATCAAAACCAAACCTTGAAAGTGAGTAAGATGATGAACGCCCGCGTTCTCGTAGTCTCAATATTGCTGCTATCAATGTCTGTGTCCCCGCCTTATGTCTGCGCGCAGGTGGACGGCGTGACGGCCATACGCTGCGGGCGGCTGCTTAACCCCGTTGACGGCTCCATAACTCAGGACGCCGTCATCATCACACGCGGAGAGCGCATCGAGCAGGTGGGACCGAAACTGCCAATCCCTAACGGCGCGCGTCTGATCGACCTTTCGGCCTACACGGTGCTGCCCGGCCTGATCGATTGTCACACACACGTTTTATTACAACCCGAAGACGAGCGCGGCGCTCCACCCATCATTGGCAAGTCGCAGGCGTTTCGCACCGTTCAGGGAGTTGCCGCTGCCCGAAAAGATTTGGAGGCGGGATTCACCACCATGCGCGACGTCGACAGCGAAGGCGCGGGCTTTGCCGACGTAGCCATTCGCGACGGGATCAACCGCGGCATAATACCGGGCCCACGGCTGTTCGTCTCTACGCTCGCCTTGACGATTACTGCCGGCCATATGAATAACGCAGGGCTTAATCCTGATATTCAGATCCCCGACCCGGCCGCCCTTACGGACTCGCGCGACGCAATGATTGCCGAAGTGCGGCGACAGGTGAAATACGGCGCCGATTGGATCAAGCTATACGCAACGGGCACGCTCAGACATGTAAACCCCGTTACGCTGGAGTCGATGAGCCAGGTTTCAGAAGAGGACGTTCGCGCGGTTGTGACGGAGGCTCGCCGGTGGGGACGGGACGTTGCCGCTCATGCTTACGGGGGTGAGGGAGCCAACAACGCGATCCGAGGCGGCGTGCGATCAATAGAGCACGGAATGCTGATGAACGACGAAACTATAAAGCTCATTGTTGAGCGAGGCGTTTTCTGGTGCCCGACGCTCGGCGTTTACATACCTGAGCATGAGGAAGACAACATCGATCTGCGCCGCCGGATCGTCGCCAACCATAGAGAGGTCTTTCGCGAGGCGATGGTCGCGGGCGTAAAGATTGTGTTCGGCACAGACGTAGGCGCCTACGAGCACGGGACCAGCGCGCGCGAATTCTACCTGATGGTCGATTACGGAATGAAGCCGCTTGATGCTATCAGATCCGCAACGATCCGCGGCGCGGAGTTGCTCCGGATGGAGAGTCAGATCGGCACAATTGAGCAAGGCAAGTTCGCCGACGTGATCGCGATCGAAGGTAACCCGCTTCAAGACATTCGCGCGATGGGGCGCGTTGTCTTCGTTATGAAAGGTGGGCAGGTTTACAAATACCCTATCATTAGGAATCTCACTCCGTAGGAGTGCGATATTTATAGACTGAACGCACCCTCCTTTCTCCATATGCGTTAGAAGGAGCGGAACACAACTAGCCCAGTACCATTCAGGCTAATTTCCGCTCCTTCTAACGCAGTGGGGTCGAGCGTGTGGAAATCGTTCTTACGCCAAACGGGATGAAGATCGCAGCAGTTTAAGCGGCGAACTCCACGGATAGGGCTGATGAAAAGACATGCAACTTCGTTATTCCAAGCGCTTACTGACAATTGCTTCAGTAGTTATCGCTCTAATTGCCACCGAAACTCGGACGTTTGGCCAGCGCGCCGACCGCGTCTTCGTAAGTGGAAAAATCTGGACTGGCGACGCTGCACACCCGAGAGCCGAAGCACTCGCCATCAGTGGTGACAAGATTTTGGCGGTCGGATCCAACAAGCAGATTCGTGCTTTAGCCGAGCCGGAAACGGCCGTTGTGGACCTTAACGGGCGACTTTTGATTCCCGGATTTCACGATTCGCATCTCCACTTTCCGGGCGAGTCGGTCAATTCTGTTCGGCTGGATGAACTGGAAACACTGGAAGCTTTCCAGAATCAGCTTGCCGAGTTCGCGAAGTCACATCTGAATCTGACTTGGATTTCTGGGGGAGGTTGGGGCTATTCCGTATTTCCCAATCAAATTCCGCATAAGAAATATATCGACTTAGTCATTTCAGATCGGCCAGTGTACGTTAGCGAGCGAGACGGGCACATGGGACTGGCCAACTCGAAAGCGCTAGAGGTAGCAGGAATCACACGTGATACACCTGATCCTCCAAACGGACATATTGTGAAAGACGACACAGGCGAACCAACTGGAGAACTAAAGGAAGCCGCACAACGTCTGATCCGTTCCCATATTCCCCCTCCCACGCTCGACGAACTGTACGAATCGTTTCTAAGGCATATGGACGAATGGCTGCAGTCGGATTAACGTCGGTGCAAAATGCCTCATGGTCTCCAGCTGATCAACCCGTGTACCTTCGCGCGCTGGCTGCAGGCGTCTTGAAACTACGCTTTCGCCTTGCGCCACCCATCCTTCCTCGAGAGGGAGCGGCTCCGAAAGACCACAAAGTGAAATCTCCTCTTACTGCCGAAGACTTGAAGCTTTACAAAGAATTGCGAAACACGTTTCAAGGCCCGTTGCTTAAGTTCGGCGCAGTCAAAGGGATGTTGGATGGAACGGTCGATGCGAAAACCGCGGCAATGTTTGAACCTTATGTCGGCGGCGGAACAGGGATAACATTTTGGGAACAAGACGATCTTAACAACACGGTGGCTCTTTACGACAAGGAAGGCTTTCAGGTCTTGTTACATGCGATTGGAGACAAGGCTATCAACATGGCTTTGGATGCCTTCGAGTTCGCGGCTAAAACTAACCGAACGTCAGGCAGGCGGCATCGCGTGGAACACGTGGAGGTGCCCCGGCGAGCGGATTTGCCGCGGTTCAAAGAATTGGGAGTGATCGCTTCCACACAGGCCATTTTCGCGAATCCAGATGCAACGACTCTCCTGAACTACGCGCTGTTGTTGGGTCCAGAGCGTTCATCTCGGTCAAATGCTTTCAAACTGTTCGACGACGCTGGAGCCATTCAAGCGTTTGGAAGTGATTGGGGAGTGTTTGATTTTGCTCCGTTGAAGGGAATTTATTACGCCGTCACGCGAAGTACAGCGGAAGGCACACCGACTGGTGGATGGTATCCCGAAAACCGCATCTCCGTGGAAACCGCGCTCAGGCACTACACGCGCGATGGAGCATACGCCGGCTTTGACGAGTCGATCCGAGGAACGCTCACACCTGGAAAACTCGCAGACCTAGTCGTACTGTCGCAGGATATCCTGACCATTCAGCCAGCCGAGATCCTTAAGACGAGAGTGCTACTCACAGTGATGGGTGGCAGAGACACTTACAGAAATAAAGACATGCCACAATACGTTTCATCGCGGCAGATGTAAAACATCTCAATAGCTCAGCGAGAGCCGGTGCTAATTCCCGCTACTGCTTGAGTGGCATTTTGCGGGTGACCGCGAGTAAGTGATGTCGGTTTGGGGTACGGAGCGAGCATTTCCATCGCTCCGTACTCGCATCCTCAGACTGAGGTCGGGAGTTCGAGCCTCCCCCCGCTACTAGCAGAACTCAATGGCTGACAATTCGTGCATTTGACTTGTCCAAACCCATTGGTGTCGTTTGGTGTGATCTTTATGGGAAGGTCTTAGTCGATCGTGGTTCGTTTGCGACTTACGACAGGTTTGCAAGCATCGAGTTATGATAGGTTTGCAAGCATCCGCTGATTCTCGATAAAGCCCACAATACAACAACCTTAATGAAGTCAGTACCGGGCCTCGCCAGCAATACTCTCGCCGCAATCCGGAGCAAGCAAGCGGGGAAATCGACAGCAATCAATTTGAGAGCGCGCTAACGCGGCTGAAGAATATTTTGCTCGTCAT
>Ga0209751_10003105_pt1 | contig 16218 bp, 15 predicted proteins | sample RifCSP13_1_FD_184019 | JGI IMG/M metagenome (GOLD analysis project Ga0209751, IMG submission 184019) | Soil microbial communities from Rifle, Colorado - Rifle CSP2_sed 13_1 (SPAdes) (version 2) | ecosystem: Environmental > Terrestrial > Deep subsurface > Rock core/Sediment | place: Rifle... | reverse complement strand
CGATTTGAATCTCTTGCAAGTTTCCGAGTACGAACCTCTCTCCAACGATGCGATAGAGGTCAAGCGGATGCTTGCGTCTTTTCTCAAAAAGCTCAGAGCCTCTTAGCAGTCAGCATTCAGCGGTCAGCCACCTCTTAGCAGTCAGCATTCAGCGTTCAGCGGTCAGCCAGTCGGCAAGAGTACCGATATAAAGGATCTAGCTTACGGCTGAGTGCTGAGTGCTGAACGCTGATCGCTGTCTGCTGCACTGGCTCGATGCGAAGGGCTTGAAGCTCATGCTCGATCAGCATTACTCCGTCTGGAGGGGAACGGCCGTGATTGATGTGATTTCGGATTTCTGCGTTTGGGCTTTGCCCTCTGGTGTGCGGAAAGGCTCTGCCTTTCCGGCAAGGCACCACACCACCTAGAAGCCAGCGAAACAATCATTGCCGCGAAAAACGATGATAAGGGACCGCTGGTATCCGAGAGTGCGGACCTCCTCTATCACCTGATTGTCCTGCTGGTAGGTCGCGGAGTATCACTCGACCAGGTAAAGGATGAATTGATTACCCGTCGCAGTGAAGTGAAGCCCACGCCGGAATGAGAGAAGACAATAAATCTGAATTGAAATCTCTACTCGATTTCGCGGTGCGTCTGGCGCGCGAAGCGGGAGAAGTCGCGAACCGATATTTCAAAGGTTCTTTCGTGGCTGAGCGCAAAGCCGACAAATCATTGGTCACGAACGCCGACCGCGAAACTGAAGCATGCCTGCGAGCTGCCATTGCACAAGCCTTTCCCGAGGACGGTATTTTGGGTCAGGAAGAAGAGGAAGTAATCAGCACGTCCGGACGACGCTGGATTATTGATCCCATCGATGGGACCTACTCATTTGTTCATGGCGTGCCGCTCTATGCTGTTTTGATTGGGTTGGAGATCGATGATGAGTCCGTTCTCGGAGTAGTCAATCTTCCGGCCTTGAACGAGCTTGTTTATGCGGCACGTGGGTTGGGATGTTTTTGGAATGGTGAGGCCGCCAGAGTATCAGCGACGACGACTCTTGAAGAAGCACTCCTTCTGTCAACGGATTTCGGGACATGCGAAGCACATGGGGTTGGTCGCGCAGCCGAGGTCCTTCAAAAACATGTTCACGCAAGACGGACCTGGGGTGACGCGTATGGTCACGTTCTCGTGGCCACTGGCCGTGCCGAGGTGATGCTCGACCCGGTCATGAATGTTTGGGATTGCGCGGCATTGCTTCCGATTGTCGAAGAGGCTGGTGGTAGGTTCACCGATTGGCGAGGCCGAAGCACAATTCATGGCGGTAATGCGATTTCCACCAACGCACTACTCTTTGATCTCGTGATGAATGTCATTCGCGAGTACCCCTCATGATGATTCTTCCGGCAATTGATCTTCGTAATGGCCGTTGCGTTCGCCTCACTCAGGGACGGAGGGACTCAGCAAAGGTCTATGACGGCGATCCGGTTGACGTGGCCAAAGCGTTTGAGTCTTCCGGGGCGGAGATGCTCCACGTTGTCGATCTCGACGGTGTTCGCGGAACCTAACTCAAGGAATCGCCAAGTACTGTGAGATATCATCCGGGCTATAGATCTTCCGGTTCAATTCGGGGGAGGTCTGCGCAGCACCAGGGATGTCGAACAAGTGATTGAGCTAGGCGTAACCCGGGCCGTGGTTGGAACTGTCGCGGCCGAGTCGATTGAGAAGTTGAAGACAATGATCCGTTATGCGCGCCAACACCTCGTTGTCGGCATTGATGCCAAGCAGGGGCAGGTGGTGACACATGGGTGGGAGAAGGAAGAAGCTCTAAGCGCCGTGACTCTGGCGCGCCGCGTGGCCGAGATCGGGATCGAGCGAATAGTCTATACCGATGTTCTGCGTGATGGGATCCTCGAGGGTCCGAACATTGAACAGACCTGCATGATTGCTCGGGAATCAGGTTTGCAGGTTACGGCGTCAGGCGGAGTCCCTTCACTGGAAGACCTGCGTCAGCTCAAGCTCTTCAGTCCCTGCGGAATCGACGGCGTAATTGTTGGCAAAGCCCCTTACGAACACCGCTTCACTTTGGAAGCGGCGTTCAGCGCAATGACCTGAACACCTCCATTGCTTGCCAGTATTCATGCAAGCCCTTCGCTCTTGCTGCCAGTCCACCCAAACCCTTCACCACCGCGCCAACCCCCCAAAAAAGCCTAAAATATTTTCAAATCTCGTGTAAGAGAAATCGCCCGGTTCGTACACTTACACTATAGAGGGTGTTAACAGAAGGTTACGGACCACTGAGTAACTGGTTAGATTTGAAAATAGATGTCCGACAAACTTCAGTTTGTCGCCAAGTTCGACAAGCTGAAGCTTGTCGGACACATCAAACCGACCCAGTACGGACCGCTGAGGCGTCGATTTTCCGTTCGGGAGACCTGGATTCAACTAAGTAATTAGCGCGCAAACAAGCTGCGCGGGCTTTCGCAAGTATGGCTCTCATCGATCTCGGATCAGGAGTAGGAGCGGGTCAGGAGGCCCAGGTGTGCATTGATTCCAAGGTGATTGGCCTGATGCAGCGAACCCTAACCCTCGAAGAAAAGGTCGGTCAGCTCTTTGAAATGTTGCGCGATCCTATCTACCTCTACCTGATCACCGTGCTTGGCAATCAGGCAGAAGCCGAAGACGTCGCCCAGGAAGTCTTTCTGGAACTCTATCGCACTCTGCATCGCGGGCGAGTGATAAACAACGTTCGCTTCTGGTTGTTCAGGGTCGCCCACAACCTGGCGTTCAAACGGCGTGAGAAGAAGCAGCGTGACGAGAATATGGACACGCGCACCTGGGACGAGTTGCGGGAGCGGCTTCCCGATCCGGGTCTGAACCCGGAACAGAGAGTCTTGCAGATGGAAAGGTTCGAACGTTTGCACTCGGCGATGGCGTGGCTCTCACCGCAGGAGGTGCAGTGTTTGCACCTGCGCGCCGAAGGATTTCGCTACCGGGAGATCGGCGAAATCCTGCACATCAACGAGAAGACGGCGGCGGAGTTTTTACGACGGGGCATCAGGAAACTGATGAAGGATAACAATGGATAGTCTCTTCAAAACAATCAGCTCAGGCGGTAACGGCCATCCATCCGAGGATGTTCTGCTACTTCATGTGGACGGTGAGCTTGCTACAAAGGCCGTGACGACGGTCCGCGCTCATCTCGATGCCTGTTGGTCGTGCCGCGTGCGCACCGAGAAGATCGAAGAGGCGATCTCAACCTTCATTGATTATCGGAATCAGGTGCTCAGACCGCTGTCCACGCCGCCGCCAGGTGATTGGCGCGGGTTTGATGGAAGACTCAGAGGCTTAGTGTCTGAGGTGGGCCGGCCTTCTGTGTTTGCCAATCTGCGTGGCGCGCTGGGTCGGGTCTTTTCTATTCCGAGTGTCTCTCTCAATCTGGGATTTCTGATGCGCCCGATTGCGGTCACGCTGGTGCTGGTGCTGCTTGTGGCAGTTTTCCTGCGCTTCAACCGGACCTCGATTGTCTCAGCGAGTGAAATGCTTCAGCGCTCGGTCGCCGCACAACAAAACGAAATCAGCCGGACGCCGCAGGCCGTTGTCTATCAGAAGTTGCACGTCAGACGAAAGACCGCTTCCTCTCCGACTTCGCAAGCCTTCACCTGGGAAGTGTGGAATGACACCGTTAATTCTCGCACGCGGCGCTCAATGGAAGACGCTGCTGGGCGACGCTTCCTTAATGACGAGGTGAAAGCCAGCACCGACAACGCGGGTAAAGCGAACAATCCGCCCATCCAAAACGAGAGCACGCTTACACAACTGAGTTCGGTGCTGCGCGCCAATCACATGAACGGGGGCGTGCCGCTTTCAGCAGCTTCGTATCAAGCATGGAGCCGCTCGGTTGCTTCCAAACACGAAGAAGTTACTAAGACCACCAGTAATGGCCGCGAGACTTTGACGCTCCGAACTGCGGTGACTGGTCAGGTTGCGCCCGGAGCAATCGCGGAAGCATCACTGGTCGTACGCGCCAATGATTGGCATGCGATCGAAGAGCGGCTGCGCGTGAGAACTGACCAGGGTGATGAAGAATTTGAGTTAGTTGAAGCTGCTTATTCGGTTGTCAGTTTGAATACTCTCAGTCCTGAAATATTCAAAGACCAGCCCGTGGTCGCATCATCGCCCGCAGATAGTCCGTCGCCAGAGAAAAAGGAAGAAACAGCTAACGCGCTTTCACCTTTGTCGCTTACGCCTTTGCCCCCGGCGGCTACTGCGAATTTGGAGCTGGAGGCGCTAGACCTGCTTCACAAGGTCGGGGCCGATATCAGCGAACAGCTAAACGTCACACGGACGGCGGACGGACGGCTATTGGTCGAGGGACTGGTCGAGTCTGACAAGCGTAAGGCTGAGATCCTCTCGGCCTTGTCGCCGGTGGCAAACAATCCTGCCATAAGGATAAAGATCCAGACGATCGAGGAAGCGACGCGTGCGATTGCCCGGCAGAAGCAGACACCGGGCACGGTTGACCGCATCGAGATCGAGAAGGGTGCTTTGCCTGTCGACGAAGACCTTCGCCAGTACTTCGCAAATCGCGGGGGCGATACAGACGCCGCGATCCGCTCTTACGCGTCGCGGGTAGTTGCCCGTTCGCAGGCGGCGCTGTTTCAGGCGTCGGCACTTCAGCGGCTTGCCAACCGGTTTACGCCCGCTCAGCTCGCGGCACTCACACAATCGGATCGTGCCAAATGGCTCGGCATCCTTCGCGGGTATGCTGCGAGCGTCCGGCGTGAGTCCGCATCGCTTCGGGGCGAGTTGAATCCCGTGTTCGGTGGGATGTCAGGCGGTGGCGATGGCGAGACAATCTCGAGCGACGCCGATCTGATCGCAAGTGCCAAACGTCTTTACGACCTGGCATCGGCGAACGACCGCGTCGTTCGGTCGGCGTTCACGCTGTCGAGCGGAGGTTCGGTGTCGGCGATCAAAACGGCACAGTTCCGCCGAAGTTTGGCGAGTGCCGAGAGCCTTGCCGCCGCCATAGAGCGTGCGAGGTAACCTTTGCGCTCTTTGCGACTTTGCGTGAGGTCATTTTGTCTGTGTTCTCAGTGTTCTCTGTGGCCAATTCCAAGACGGGTTTTCAAAAACAAATGAGGAGTGAACCAATGTCCAAAGTTAGATCTGTCCTTTTTGTCCTAATTCTCTTTGTGATCATCCCCACATGTTTCACTCCCTTGATCGCACAGACGGCGACCGCGACCTTGAGCGGCACGGTAGCCGATCAGAACGGGGCGGTCGTAGCGAACGCCGCCATCACCGTCGCCGACCCCGCAAAGGGCCTCAAGCGCAATGTCACCACCAACAGCGAAGGCCAGTTTACGGTCCCGCTGCTGCCGCCGGGCACATATACCGTGACCGTTTCGCAGGACGGTTTTGGCACCGTCCAGGTCAACGATCTCGTGCTCAATGTCGCGGACAATCGCTCTTTGAATATACAGCTAAAGGTTGGTGATATTTCCGGCGTGGTAAATGTCGAGGCGAGTGCTGTTGCAGTTCGGACCGAAGGTAGTGTAGCCACCGTTATTGATCGAACCTTTGTCGGAAATTTGCCGCTCAACGGACGAAGCTTTTCTTCGCTGGTTCTGCTAACACCCGGTGTGACGATTGCGACGTCCGGTGCAGCTTCGCAAGACGCCGGTCAATTCAGCGTAAATGGCCAACGGGCAAGCACAAATTATTTCACTGTGGATGGTGCCGGAGCAAATTTCGGTATTGGTGCTATTGCCAAATCTCTTCAGGTCTCAGGCTCATACCCGGCGACGGGTATTACTGGTGGTACCAGTAATCTCGTTTCCATCGATGCCTTGGAGGAGTTCAAGATTCAAACATCCACCTACACCGCCGAATCGGGGCGCCAGCCTGGCGGACAGGTTCAGATCGTTACGCGGTCTGGAAAGAACCAGTTTCATGGATTGCTCTTTGAATACTTTCGAAATGAGGCACTAGTGTCCTGTCCCAATGGTTCGTGACATAAGTCATTGGGTTGTTGCAGCGAGGGTGCGCCGCGCATAGCGAGCAATGCTGTCCAGAATTTGGTCAGCCGTTTTGGTCCAAACGAAGGGCGTGGGATCTTCATTGTGAACCTTGATGTATTCACGGATGGCCGCTTCCAGTTCTTTGACGCTGCGGAAAACGCCGCGGCGAATGCGCTTGTTGGTAAGTTCGGCAAACCAGCGCTCCAGCAGGTTGATCCAGGAACCGTAGGTGGGAGTGAAGTGGAGATGGAAGCGGGGACGTTTAGCAAACCATTTCCGGATCAGGGCCGTCTTGTGAGTACCGTAGTTATCCAGGATGATATGGACCTCCAGTTCGGCAGGCACCTGGGCCTCGATCAAATCGAGGAACTTGCGAAACTCCAGAGAGCGATGACGCTGGTGTAGTTGGCCGATCACGCGGCTACTCTTGAGTTCCAGAGCGGCAAACAGTGAAGTAGTGCCATTACGCTTGTAGTCGTGGGTGCGGCGTTCGGCCTGGCCCGGGCGGATGGGCAATAGTGGTTGGGTGCGATCGAGGGCCTGAATCTGGCTCTTTTCGTCAACGCAGAACACTACCGCATGCTCGGGCGGATTTAGATAAAGACCCACAATGTCGCGCACTTTCTCAATCAACAACGGGTCGGGTGATAGTTTGAAAGTTTCGCTCCGATGAGGTTGCAAACCGAAAGCATGCCAAATCCTACTGATCGTCATGCGGCTGAGTCCGGTGGCCTTGGCCAAACTGCGCGTGCTCCAATGGGTCTCTCCGCGTGGGGTGCTTTCCAAAGTCTGAATGATCACTTGTTCGATCTGGGCATCGCTCACACTGCGTGGTGCACCAGGGCGTGGCTCATCATAAAGACCTTCCAAGCGAGTCTTCAAAAATCGCGCCCGCCACTTGACCACCATGCCCGGCGAGACGCGCAGTTTGTGTGCGACGAGCTTATTACTGAGACCCTCGGCGGAGGCGAGGATCACACGCGCGCGCCGCGCCAGCATTGGTTGACTACGCGCCCGATGGGCCAACGATTGCAGTCGTTCGTGTTCTTCTGGGCTCAAGAGCAAAGGCTTTTTGGGTCGTCCGGTACGCATCTTTAACCTCCGCCATTATAGACGCATACCTCATCAACTTAGTTCATTTATTTCTAGGACAGGACACTAGGGGACCTCGAACATTCCGGGAGCGTTAGACCGTGGCAGGCGCGAATTGCGAACCGCGAGGCGTCACATGTGAAAGATCACGTTGATCCGGTTTAGTTCGATAAAGTCAAAAGTATCAAACCCTTCAATCAGGCGATTAAGATTGGCGCTGAGTATAGCTTCAAGGTTCTTATTGCTGATGTTACCGGTTGAAATCAGCAACAGCTTGCGTGGCTCTCGGCGCACGATAAATGACTCCACGAAATCGGCATCCTTCGTTACTAGGATAGGATAACGTTCCCGCTATTACAAATCTCATTGAGAGTCAAATCGGACGTGCGATTGCCGTCAGGAAGATCGAGAGTGTGGATTGCCTCAAATCCTGACTGCCGCAAGCGATGTGCTAATCGACGAGGAAGTTGAGCGTCGATCAGGAACTTCATTGCAAGACTGGTTCAAGGCGTTTGACGCGCACCAATTGGGTGGCAAAACTGAGCGCCGCGAGAATATCGCCCCGTTCGAGATCTTCGTAGTCGGCCAAAATCTCATCAATCGTCATTCCGGAACTCAAGAGCTCCAAAATCGTTTCTACGGGGTATCGCAAGCCGCGGATGGTCGGTTTGCCATGACAAATCGCGGGATCAATCGTGATGCGCTCAGAACTCATTTTGCCTCCGGGGACGCGAATTCTACCACAGATTGAGAGGGCGAAGGCTTCAGATTTGAGATTCCCATTAGGTTCCACCTCCGACAACCATCGGCCCGGAAGTATCACATGCGTCATAACGGCAGAGGAGACGCGAGGATTCCACGGATCGTGCCGCCCACGACAGCCAATCCTCATGCAAAAAAACTTCGTCTGCCCTAAATTAGTCTCGTCAGGTTTCCTCTGCTCGTGCGTCCTTAACTAATAGAAGCGATGTTACGGGAATGTTAAAGGGACTAACTAAACCGAAGCTCTCTCCAGAGACTGCGCCCAGCCATGAAGATCTCTTTATGCAGCGCTACGAGCGCCTGCTAAAGGCTGCGCGCCGCCTGACCAACGGAGGCGAGCGGGCGCAGGACTTGGTCCACAACGCCTTTGTCCAATTCATGCTCTCTCGTCCCGAAATCGCTTCCATCCAGGATCTTGATGGTTACCTCTTAATCATGCTGCGCAATATGAACGTGTCACAGGCTCGCCGGGCCGCAATCGTGCAAACGGTGGCGCTCTCGGCTACCGACTACGATTCTGCCGAAGCGGGCTTGCGCGCCGCCGATGCCCACACCCAACTGCAAGTGCGCGAGCAACTGCGCTTGACCTGTCAGTACGCCTGTCGACGCAAGGAGCGGTCAAAGATTGGAAGCGCGCTGATTCTAAGGTTCTTCCACGGTTATTACCCCAGTGAGGTCGCACAGGTTTTTCGCAGCACCCGCAACGTGGTTGATAAATGGCTTTCGCTGGCGCGTCATGAGGCGCTCGTTTACGTTGAAGATCCGTCCTCTCTAAAACTGATTGAAGGCCAACCCGAAGCTGCTATTCCCGACAGCCGCATCGGTGTTCCGGTCGCTGCTTTTCTGAGCGAGTTAAGGAACAGCATCTTCCTGGCACGGAACGGCGACTGCCGCAACGAAGCGGAACTTAAACAGATCTACTCGAATCAGCCCGCTGACATGAGCACCGAATACCTCAGTCACATCGTCAGCTGTGCTCGGTGCCTGGATAGCGTCAACACATTGCTCGATCTCCCATCGCTGGCTGAGCGTTTCCCGATGGAAACCTTCGGAAGAGATCCGAGGCCGCCCGGCGGTTCAGGCCCGGGAGAAGACGGAGGGACCGGAATGTCTGGTGGAGGAGACATCAGCAAGCTGAAACAAATATCGCGCCGTCGAGTGAGCGATGTTCTCGAGCATCGGCCGAAGGAGTTGCGCGTTGCCGTCAACGGCTATGTGCTCGGCTCGCAGAGCGTTTCCGCTGAGTCGAACAACCTGGCTCTCTCAGTGAACCTCACGGAGCGTGTTGGATTTGTTGAAGTGTTCAGCGAGCAGGGAATCTGCCTGCTGTTTTCCAGCATCGGCGCGCCTCCGGATGGGCCTCTCGAGCAAGAGGCGCACGTCAAATTCAGTGAAGGCCGGACACTCGATTTGAATTTGAACTTCAGCGGGCCGTGGCCGACGGTTAACGTTGCTTATCATGACCCGGCACTCGGCCTTGATGACGCGACGCGGACCGAACCGATTCAAGTCCCTGAGCAGGTAACTGCATTGCCTCCGACTCCGGTTCTTGAAAGAGAGTCTCGCGAACGCAGGATCGGAGAGCCGGTCAAGCGTACTCTCTCGAAGCTGGGCCAGACGTTTGGCAATTGGAGTTTTTGGCTCAGACCGGGCACAGCGACCGCCGTCATTGCGATTCTTGCCATCACCGCACTGGTTTTTGTGAAGTTCCACCGTGGTCCCGAGCCCGCCGTCACCGCGGCAGACTTACTCAATCGCGCCGGCGCAGAGGAACAGGCGATCGCCGCGAGAATTGATCAGGTTCAGCATCGCACCGTCAATCTCGAAGAAAGAAGCGCGGCCGGCACTTTGATTTCCAGTCGGCGGGTTGACGTTTGGCAAAGCGCTCAACGGGGAATCAGCGCGCGGCGGCTTTATGACGAGAAGGGTGTGCTGATCGCAGGCGACTGGCGAAGAGCCGATGGCGTACAAACGCTCTACAGTCACAGCTCACGGCCGCGAATCAAACCGGTGCCTGAGAAGCAAGCCTCAGTCGCGGCGTTGCTCAACTTTGAGAACGCATGGCAGTTCCTGCCGTCGGCCAAAGAATTTAGCTCCCTAGTCGTAAATGTCGGTAATTCCGGAAACCTGCACGTCGAAGAGCGCGCGACTGAATACTTGATCAGCTATTCACGGACAGAGCCTGGATCAGAAGCAACTGGTCTGGTGAAGGCTACGCTCGTCCTGAGCCGTGCCGACTTACATTCAACTGAACAGACACTTACCGTTCGCCAAGGCAATGAGCTGCGCGAGTACCGAATGATAGAGACTAGCTTCGAGCGTCGGCCTGTGGATGCGGTGGCGCCCAAGGTCTTCGAACCTGAATCCGAATTGCTCTCCGAAAGGATGAAGGATGAAGGCGGAAGGATGAATAAAGACGCAGACTCCGCTTCGCCCTTACCCCTTGCCTCTTCGCCCGCGGTAGCCACGGCTGATCTGGAAGTGGAGGTGCTTCACCTCCTTAATCAGGCCGGGGCTGACCTGGGCGAGCAGGTCGATGTGGTCCGCGCACCGGACGGGTTGCTTCATGTAACCGGGCTGGTTGAGACGGACGAGCGCAAACGTGAGATCCAGCGTGCGCTCGGCCCGGTCATTAGCAGTGGCGCGGTCAAGTTTGCAATCCGAAGCGTGGCGGAAGTCATAGCCCAACAGCAGAGAGGTCGCGAGCGGTCTGCTGCTGTTCCTTCGGTGCAAGGTGTGGAAGTCGCCGCCGACACGTTTCCCGCTTACAAGGATCTCCGGACTCGCTTCTCTGACGCCGAAGCGCATGCGTTTGCATCGCGGATGATCAGTCGTTCGCGCAAAGCCATGCGACACGCCGCGGCGCTCAAACAGTTGCTCAATCAGTTTTCTGTCGAAGACTTGCGCACGCTCAGTCCGGAGGCGCGGACAAAGCTGTTTGCTCTGATTCGCATTCACGCCCGCGCTTTTGAGCAAGAAACCTCCAACCTGAAGGAGGAATTGCGGCCGATCTTTCTCGCGGGCTCGGGGGACGCAGGCGGTCAGGGCGGAGACTTGGAGGTCAGCGATGACGCAGGGCTGAGACGCGCCATCGAGAGGCTGTTCGCGTTGGGCGCAGAGAATGATCGTGCGATTTCTTCAGCCTTCGCCGTCTCAGCGGGCAATGCGTCATCAACGTTGAAGACGTCACAGTTCTGGGAATTGCTGAGAAGCGCGGAAAAGTTAGCTACCCGGATTCAGAACGCCCGCTGAGAGAGACAGGATTAAAAAGATTTACTTGGCTGATTTTCCATCCTGTTAATTCTGTAAGTCCTGTCGAACTTGAAACTTCTTTTCGGAGGAACATCCATTGATCACCAGACGCCCCTTGTCGCCATCACAAATTCGCAAGCCGATATTTGCAATCCAAAATTTCGTCTTGCTCTTTGCCCTTTGCGCCTTGCCCTTAACCCTTGCTCGCGCCCAAAGCTCAACTGCAACTCTAAGTGGCACAGTCGAAGATCAAAATGGGGCGCTGGTGCCAGGAGCGAATATCACGGTGCTGGACGTCAACACGCGCCGGCAACGAGAGACTACGACAAACGATCAGGGTTACTTTGTGGTTCCCCTGTTGCCGCCCACGACCTACAAGGTCAGCGTTGCGCGAACGGGTTTTGCCACGGTTGAAGTGCAGAGCGTCGTGCTGAATGTTGGTGATCAGAAGTCACTTCAGATTCAATTGAAGCCGGGCGACATCAGCGAGATGGTGCAGATAGCAGGTGATGCGGCGCTCATCAACACATCGCCGGCCGTGGCGACTACAATTGACCGGACATTTGTCGGTAATCTGCCGCTCAATGGTCGCAGCTTTTCGTCACTGGTTTTGCTCACTCCCGGCGTCGCCATAAATACCTCAAATGTCGCAACTGACGCGGGGCAGTTCAGCGTAAACGGGCAACGAGCGAGTACGAACTACTTCACGGTCGACGGAGCGAGCGCGAACTTTGGAACTATCATCAATACTGGCGGAACAAAGTCGTAGTATCTCGCCGGTTCTTATCCGGCCACGGACGCTTCGGGCGGAACCGCCAACCTCGTATCGATAGAGGCTTTGGAAGAGTTTAAGATCCAGACCTCGACGTATACGGCGGAGAACGGGCGGCAACCGGGCGGGCAGGTGCAGATCATTACCCGGTCAGGGAAGAATGAGTTTCACGGCGGCGTGTTCGAGTACTTCCGCAACGAGGCGTTGGACGCGCGCGAGTACTTCAACAAAGAGCCTGCGCCCCAAACCCCATTGCGCCAGAACATCTATGGTGGGACGTTCAGTGGCCCTATGCTGTTCCCCAACTTTGGGGATGGCGGCCCTGGATGGTACAACGGCCGGAATCGCACATTTTTCTTCTTTTCCTACGAGGCACACAGGCTCCGTGTGCCAAAAACGGGCCAGATCAACGTTCCTTCGATCCGAGTGCGTGAAACCGGCTTCCCGGCATTACGACCTTTGATGAATGCTTTTCCCATTCCAACCGGTGCGGAGACGACTTCAAGTCTTTGCTCGGCAACCCCTACAGACCCGACTCCTTGCGCGCCAAATGGCCGTCGCTACAGCGGCGTTGCACCATACGCCTTTAGCATAGGGGAGCCAAGTAACCTCGATACCATCGGAATCAGGATCGATCACACCGTTAACAGTAAACTGATGCTGTTCGGCAGGCTCAACGAAGCTCCTTCGAATGTTACCTTCGGTGTAGTTCCGGCGTTCAAGCAGCATAGCAATACTAGAACAGTGACTTTGGGAGCGACTTCGGTCGCTGCCAAGAACATAACGAACGATCTGAGGTTCAACTTCAGCCGATCCCAAGCGAAAAATGAAGTGATCCCAAACGTAATAGACGGGGGAGTAGCCGTGGCCGCGTCTGCATTGACCAATGGAATGCCCGGCGAGGGAGTCATTTTTCTGGCGAATGCGCAGTTGTCGGGCGGCACCTCGGCCGATTCTTACCAGCGGCAGATCAATATTGTGGACAACCTGTCCATTATCGGAGGATCGCACAATCTGAAGTTCGGATTTGACTTCCGCCGATTGTCGCCGATTTACGGGACGCAGGATCAACAGTTTATTTCATTCAACAGAGTCGGTCTCCTCACCGGAGCAGCATCACGGGTTATGATAACGACCGTGCAACAGTCTAAGCCCCAGTTCGACAATTGGTCGGTTTACGCCCAGGACACCTGGAAGGTGACGAGGCGGTTGACGCTTGACCTCGGGGTACGCTGGGAGATCAACCCCCCTCCCACAGAAAAGGAAGGTAGGATGCCGCCGATAGCTCAAGGGATTGTGGGGACAGATGTGAGCGGGGCTCATCTCGCACCCGAAGGGACGCAGTTCTACAAGACCTTTTGGACCGCCTTCGCCCCGCGGTTTGGTGCAGCGTATCAACTCAGGACTAAACCCGGCCTAGAGACCGTCGTCAGGGGCGGGTTCGGCGTGTACTACGATCTCGGCAGCGGCACCGTGTCCGGCGGCTGGCCCCTTGAAGTTAGCAGGTCACAAACTATACCGACCCAGCAGTGCCCGATGATCTTCCCGCTGTCGAACGAATGCGTCGAACGGCCGGGAATCACTCCCGTTACACTCCCTACGAGCACTCAAATGACGGTCCCCAACGAAAACCTCAAGCTCCCGTACAGCCTGCACTGGAATCTGGCGGTGGAGCAGTCGCTCGGTAAGCAGCAGACGATCTCCGTTTCGTACGTGGCCTCGGCGGGTCGCCGGCTGCTCACCCAACAAATTTTGAACAGGGAGCCATGGGATATCGTCAATGACGTACCGCTGCCACGATCCAATACCAGCTTCGGAGACATAGTCTACTCCTTCAACGGCCCCACCTCCGATTACCACTCCATGCAGGTGCAGTACCGGACACGTTTGAAACAAGGCCTGCAGGTGCTCGCCAATTACACTTGGTCGCATGCGATCGACGAAGTGTCAACCGATATTGGAAGTACGGCTTTTGGGGTTCTTGAGCGCGGGAATGCCAACTTTGATGTTCGTCACAATTTTTCGTCCGCGATCAACTATGACATTCCGAGAATGGACGCTAGCCCGATGCTCGGCCGGATGTTTAGGGATTGGTCTCTCAACGCAATCATACATGCTCAATCGGGTCGACCGATAGATCTTTCGGGAGTTTTCGGGAACGTTACTTCAGAAGACGGCGTGCCATTTGGGCTTCGTCCCGACCTTGTCCCTGCGCAGCCGCTGTACATTGACGACGGCAGCGTCCCGGGTGGACGCAGGTTCAATGCCGCGGCCTTCACGGAGCCGCCGCTGACCGAAAGTGGGCAGCCCGTTTCAATCTCCGGCTTTGTCCATTGTGCGAATACTACTTTTCATGACGTTACTCGCCGTCGCTGGCCCTGTCCGTGCGCAGCAGAGTCAGCAAATTCAAGTTGGGCCAAACATTCTCGTTGGACGCGAGAGCGACGGGACGTCCTGGGAGCACTTTGTAGCTGCGGACCCGACAAATCCACAAAACTTGTTTGGAAGCGCGATGGTAACAAGGACGAATCGCCAGATCGGCGAGGACAAGTCCCGCGGTTATTTAAGCCGAGACGGCGGATACAGTTGGAGAACGATCACCTTTCCGGAAGTCGCGGGAACGGTAGACGGAGACCCCGTTGTCGCCTACGGGAAAACAGGTTCCGTCATTTTCGCAAGGGGACATCATGTGTGGCGGTCGGCAGATGGCGGTTCTACATGGGATACGCCCAGATTTGTTTATATTGTTGATCGACCTCAGATCGTTGCTGATCATACGAATGGGCGGTACTCCGGCCGTATTTACATTAACGCGATGATTTCACCTTTCGTAATATTCCGCCAAAGTCCTTCGCACCGATACGGACGCGATGATTACCATGTCGGGATGTTCCGCTCCGAGGACGACGGGCGTACATGGATCGGGCCCGTCACCGTCGCTACCAATCATGATCTGCTGGGTCGTGGACTGCTTGGGCTTCAACCATTGGTGTTCACTGACGGAGATCTTTTCGCCCCGTTTGACTCATTTCCCTTTTCCGATCAAGAAAGAACTGCGGCGAAGAGTCTTAAATTGCCATCCTTTTACTACGGATTTGCTTTGTCGAAAGATGGCGGAGCTACATTCGCCCAGCACCAAAGCCTGAAAACTCAGGCCGACGTAGACATCAAAGGTAATTCCCGGCCGTTTTTCGCAGGGGACACCTCCGAAGGGCCGTTTAGGGACCGCGCCTATGTCGCCTTCGCGGACAAAAATGTACATATTGACGAGGACGGTAAGGTGGCGTATCTGGACAACGCAGATCCGAAACCCGCGCGTATATTTGTCTCTCACTCCTCGGACAAAGGTAAAACGTGGTCGACGCCCAAGATGATCTCCCCAGTTGAGAAGGGGGACCAGTTCGATATCAGCATAGCGGTGAATAAAGGCACCGTGCTGGTTTCCTACCATGACACCCGCGATACCCCGCCCGGTAAAGAGGGTGTTCTGCTCAACAGGTACGTCTCGGTATCCGTGGACGGAGGTGAGACGTTCCTTCCAGCTCGAAGGATCACCTCAGTTCCGTCCGACCCGACGGCCCTTCATAATAACCTTGCTGGTCCCGAGGCAATCGGTTTCTCGATTAGCTTCAATTCTGGCGCATCGAGATATGCCGACTATCAGGGGATCGCGACAGACCTGAACGGGATGTTCCACCCATTCTGGTCGGACGGGCGCACTGGTATGAACCAGACGTGGACCGTCGCAATCCGTGTAGAAAGACCGGACACTACGGGCGTTCAGCGAACGGTAAAGCCGCCGGAGCTCATCGAAGCGGACATCACGAAAATGCTGGAGGTCAGCTTCGACCCCCTGCACCCGTTCCCGCCCGCGGGGACTATCGAGTTGCCCATCAGATTGAAAAACAAATCCGACAAACCGATCCACGGCCCAATCAGGGCGGAAGCGATCGCCGGTTCCGTGAAGGATTTCTTCAAACTGCATCTCTTAAACTCTCTCGACGGGAAAACGATGGACTACACTCCGGCCCTTGGGGACTCCGGGGTGCTCGAACCGGGGGCGATCAGCGAGGGCGTGGTGTGGCGGATGAAGGCCCCGACAAGCCACAAAGAGTTCCCCAATTTTGATCTCAAGATCACCGGCCGAATCGAACGCCCGAAGGACGCCGCGAAAACAACCGCGCAGAAGCAGTAGAACATTTTCAGCAAAAATCATCCGGCACCAACCCTCGGCTTGTATTCAAACTAATGCGAAAAATGAATAAGACACTGCACCTAGTGACCTGCCACTTTTCAAACTGACCCACTACTGTACGCCGTCAGATCAGTTGCTGAACA
>Ga0209751_10003104_pt1 | contig 16219 bp, 18 predicted proteins | sample RifCSP13_1_FD_184019 | JGI IMG/M metagenome (GOLD analysis project Ga0209751, IMG submission 184019) | Soil microbial communities from Rifle, Colorado - Rifle CSP2_sed 13_1 (SPAdes) (version 2) | ecosystem: Environmental > Terrestrial > Deep subsurface > Rock core/Sediment | place: Rifle... | reverse complement strand
CGTCGGGGGCAATGATAGCGGAGATGGGCACGCAGTCAAAGGAAGCAGGGCGGGGGATTTGTTGGCAAGGGGTAAGTGTCACCGGTGCCAAGGAACGCGCGCGCTGAGGCACTTTTCGGAGACGAGCGGTGCACGGATCACGAAGGGCATCGGGCACTGGGCAGCATTTAGGCAGCAGGCGTGCCCGCCGCTACGCGTGGGAAAGGCTCAGGCGCGTTTAGAACGCGGAGACGCCCAGGAGTTCGCGGCCCAGGATCAGCTTCTGGATCTGGGTCGTGCCTTCGTAGAGGGAGAGGCCGATGGCGTCGCGCAGGAGGCCCTCGACGGGGTACTCGCCGAGGTAGCCGACGCCCCCGTGCAGGGAGATGGCGGTGCGGGCGGCGCGGACGGCGGCCTCGGTGGCGAACTGCTTGGCCATGACGACGTTCTTCGTGGCGGGGCCGCCGGCGTCGCGTACGCGGGCGGCTTCCAGCGTGAGGAGACGCGCGGCCTCGCAGTCGGTGGCGATGTCTGCGACCATCTCCTGGATGAGCTGGTGGGCGGCGATCGGCTTGCCCCATTGCTGCCGGTGCCCGGCGTAGGCGATGCAGGCGTCGAGACAGGCCTGGATGATACCTACAGCGCAGGCGGCGGTCGACGTGCGCCCGCTCTCGAGGGAGGTCTGGGCGATCTTGAAGCCGTCGCCGGGCTTGCCGAGGAGGCGGTCGCCCGGCAAGCGCACGCCGTCGAAGAAGAGGGCGGCCGTGTTAGAGGCGTGGAGGCCCAGCTTCTCCTGGATGACCTGGCGCCCGAGGCCGGGGGAGTCGCCGTCGACGACGAAGGCGGCCATGCCCTTGTGGCGGGCGCCCGGATCGACCTGGGCGAAGACGACGATGAGGTCGGCGAGCGAGCCGTTGGAGATCCAGAACTTCGCGCCGTTCAGCACCCAGTCGTCGCCGTCTCTCTTCGCCGTCAGCTCGGCGGCGGCGGGGTCGGAGCCGACGTTGGGCTCGGAGAGGGCGAAAGCGCCGATTTTTCGGGCGGCGAACAAGTCCGGCAGCCAGCGGCGGCGCTGCTCCTCGGACCCGAAGTTGTGGACGGCGGTACCGACGAGCGAGAGCTGAACGGTGAGCGCGGAGGTAAATACGGATGGGCTGGCGCCGCCGATCGCCTCGCAGAGGAGGACGTAGGAGACGTTGTCGATGCCGGCGCCGCCGGACTCCTCCGGGAAGGGCCCGGCGAGGAGGCCGGAGGCGGCCATCGAGCGCATGACGTCGATGGGGAAGGTCTCGTCGTCGGCGCGCTCGCGGACGTGGGGGCGTATCTCGCGCTCGGCGAAGCGTTTGGCGGTGTCGTAGGTCAGGCGCTGGGCTTCTGTCAGTTGCATTGGGCCGGCTCCGGAATCTAGCCACAGATTGGCACAGATTGGGCACAGATTTTGTGTGTCCGTTGGTGTCAGGGGTCAGTCTACCATCGCCGGCTGCAAGAATTAGGTCGTAACCGGTTGACACGTGCGTCTCGTCCGTAGTACTGTGCGCCACACGAAGGCCACCGGACAGTGGTCCCGCCGAGCGAGCGAACGAGGATAGCCGGGAGTTGACGAGGATGGCAGAAACGTGGGTGCTCTTGAGCGCATTCCTGCTCCTCGCCGCCGTCTGGCTGGCGGTGAAGGGCGGCTCGCCGGGGCTGGCGCAGGCGCCGACGCCGGCATCCACGCTGATCACGCCAGCGGTTTCGACGGCGAGCCCGTCGCAGGTGGTCGTGTCGCCGGTGACGAACGTCGCGGTGTCGACGACGGGGCCGCTGACGGGAGAATCCGACGACGACTCATGGATTGGCACCGGGGCAATCGCCGGTGTCGCTGCCGCGGGAGCGGTGTTATTCGGAGGTATCGCCTACAGGCTGGCGCGGGGACGCCCGCGAGGAAGTTAGTCCAGGAGGGACGGAGATGAACGTACTACGATCATTGATGCCGGGCTGGCGCTGGGTGCTCTGCGCGCTCGCGATAGGATTGGCCGTAGCGGCTGCCTGGCCGGCCTACGGTGCGATCAGCGGCAAGCGGTGGACAATAGTTCCCACGGATTACGTCTCTGACCTCAGCTTCGATGGGTCAGGGACGATGTGGGCAAAGGGCTACTACAACAAGATCTACAGCCTCCAGCCGGCCACGGACACCCTAACCACCTGGACGCATGCGAATAACGACATACTGGGAGCGAACCATTACGGGATGGCGGTAGTATCTCCCGCGAACGCGAATCATGTGTGGGCGACGGCGACGAGCATTAACCACGTCAACCGCCTCGACGTTTCAAGCGGACAGTTACTGAGCTGGGCGTTCCCCGCCAGCACGACCTGCGCCGAAGCCAAGAACCTGGCCGTGGACTCTACCGGCAGCGCCTGGTTCGGGAAGAACGACTCGAAGATCGCCCAGCTCGACCCGGCGACAAATATGCTCAAGGAGTGGCCTATGCCTACGGGGGGCACCTACTGTCCGCAGGTGGTCGCCTCCGAGGGTAGCGGCGCCTCCCAGAAGGTCTGGTTCTGCGAGGCGACCATCGACAAGATCGGATATCTCGCGCCGAGCACGGGGAGTGTGACGGAGTGGACGATACCCGGCAACCCGGCGGTTTTTAACTCGTGTAACCCGCCGGTTGGCGGCAAGATATGGTTCTCACACAGTACCGCCCAGGTCCGCAGGTTGGACACGGCGACGAACGAACTGAGCACCTGGGCGTGTCAGATGGGCTGCGGGATCGTCTACGGCATATCTCAGGAGTCCGCGGGGAAAGTGTGGTTTTCGGATGCCACGGACCTGATCAGCTTTGACCCCGTGGCGGCGCAGTTCGTCGAGTATACGGGCCTCGGCTGTGGCGTCTACTCACCATTTGTCGACGGATCGGGAAACATCTGGACCACCCAGAACGGCGGTACTCTCATCTGCCGGTTCCCGCCGCCATAGGGTGAGCGAGCATTCGGAAGAACGGGTGAAGGGTGAGGCCTGGATCATCGTGGGAATGTTGAAATGAACGGAATGCCGGTCACGCGGCGCCTGGCGCTGGTAGTTACCCTGACGGGAATGCTGCTGTCGGCCGGTTTCGCGGCGTTTACGATGGTGCGCGCCATCTCGCCCACCTCAACGCCGGTGATACCGACGAGCGTGACCGCGACTTCGTCGAACCAGGTGATCGGTCCCGCGGCGCCCAATTCCGGTGGAATCGCCTCCGGGACCGACGCGACCAGCTCGGGGCAGGCACTCACGGCAGCGGCGCCAAACTCTTCTGGCATAGCGTCCGGCGTCCCCGCCACTTCGTCCGGCCAGGGCCTTTCACCCGCGGCGCCAAACTCCGCGGGGATCGCGTCCGGCACGCCGGCCACTTCCGACGGCGGTCAATTTCTATCGTTCGCTTCGCCATCGAATGCGGGTACGGTGACAGCCTCCCTAGCCGCAGTGGTCGCCGCGGCCCCCGTGGCGAGCAGCACGCGCACGCCGGCATCAGCAAGCAACACGCCGTACGTGAACGGTTCGCAGGCGGCGTCGGCGCAGGTGCTAACGCCGGGCTCGCTGCCGCGGACACCCGCGTCCGCATCCAACACCCCGTTCGTCAACGGATCGCAAGCTTCTTCGGTGCAGGCGGTCACGCCCGGGTCGCTGACGCGGACGCCCGCGTCCGTCGAGGCCGCGCGCTTTACCAACGCGGTCAGTGCCCCCGTCATGTCAATCGTGCTGCCCACGAATGTGCCGCCGTTCGGCGACGTTGACTGCAGCAACACGGTGAACTCCATCGACGCGTTAAAGGTGCTGCGCTTCGGGGCCAGTCTCGCGGTATCCCAATCAGAGCCGTGCGTGGACATAAGCGGCGTACTTCCCAGTGGAAAGAAGCAGGGCGACGTGGACTGCGGGAACGTTGTGAACTCGATCGACGCGCTGAAGATATTACGTTTCGGCGCGGGTTTGTCCGTGAGTCAAGGCCCCGGCTGCCCGCTGATCGGGCAGTAGTCCCGCCACGCTCTGATATACGGCGGCCCTGGCCCGCCCCAATCCAAGGAGGTTTCCCATGTCGTCACGCGGTCTGCGCAGTCTCGGCCGGTCCGGCCTCAGGGTCTCGCCCCTCTGCCTGGGGGCGATGAACTTCGGCAACGAGCAGTTCGGCTGCGATGAGGAGACATCGGCCGGCATCATCCACGCCTACCTGGACGCCGGACACAACTTTATCGACACGGCGAACGTGTACTCGGGGACGAAGTCGGAGACGATCGTGGGGAAGGCCGTGAAGGGGCGGCGCGACAGCGTGGTGATCGCGACGAAGGCGGCGTCACCGCTGGGTCCCGGGCCGTTCGACAGTGGCACCAGCCGCAAGCACGTGACGAAGGCCTGCGAGGACAGCCTGCGGCGGCTGGACACGGATTACATCGATCTCTACCAGATGCACCGCTACGACGACAACACGCCGCTGGAGGAGACGCTGAGCACGCTGAACGACCTGGTGCGGCAGGGGAAGGTGCGCTACATCGGCGTGTCCAACTGGACGGCCTCACAGATCGCTGAGGCGGCCACCCTCACCGCCGTCAAGGGCTGGGAGCCGCTGGTCAGCCTGCAGCCGCAGTACAGCATCCTGACCCGGGACATCGAGGTGGAGATCGTGCCCGTCTGCCAGAAGTTCGGGCTGGGGGTGATCCCCTGGAGCCCGCTGGGCGGCGGGATGCTCACGGGGAAGTACAAGAAGGCGGAGGAGCCGGAGGCGGGGACTCGGTTTGCTGCGCCGGGCCCGTTCCAGCAGGTGTGGCGGACGCGGGCACTGAGCGAGCGCAACCACGCGATCGTGGGGACCGTGCTGGAGGAGGCCGGGAAGCTGGACATCTCGCCGATCGCCCTGGCGCTGGCCTGGAACCTGTCGCGGCCCGGCGTCGTGGCGCCGATCATCGGTCCGAAGTCGGTGAAGCAACTCGAGGACAACCTGGCGGCGCTGGACGTGACGCTGCCCGAGGAGACGGTGCAGCGCATCGATGCGGCGAGCGAGCCCCGTTTTCCGTACCCGCACGACTTCCTGCGGATGGCGCGGCAGATGGCCGCGGCGATGCTAACGCAGAACGCGCGGAACTAACAGGCGCGGCTGGCGCGACGCAGTTGCGTCGCCGCGGCAATCCCTGCCGAATGGATTCCCCTGAGCGGGTCATCTGCCGGATGACCGTGCGGACTACGTGCGCGACCATCGAGGTGTGACAACGGCCTGTTTGCCGCCCCTGCGATGGCGCAAGCGGATTAGGGAGCAGTGCGATGAAGGTTGGATTGGTGGCCTTGCTGCTGCTGGCCGCCGCTTCTGTGGCGACGGCCTGCGGCGGCGACGACGAGCAAGCCGCGGAGATCCGCACGCAGCGCGGGTTGGCAGTGGCCCTCGCGGCCCAGGCGGGCCAGAGCGCGCAGGACCGGGCTTCTGGTGAGGGTGACACAGACGACGGAGCCGGCGGCGCAGGGCGACCGGCGTCGCTATACCCGGATGCTACACGCGGCGACGTTGCCGCCGGGGCTTTGCTACAGCCGGTCTCCGAGGGGCTGACGGTGACGGGGTACGGGATGGCGTCAGCGGACGCGGACAGCGCTCTGCTGGAGCTGTACTTCAGCTCGAGCAATGCCTACCCCAGGACTGAGCCGAGTGATCCCAGCAGTGGCAGCGGGAGCAGTGGAGCGGCTGACACGCCGGCGACCTCTCCGATCAGCGAGTCGGACCTGCAGCCGGTCATCGATGCGATTACGGGCCAGGGAGTGGCCCGCGAGGACATCGAGTACATCGGCGGCTCCTACTACGATCCGTACTACGGCAGCGCGACGCTGCGCGTGACAGTGAGGGAGATCGAGCGCCTGACGGGCATCCAACAGGCGGCTACAGGGGCTGCTGCGGGTCTCACGAATGTCTTCCTGCAGGGAACATACGTGAGTTACACGATTGCTGATTGCGACGCCCTGGAGCTGGCTGCGATGAAGGCCGCGGTCGAGGACGCCGCTGTGCGTGGGGATGCGCTGGCCGAGGCAGTGGCTGTAACGCGGGGCGCGGTCACCGGCGCGACGAGCTACGCGTACTCGCCGTTCGGCGGGACGGCGTGCACGGCGGGGTACGCTGGCCCATATCCAATGGGCGGCGTAGCGTACGCGGAGGGCCAGGCCCGCGAGGTGCAGGTGTACGCGAGCGTGACCGTCACATACGCGATGCAATAGTTTCCGGCTCGGTAGACGCGGGGGCGGACGGGTGCTAGCGCCCGGCGAACGCTCTTCCACGAGCGTTGGAAGTGCTGTTGCTGGGGGCGCGGGCAGCGTTACGCATAAAGCGCGAGAACACCCGCGCCAGCAGTTCCGCCCAGGGCAGCGTGGGTTCGATCTCCATCGCCCACGTGTAGAGGGCGCCCTCCGCGTGTGGCTCGAAGGAACGGTCGCGGCGACGGCGAGCGTGTTTGCTCGGGAGCGATGTCTGGTATAATCCCCGATATTGCCGTCTGGTGGCCGGCTGGCAGGGGAGGATTGCCTGCCGGTGGATGGCTTGACGACGGGAGTCGCCCAATCCCGCTATCACACATCGTCCCGCTCCGCACCCACGCTCACCAGGTGGGTGGACGGCGACATATGGCTCTGGAGAGACTGCCGTCCCGCCGGCGCCGCCTTGCTTCACACGCGCTCGTTGTGGCCCTGGTCGTCGTATCTCTGCTGGCCATCGGTGGCCGGACCATACCCGGCAGCTCGACGGGTGAGAGCCGGTTATTGGGGGCGGGCATCGCTTACCCGAACTCGACCGCCATCAGCGATGCTGTGTCATTCACGGACCAAGCGGCCGAAGCCGCCGGTTCCACGGCTGAGGCCGGCGCGGCGGCGCCAGAGACTCCGATCTTTGTCACCCATGAGGTCGCGGGCGGCGAATCGCTCTCGACTATTGCCGAGCAGCACGGGATAACTGTGGACTACCTGATCTGGAACAACCCGGAAGTAAGCGCAGACGCGAACATGCTGATCGTGGGCGAGGAGCTCCTGGTGCCCGCTGCGCCCGGCATTGTCTACGACGTGCGGCTGGGCGACACGATCTATGGCATTGCGGCTACGTACCACGTCGACCCGGCTGAGATCGTCTCGTTCACCGCGAACAAGCTGACCACGCCGGATATGATTCTGGAAGGCATGGTGCTGTTGTTGCCGGGCGCGGTGCCACCGGCTCCGCCGCCGGCACCTGTCGGGGAAGAGCAGGAGCCCGTTCCGGGCGCTGCGCCCCCAGCCTTTGCCGGGCAGGCTGCGGCCGCCGTCAGTTCGGGGTTCATATGGCCGGTCAACGGTACTATGTGGTGGGGCTTCGGGCCTCGCTGGGGCAGCTTCCATAAGGGACTCGATATCGGCGCGGGATATGGCACGCCGGTTGTGGCGGCGGCATCGGGCCAGGTGGTGCTGGCGACCTCCGGCGGTGGGTATGGCAACTACGTCATCGTCCGCCACGGCGATGGCCTGGAGACGCTGTACGCCCACCTCTCCGAAATCTATGTGTCACTGGGGCAGTACGTCGGCCAGGGTGAGATCCTCGGCGCCGTCGGTTGCACGGGCTGGTGCACGGGGAACCACCTGCACTTCGAAGTGTACGCCGGCGGCGCACCCGTCAATCCGGTGCTGTACTTGCCATAGGCCGGATTCCTAAACAGAAACGCCGGGCGACTTAGCCCGACGCTGACGTGAGACTGGATGGCGACCCCGATGGGATTCGAACCCACGATCTCCACCGTGACAGGGTGGCATGTTAACCGCTACACCACGGGGCCGTTTTCAAGAGCAGCGCAAGGAGCGCCGGAGTAACCTAATTCTATCGGCAGCCGGCGAGGCAGTCAACAGAATATCGTTGGCCGTAAGGCGGACCGCAGATATAATGCTGGCTGAATCTATACACGACTGAGAGAGAGAATTGCCCAGAAGATACCACCGGCCACCAACCGCTAAGCGCCGCAAGGCCAAGCGCATCGGCTCCCAGGAGCCGGTGGAGGGACGGCCTATCGATGGCGCGGAGGCTGGAGCGAGTCCTTCCGAGGATGGCTACGACGAGGCGTGGGACGAGGAGTATGAAGAGGCGCCGGTGGTCGTCGTGGAGACGCAGCGCGACCGCTCACAGCACCTTCAGCGGGACTTCAGCTACGTGCGATCCGAACTGATCCGCGTGGGAGTGATCGGTACGTTCCTCGTCGTGTCGCTGGTGATCACTTCGGTCCTGCGCTAACTCAGGCGCGCAGACGGTTTACGGCGACGACAGCGGCGATCACGACCACGAGGTACCCGAAGAGGTCGTTTACGGGCAGGATCGGCTCGCCGCCGGCGATGTTCCTGACGACGTAGGCGAGGATCACACCTGCCGAGGCGATCACCTGCAGCGTCGTGCCCGACTTGCGATTGGTGGCCCAGCTCACCGGCTCTGCGACTCCGTAGCCGAGACCGATTCCGAAGAAGATCATGAAGAAGCCAATGTCGTAGATGAGCAAGCCCCAGACGGCGCCGAGGACTGCCCCCGCGGCGAGCGACGCGCCGAGGCCACGCAGGAGGTAGAGAGGGCCGATTTCGTACTGGGGTAGTCTGCGGCGAGGGGCGCAGTCCGGGCAGCGTGCGCCGACATCGGTCATCACCAGGCATCTTGGGCAGATGGGCGTCTCACAGCGACCACAGCCGAGACGGGTTTCCACCTTCGGGTGGCGGGCGCACTTCATTTCGCCCGTGTCGACGCTCATGCGACTGCGGAAGGCCCCCTGGCGCGGCCTCGGACCCCGCGTTGCCCTGCGAGCGCAAGGTAGCGGTTCACAGGCTCCATCGTGAGCGGGATCATCCCCGGCTCGCGCTGCCGGGGACCGCCCAGGCCGTGGTAATCGCTGCCGCCGAGGGGAACAAGGCCGAACGTGTCGGCAAGCCCTCGCAGCTTCTTGATTTGTGCCGGCTCGTAGTCCTGGTAGTAGACCTCGATGCCGACGAGGCCGGCGTCCGCCAGTTGGGCGAGCAGCGGTTCCAGGTCCGGTGAGTCGCCGAACTCGCCCGGATGGGCGATCGTCGGGAGGCCTCCAACGTCGAGCAGCAGGCGGACGACTTCCTGGGGGGTTAGCCTGTCGCGCTCGACGTAGGCCGGGCCGTTACGGCTGAGATAGCGGTCGAATGCTTCGTTCACTGTGGTGACGTGGCCGGCCTCGACGAGGGCGAGCGCTATGTGAGGGCGGCCGACCGCGCCTTCGGCGGCGAACGCTCCGACCGACGCCCATGTGACCGGCTTCCCGAGCTCGGTCAGCTTCTCGACCATCTTGCGGGCGCGGCCGAGCCGGGATTCCTGCAGACGGGCGAGCTTCTCTCGGAACGTCGGGTCTTCCCAGTCGATGAAATGTCCAAGGATGTGGACCTCGTTGCCGGGGACGTCTGTGCTCATTTCAACGCCGGGAACGAGAGAGAAGTCCGGGTACTTCGCCGCCGCTTCGAAGGCCTGGGGCAGACCGTCGACGATGTCGTGGTCGGTGAGGGACATGATGCGGACCCCGTTGCGATAGGCGAGGTCCACCAGCTGTGCTGGGCTGAGACGCCCATCTGAGAAGGTGCTGTGGGTATGAAAGTCGGCAGGGCTGGTCATCAGGCGACCTCTCGGTCCAAGCGTTCGATCGAGACGGCGCGGCCGGTGCTTTCGTCAATCTCTATGAGCACCGAGTTGAAATCGGCGGGGCCCTTTTCCTCGGGATCGAAGCGATTGGGGAGCTGAGTGAGGAAGCGCTCGATGACTGGCTCAACCTGCATCCCAAGAACCGAATGCAGTGCGCCGACCATCCCCAGGTCCGTCACGTAGGCGGTGCCGCCGGAGAGGACACGGGTGTCCGATGTGGGTACGTGCGTGTGGGTGCCCACGACGGCGCTGACGCGGCCGTCCAGATAGAAACCCATGGCAACCTTCTCGCTGGTGGCTTCCGCGTGAAGGTCGACGAGGATTACCTTGCAGTCGGATAGGCCGGCCAGCGCTGCGTCCATCGCCCGGAATGGACAGTCGAGCGCCGCTCCCATGAATGTGCGTCCCATGACGTTGATGACGGCGAGGCCGTCTTTTCGGTAGACGCCGTGGCCCGGAACTCCCTCCGGGTAGTTCAGCGGACGCACAATGCGCAGGTCGCTGTCCAGAGCGGGGTAGATCTCGCGGTTCTCCCAGATGTGGTTGCCGGAAGTGATGATGTCGATACCAGTGTCGTAGAGCTCCGCCGCGGTTTTGGTCGTGAGGCCGCGACCACCGGCGGTGTTCTCGCCGTTGGCGATGACAAGATCGATCCGCTGAGCGCGTTTGAGACCAGGGAGAAGTGTGGCGACCGTGCGCCGGCCCAGCTTGCCGACGATGTCGCCGATCATGAGGACTGTCAGGGTCATCGTCCCCCTCGTGTTCCAGCCGAGCGAACGGGCGCCGGCAGGGGCAACGGCTTTCTCGCGTTCGCCTTTACTTCGCGTATTCTATCGAGCGGCGCTCGCGAATGACCGTGACCTTCACCTGGCCGGGGTAGTCCAGGCTCTCTTGGATGCGACGGCTGATCTCCTTGGCCATGCGCGAGGCCCCGAGGTCGTCCACTTCTTCGGGCTTCACTATGATCCGGACCTCGCGGCCGGCCTGGATAGCGAACGACTTTTCTACACCCGGGAAGCCGTTAGCCACTTCCTCGAGGGCTTCCAGCCGCTTCAAGTAGTGTTCCAGCGACTCTCGCCGAGCGCCGGGGCGGCTGCCGCTGATGGCGTCGGCGACGATCGTGATCACCGCTTCTACAGTGCCTGGTTCGACCTCCTCGTGGTGCGCCTCGATGCAGTGAACGACAGCCGCGTGGACGCCGTGGCGCTTGGCGAGTTCCGCGCCCAGGGCAGCGTGAGTGCCCTCCACCTCGTGACTGATTGATTTGCCGAGGTCGTGGAGCAGGCCGCCGCGGCGCGCGATTTCAACGTTGGCGCCCAGCTCGTGGGCTATCATCGCCGCAAGGTTGGCGGTCTCGACAGCGTGCTTGAGTTGGTTCTGACCGTAGCTGTAGCGGTACTTCAAGCGTCCGAGGGAACGTACGACCTCAGGGTGGAGACCGGGGCAAGATGCCTCAACGATGGCCTCCTCGCCGGCGTCTTTGATCGATGCGTCGACCTCCTTGCGGGCCTTTTCCACGATCTCCTCGATGCGTGCGGGCTGGATGCGCCCGTCCTGCAATAGCTTGACGAGCGCGATGCGTGCGATCTCGCGCCTTACTGGATCGAAGCTCGAAAGCGTGACCGCGTCCGGAGTGTCGTCGATGATTACGTCGACGCCGGTGGCGTGCTCGAGGGAACGGATGTTCCGTCCCTCGCGACCGATGATGCGTCCCTTCATGTCCTCCGAGGGGATTTGGACGACGGAGACCGTGGACTCCGACACGACCTCACTGGTGAGCCGTTGCATGGTGGTGGCGATAATCTTGCGCGCCCGCCCGTCGGCCTCTTCCTTGACCTCCTGCTCGATCTCGCGGACGCGGCGGTTGGCCTCATCGCGGATCTCGTTCTCCACCTGTTCTAGGAGTTGTTCGCGGGCCTCGCCAGCGGTCAGGTTGGAGATGCGCTCAAGCTCGACCTTGCGGCGCTCTTCCACTTCGGAAAGGCGCACGCGGGCCTCTTCGAGTTCCTTCTCGCTGTTCGTCAGGTTGTTCTGCCGCTGTTCGGCGGACTGGAGCTTGCGGTCGAGGTTCTCTTCCTTCTGGGCTACGCGCTGCTCATTGCGCTGGACCTCCTTGCGGCGGTCCTTGAGCTCAGATTCCGCACCCTGGCGGAAGCGGAGGGATTCCTCCTTGGCTTCGAGTAGTAGTTCTTTCTGGCGCCTGTCGGCTTCGTTAAGGATGCGGGCGGCGCTGCGTTCAGCGTCCTGGATGCGGCCCTGGAGCACGCGGATGCGAACGAAATTACCGCCGATAACACCGATAGCGACGCCGACAAGCAGCCCAATAATAAGGGCAATAGCCGGCATTTCGCCTCACTTCCTGTAGGTGCAAAAACTTTGAGGAAAAACATCGAAATGAACGATGACAAGACGCAGAAGTCTCAGGAACATCATACGGCCCGATTTTTCGGGCTGTCAAGGAAATCGGGCGCGTTTGAGAAGGCGGCAGCCACCGAGGTGGCCGCTGTTTACGGTATATCAGTGGGGGTCGGAGCGCCGTCACCAAGGTCTCGCCAAAACAGGCGGACCGTCTCGCGCGCAGTCTCATAACTGAACCCCCGGCGCAGCAGCAAGTCGCCGACCTTCCGCTGGAACTCGTCGAATGGGCGGCCGGCCAGCAGCCGCGCCTTCCGCGATCCAGCGCTGTACGCCGCCTCGGCCTCGTCCACGGTGCCGGCGGAGGCGCTGGCGATCTCCCGCTGCACACCTCTGGCCCGCAGCTCGGACGCCAGCAAGCGGCGGCTGCGCGGGCTGCTGACGCCCCGGTTCTGCACCCAGGATGCGGCGAATTCAGCGTCGTCGATCAAGCGCAACTCCTTCAGGCGCGCAATCGTCGCATCGACGACCCCGGCGTCTTGATTACGCTGATTGAGCCGGTCTCGCAGCTCTTTCTCGCTCCGCGGGCGATAGCTGATGAGGCGGAGGGCGGCCGCCAGGGCGTCTCCGTGGTCCTGGGCGGCGCGGAGTTCCGTGAAGCGCGCAGCGGTGAGTGTGGCCCCCGCGCGAAGGCCGAACTGGACGGCGATCTCGGGCGTGACGGTCAGGGCTGGGGCGCCGTCCAGTTCGACGGTGTAGCGCTTGCGGCGGGGGATGCGTTCGACGGCCGTGATGCAGAGAGAGTCATTGTGCATCGGAACGTGGTGCCTCCGCTCGCCCCGTGGGAACCTCAGGGTGAGCGGCTACTCGTCCTCACCGGCGAGAACTGGGACCGGGTGCGACACCTCGGAGCGGGCGCGGATGAGCGCCTCGAGTTGGTCAGCCACGTCCGGATGCTCACGCAGGTAATCCTTCGCCTGCTCGCGGCCCTGGCCCATCTTCTGCTCGCCATAGGAGTAGAAGGCGCCCTGCTTCTTCACGATCTCGTATTCTGTCGCCAGGTCAATGATGTCGCCCTCGCGGCTGATGCCGACGTGGGGACCGCTGAAGATGATATCGAACTCGGCCACGCGGAAGGGAGGTGCGATCTTGTTCTTCACGACCTTCGCCTTCACGCGGTTGCCGATGACGCTGCCGGAATGCTTGAGGCTCTCGGTGCGCCGCAGGTCGATGCGCATCGAACTGTAGAACTTGAGGGCGCGCCCGCCCGGAGTAGTTTCCGGATTGCCGAAGACGATGCCGATCTTCTCGCGGAGCTGATTGATGAAGATGACGGCGGCTCTCGAGCGTGAGATAGCCCCGGTGAGCTTTCTCAGCGCCTGGGACATCAGGCGCGCCTGGAGGCCGGGGAGCGAGTCGCCCATCTCGCCCTCGATCTCCGCACGCGGGACGAGAGCGGCCACGGAGTCGATGATGATGATATCGACGGCGTTGGAGCGGACGAGCGCCTCGCAGATTTCCAGCGCCTGCTCGCCGGTGTCGGGCTGGGAGACCAGGAGGTCCTCGATCTTGATGCCGAAGGCGGCGGCGAAGGTCGGGTCGAGCGCGTGCTCTACGTCGATGTAAGCCGCGAGGCCGCCGGCCTTCTGGGCCTGAACGGCGACGTGCATAGCGACAGTGGACTTGCCGGCCATCTCCGGGCCATAGATCTCCGTGATGCGACCGCGAGGCACCCCGCCGCCGAGGGCAATGTCCAGCGCCAGGGAGCCCGTAGGGATGGTCTCCACGTTCATCAGATGCTGAGCCTCGCCCAGGCGCATGATTGCGCCCCGGCCGAATTGCTTTTCGATCTGCGCCAGTGCCAGCTCCAGCGCCTTCAGGCGGTCGTCAGTGTTGTTGCCGTTCTTCTCGCTCATCGCTTCGCTCCTACTCCGTCAGCCACAAAACCTGGTTCAACCGGGCGGGATGGTAACAGGGGTTCGTTACGGCTGGCAATGTACAAATGTCACAAATTAGAACAAAAGTGCTGAGAGCATGCTAAACAGACCAGAGAATGCGTAGAAGGATGAGCAGCAAGAAGCTGGCGATCATCGGCGTCAGGTCGAGCATGCCAAAGCGCGGTACAAACTGGCGGATCGGGGCGAGAATTGGCTCTGTGATGTCGTGGACGATCCGGTACAGCGGGCTCTCCTGGTCCATGGCGATCCACGAGAAGACGACGCGCAGGGTGACTGCAACGAGGAGGACAAGCGTGAGGATCCGGACAAATAGGAAGAGCGCGTCGATCTTATCCTCCTAGCTCATTGGCTTTTTCGTAGGCGGCCTGTATCGCGTCCGTAAATGCGGCCCGGACGGCGGCGTCCTCCAGCACCTGGAGGCCCTCGGTGGTGGTGCCGCCCGGAGATGTGACCTGGTTACGCAACTCGGCCGGGTGCTTGCCGGTTTCCTGCGCGTATCGTGCGGAGCCCAGGACTGTCTGGAGCACCATGGGTACGGCCATGTCGCGCCGGAGCCCAATGTGGACAGCGGCGTCGATCATCGCTTCGATCACCAGGAAGATATAGGCCGGGCCGCTGGAGCTAACGGCGGTGGCCATGTTTATATACTTCTCGTCCCCTGCGTAGATTTCGCGGCCCAGCACAGAGAGCACGCCGGCAACCGCCTTACGTGCTTCTTCAGGAACGCTGGGCGTGGCCGTCCAGACGGTCATGCCTTCCCCGATCTGGGCCGGAGTGTTCGGGATGGCGCGGACGACCGCCTCGTGCTTCAGTGCGGACTGGATCGTGATGATCTTGACCCCGGCCATGATCGACATAACGGTCTGGGTGTCCGAGAGGCCGGATAGGCTCTTTGCCGCGGAGGCGAACTCCTGTGGTTTCACGGCGAGAACGACCATATCCGCACCGGCGGCGGCGGCCGAGGCGTTGTCGGTGACGTTAACGCCATGGGTGGCCGCCAGGTACTTGCGCCGGTCCGGTACGATTTCGCAGACGGAGATATCGGACGCGGCGGCGAGCCCCTTGTTGAGGACGCCGGCGATGATCGCCTCGCCCATAACGCCGCCGCCGATGAAGGTCAGTTTCAACCGCTAACCTCGTTCCCCAAAGATCGCGCGACCAACCCGGATGTGGGTCGCGCCTTCCTCGATAGCTACCTCGAAATCGTCCGTCATCCCCATCGAGAGTTCCCGGAGGCCGAGCGAGTGCGCCGTTTCTCGGAGCTGTCTGAAGTGGGGCCGGGCCGCCTCACCGTCAGCGGCGATGGGCGCCACTGTCATCAGGCCGCGGACGTCGAGATTCGTCAGGCGTGCGATCGCTGCGTGCTCACGGGGGAGATCGACCAACGGGATGCCGAACTTCGTGGGCTCGCCAGAGATGTTCACCTCAAGAAAGATGGGCACCGCGCGAGGCGACCGTCTCGATATCTCTTCCGCCAGGTGGAATGAGTCCACGGAGTGAATTGTATCAAAGAGGCTGATAGCGGTCTTTACCTTGTTAGTTTGCAGGTGGCCGATCATGTGCCAGGTGACGCCGGCGAGGTCTGCCAGCGTCGGCAGCTTACTCTGGGCCTCCTGGATGCGGTTCTCGCCGAAATTGCGAATGCCCGCTGCGAAAGCTTCGCGGACCGCTTTCGGGGGGAAGCCTTTAGTCACCGCTATGAGTGTGACGTCCTCGGGCCTGCGGCCGCCTCTGAGGGCGGCGGAGGCGATCCGGAGGTGGACCTGCTGGAGCCCTTCGACGATGCGGTTCACGGAAGGGTGGACAGTCCGGGCGTTGGTTGACGGGTCTGAGGCTCCGTGAGTACGAGCGGGTGTGCCATGGCGAGGCCAGTATATCCCGGAAGCGCGCGTATACTGGGCGGCATGAAGCAGATGGACCGCCGGCTGCTCATTCTAATGCGGCTTCGAGAGGAGACGCCGGTGACTGCTGCGGACCTGGCGGAGGAGTGCGAGTGCTCGGTGCGGACGGTATACCGGGACATCGACGCGCTCTGCCAGGCGGGCGTCCCCGTCGCGGCGATGGCGGGCGAGGGTTACCGGCTGGTGCCGGGATACCACCTGCCGCCGATCTCGTTCACCGTCGAGGAGGCGGTGCAGCTCTTGCTGGGGGTCGACCTGGCGTCGGGATTGGGCACGGCTGACCAGCGGCAGGCCGCGCTGACCGCCGCGGCGAAGGTGGAAGTGGCACTCAGGCCGGATACCCGGGCGGAAGTGGCGCGCCTTCGCGAGCGCATCCAGGTCT